>Ga0307479_10001339_pt1 | contig 22439 bp, 15 predicted proteins | sample atmos_gasesECM4C_FD_203743 | JGI IMG/M metagenome (GOLD analysis project Ga0307479, IMG submission 203743) | Hardwood forest soil microbial communities from Morgan-Monroe State Forest, Indiana, United States - atmos_gasesECM4C_515 | ecosystem: Environmental > Terrestrial > Soil > Temperate...
CGGTATCGAGGGCGTCGCTCCATTGGGCGAGACCCTGTTCCGCGAGAGCCACGTCCTCTTCCCGGCCGACCCTCGCGAGCCGGTCGAGGTCCCACCGGTTGGGATCGGCCTGGCGTAACACGATGACAGCCACCCGCTCGCCTGGCCGCAGCGGCAATGGTGTCCGCGGCTTGAGCAGGCCATCCTCGTAAAGTGCTTCGACTGTTCTCATAGTTTCGATGATAGCACCGGTCACCAGCGCACAAGAGTAGATGTCGCCCACCGGCCGGTTCCCCCGTGCTGGCGGGCACCGTCGGTGGGCGGGTGCTGCGGTCAGGTCACCAGGTATCCCGCGTCCAGAGCATTCCTTCGCCCAGGCAGCGGTAGCCGGTGGCAGCTTTGTCGGTGATCGGATCGAGGGATTCGAGCCGGCCATGGGTAAATATCGCCATGAACTCGGCGCCGTCGTCGCCGTAGAGATCGACCAGCCCGTGATAGGCGGCCTCTGCGCCGGCAGGCTCCACCAGGCGCCCGTCGTTGCCGAGACGATAGCTCAGCATGCCCAGGCCAAGCTGCTTGGTCTGGAAGTCCGCGGCGAGCACGTCGACGACCACGGTTTCGAACAGATCCATGGTCAGCTCGCCTCCGCAGCCGAGCTGGTGTCCAGCGCAGCGGGATCGAGGCCGTAGATCGCCATCAGCTCGGCGATCTGCGCCTGGGCGGTGTCGGAGAACGGCTGGCGGCCGGTGAAGGCGCCGCGGACCAGGTCCTCGAGGAGTTGCCCCAGGGACAGGTCGTGGAGTTCGGTGAGCGCCTTGAGCACCTTGACCATACGCTTGTCCATGCGCACGCCGGTCTGGACGCGATCGGGTGTCCGTGGCGATGGCTTGGTCATGACAGCCGCTCCTCGATCTCCTGGACCAGGGCGCCCGGCTTGCCGGCCACCTTGCCGGCGAAGCGCGCCAGCGCATCGTCGTCGGCATCCAGGGAGCACTCGCGGGCGGAGCGCCCCACCATGGCACAGTAGCCGCCGGTGTAGCGGAGATTGGCGGCGATGGCGCGCAGCTCGGCGCGGGTCGGGGACTCGCCGCCCAGGTTGCGGTTTGCCTCCAGGGCCAGGTCGTAGAGCACGCGGCCGACCTGGCGGCGGACCTTGGCGGGTGCTTGGAGCCGGCCGGCAGGCGTGGCACTGGTCGCTGCTCGCTGCCGTTGCTCACGAGCTGACCGCTGCCGGCTGCGCGCTGGCTGACGCTGCCTGGACGGCGAGCCGGGCAGCGAATCCTGCGGGCCTTGCCGGAGCCGCTGGATCTGCCGCAGGAACGCTGAGCGGGCAGCGCTCGCGACAAGCTGAGCAGTGCCGCGCCGCGCGGGCGGTGCGGCCTTGCCACTCGCGCTGTCGCTGTGCACACTTAGGATGTACATGAGCAGCCAATGCGTACGGTAAGCATCAGGGAGGCGCGCCAGAAGCTCAGGGCTTTGCTCGACGATATCGCTGCTGGCGAAGAGATCGTTCTGGTACGGAGGGGCAAAGCCGTGGCGCGCCTCGTCCCGGCCGGCGACTCCGCCCAGCGCCTGCCGAGCTTGGCGGACTTCCGCCACTCCATCCAGCTGCGGGGCACTACGCTTGGCGAGGAGCTTGCGGTGGTGCGGGAGGAGGAACGCTATTGAGCCTCAGGTCCTTGGCGCGCCCTGGCACCAGGCGGGCACCCCTACTGTAGGCGCGCCTCGGCATCAGTCGGAAGGCGCCGTACAAGGAGCTACGCCATGAAGCGCAAGAGCATGAAAGACAACCGCAAGATCCTGGAGCTGAATCGTGAAACCCTGCGAGCCCTCAGCGAGCAGGACGCGAGCAAGGTCGTGGCCGGCATCACCACCACCGTCAGGAAGTCGTTCTGCGCCATCTCGCAGTGCTTCTGCTAGGGCCGAGCCGCCGCATCCATACCGGCCGCACCTGAATGCCGGAGGGCGGGGCCGGTCCCGGTCCCGCCCTCGCGGCGCGGCGGCGCGCCAGGATGCATGGCGCCCTGGTGTGCCCGCAGGTGGTTCGAGGCGCAGCGGTAGCCGCCGTTGAGCACGATGCTGTGTACCAGCGCGGGCAGCAGGTCCAGGTGGCAGCCGGCGGCCGCGAAGGTCCGGCGCGCCAGGCCGTCGCCTGACGGCACCAGGGATGAAAACCCCTCGGCGCGAAGGCGTCCCTCTCGGGTCGTTTCCAGCACGACGTTGTTCCAGCCGATCAGGAACTCGCTCCCCGGCACCCCCTCGGGGTCGGCAAGGAGCCGCACCGGCACGACCAGCAAGGGCAACCGATCGACCCGAAAGCCCTGCGTGGCGAGATGGGCAGCGACGAGGTCCAGGTAGCCGTCCAGCCGCGCCGCCGGCGGCGCCTGCTGCGCCGCGCCCAGCGCCGCGGCAAGCTCGCGGACACCCGGGCCCAAGTCGTAGCCTCGCCGCAGCGCTTCCCAATCTCCGCCACCGAACCGCGATAGCAGCGACCGGCCGGCGGCCAGGCTGGCGACCAGGGCGGTCGGCCGGCCCTGCCGCGGCGCCGGCAGCAGGGTGACGATCGAATCGAGGTCGTAGCCCGCACCGCCCCCGATGCGCTCCACCAGGTCGCGGCTGGCGGCCAGGCGCGCCGGATCGTCCCGTGCCGCGCCTCCGGGTCCGCCCGGCGGCCGCCGCAGCGGCAGCGGATGGACGAAGCGGACCGGGCGGCCATAGAGCTGCGCGAGCTCGTCCGCGGCCCGCGCCGCGGCCGCGAAATAGCGCTCGATCCCTTCCTCGGTGCCGAAGCTCGCGACGGGCACCCGGTCGAGGCCGAGCAGGGCCAGGGTGCGCAGCTCCAAGGAGTGCAGGCTGATCCAGGCGGCGCCGTCCGCCAGCAGCACGTGGCCGTTGTGGAAGGGCACCGGCGCCACCTCCCAGCGGACCTTGCCCCAGGCGGCGTCGAGATCGGGCGGGAGCTGCCGCACCAGCTCGGCCCCCAGGTTGCGGTCCTCCTCACGCCCCGGCTGCACGTTGGGCCTCACCAGGACCACCACGCCGCCGCCGGGCCGGCGCACCAGGCTGAGGGGGTCCCGCGTCCACGGCGAGAAGGATCGCCCGTAGGTTTCCAGCAGGTGCAGCCGCGGGCCGCGGCAACATCGCTCGAGGTAGCGGCGTGCCGGCAGGTCGACCAGCACCACCAGGTCGCGGTGCGGTGCCATGGACCGCACCGCGTCGAGGAACGCGGCTGCCTGGGGCGGATCGAAGAACGCTGATGGGAGCGAGAAGACCGAGGCCGCTATTGGGGTCCCGGCGTCGTCGTCGAAGCGCAGCGGCTCGCGGCCATAGGGGCTCAGGCGCTCGGCGCTCGACCGCGGCGCGGCTCCCCACGCGTCCTCGAGCGCCTCGGCCGCCGCGAAGTCGATGACCTGCGAATGCTCGAGCTCGAGCAGCAGGTCGTCGCGCAGCCTCACCGGCGCCGCCGGGTCGAGCTCGCGCGGCAGCAGCGCCAGCACCCAGCCGCGAAAGGCAGGCTCGGCGGTGAAGCGGCGGGGCTCGACCCGTTGCTGGGCGGCGAGGTCGGCCACCTCGGCCGCCGTCCAGTTGCCGCGCCGCGCCAGCGCGCGCCCACGCTCGCGCGCCCAGGCAGCCAGGTAATCCACGATCGCGCGATCCCCGGCAGCCGCATCGCCAGCCTCGCCAGTCCCGCCGATGTGGCCGGGGCCGGGCTCTGTCCTGCCGGGACCATCAGGAACGCTGGCGGCGCCTGCAGGTCCGGCCGCGGCCGCGCGGGCGGCCTCCGCGGCGCGCCCCAGGCCGGCGAGCAGGCGCTGCCGCTCCGGCGCCTCCAGGGGCAGGCCGAGAGCTGCCGCCGGCGGCACCCGCGCGATCAGGATGCGTGCCGCGGCCAGCGCCTGAGCGGGAGGAAGGTCGCCGTCCTCGAGCTGGGCGATCGCCGCCGCCAGCTCCACCGGCAGCTCGGGCAGCCGCCGCGCCGGCAGCCGCCGCGCCGGCAGCAGCAGCGCGGCGCCGAGCAGCAGCGCCGCGCCGGTCCTGACCTTGCAGTCCATGCGGGCTCTCGGCCGGCGCACCTCCTAGCGGCCCGGCGGCTGCTGGGGTCCCGCCGGCGGCGGCGCCTGGGCCGCCTTCGCCAGCTCCTCGGCCTTGGCGGCGGCGGCCTGCGAGTCGCTGCGGCGGCCGGCGGCGCCGTACGCCTGGCTGAGGCTCTGCCAGGCCTCCCGGCTCTGCGGCAGGATGTGGGTGGCTTTCTCGAGCACCGCGACCGCCTCGGGCGAGCGGCCCGCGTCGACCAGCAGGCGCCCGTACTCGACGGCGATGCCGGTCGGCGGCCGGGGATCTCCCAGGCCCTTGGCACTTGCCGGCAGCTGGTCGGCGAACGGCCGCAGGGTCACCAGCCCGCCGAGGATGTCGCCAGCCTTGTGCTGCGCCCGGGCGAGCACGAGGGCCACCGCCGGATGATTGCCGACGCGACCCTTGAGCAGCTCGACGGCTGCCGCCGGCTGGCCGGCGAGCAGCTGCGCCTCGGCCAGCGACCGCCGCACCTCGAGCTCCATGCCTGGCGGATGGTTGGCCATGAGCGGCGTCAGCACCGCCACCGCCCCCTTGCCGTCCCCTTGCTGCACCAGGACCTTGCCGTGCATCAGCGCGATCGCCGGCTCCTTGGGGTCCATGCCGGAGATGAGCTGCTCGGCCTCGGCCGGCCGTTCGAGCTGCAGGGCGAGCGTCGCCGCGGTCAGCCGCGCCTCGCCGTCGGTCGGGTTGAGCAGCGACCAGGGGCGCAGCAGCGAGTAGGCTTCGACCACGTTGCCCTGGTGAGCGTAGATCAGGCCCAGCTCCCGGCTGGCCGGCGACTTCGGCTGTTGCAGCACGGCGCGGGTGAAGTAGCCCTGCGCGTGCGGCAGGTCGTGCTCTGCCAGGGCGGCCAGGCCGGCGTTGTAGAGCACGGCCGGCTCGGCGTTCCCCGCCGCGGCCAGCGGCTGCAGCACCGCCAGCGCCTCCTTGGGGCGCTTGTCCTTGACGTAGAGGATGCCGAGCAGCGACAGGGCCCGCGGCGGGCAATCCGGCTCGCGCCGCATCACCTCGAGCTTGGCGATGGCTTGCTTGAACTTGCCTTGCGAGGCCAGGGTGATGGCCTCCTCGAGGCGCGCGTCCGCGGGCGAAGCGGCGGCGGTGGCGGACGCCCCGGCGGGCGCCGCCGGCGGCGCAACGGTGGTCGGTGCGGCGGCGGCCGGCACGGCCGCAATGCAAAGTGCCAGGCAAAGTTTGGCGACGGCGAAGGCGGTGGCGGTGGAGCGCATGGTTGAGGACTCCTCGATCTCGATGGCTGCTTTAAGGCTGCTTTTTTTTGCGGCTGCCGATGGGGCTGGTTTGATTTTGGCGGCTGCTGATGGCGCTGCTCCGATCAGGCGCCAGGCGTCGAATGCCGTGCTCATCTGCTCCCCGGCTCACCCCGTCTTGGCGAGAGCGCGCAGCTCCGCGTTCCCGGGATGGCGGCCAAGGGCGAAGCGCAGCAGGTCGGCGGCGCCCTGCGGGTTGCCCAGGACGCGCAGCGTCCGTACCGCCTCGGCGTACGCCGCAGGGGAGCCGGCGTTGCCGTCCACCATCTGCCGCAGCACGGCGACCGCCGCATCCATCTTCCCCTGGGCGACATAGAGCGCTGCCAGGCTGGAATAGGTGCGGAGGTCGGCGGGGAAGCCGGCGATCTCGCGCTTGAAGGCCTGCTCGGCCTCGCCGTCACGCCCCAGGCGGGCAAGGATGTCGCCGCGGACGTACCAGAGGCCGGGGAAGCTCTGGCCGCTGGCACGCCTGCCGACCTCGGCCAGGGCCCGATCGGTCTCGGCCAGGGCGTCGTCGAGCCTGCCCTCGGCGGCGAGCACCTGGGCGAGGGTCACGTGCGGCGCCGCGGTGTCACCTTCGGCGGCCACCGCCTGGCGCGCCGCCTGCTCGGCGGCCGCCGGCTGGTGCCGCGCCAGGGCGATCTCGGCGAACAGCCCGTCGGCTCCCGCCGGGCTGACCTTCCTGGCCAGCTCGGCATGCGCCTGGGCCTCGTCGAGGCGGCCCATGCGCAGCAGCAGCGTGCCGGTGGAGATGGCGATGTGCGGAGCGCCTCCCGACGCCTTCATCGCCTGCTGGAAGGCGGCCAGCGCTTCATCGAGGCGCCCCAGCGCCTGCAGGGATTCGGCGAGGTGCTCCCAGGCATCGACCAGCTGCGGGTTGGCGGCCAGCGCCCGCTGGAAGGCGGGCACCGCCTGCGCAAACTGCTGGCGGAAGAACAGGCCCATCGCGGCGTTGAGGTCGGCCAGGGTGGCGATGCGCGTCTTGGGATCGACCGCGGCCGCCGCGGCGCCCGTGGCGGCCTGGCTGACGGCGCCGCCATAGCCCAGGGCGGCCAGCTGGCGCGCGGTCTCCGGATCGACCGCCGCCGGCGCCACCAGCTGCTGCTGGTAGCCGCGAATGCGCCCACGCAGGTCGGCGAAGGTGCGCCGCTCGACCTGCCGCACGTCGCGCAGCTCCCCCGGATCGGCGGCGAGGTCGTACAGCTCCGGATCGGGGCCGTGGATGTAGTGGAAGCGCCCGCGGATCAGCGAGCTGAGCTCGCTCCAGCCGAAGTGGAGCCGCGGATACCAGGTCTCGGCGTACAGCTCGCGGTCCTCGCCGGCCCCGCCGCCGCCCGGCCGCAGGGCGAGCAGCGAGCGGCCAGGCCGCCCGGGCGCCGGCGTGAGCCCCACCAGGGAGAGCAGCGTGGGATAGACGTCCACCAGCTGGGCCGGCGCCGCGACGCTGGTGCCGGCAAGGCGCGAGCCCGGCAGCTTGAGCAGCAGCGGCACCTGCAGCGTCGTCCGGTAGAGCAGCAGCCCGTGCTCCTTCTCGCCGTGCTCGCCCAGGCCCTCGCCGTGGTCGGAGAGCAGGATGACAATGGCGCGGTCGTAGAGCCCCAACCGGTCGAGCTCGGCCAGCACCTGGCCGACGACCGCGTCGGCGGTGGCGATCGCGCCGTCGTACGGCGAGCCCTTGTAGCGCGACGCGAACGGCTCCGGCGGAGCGTACGGCGAGTGCGGCTCGTAGAGGTGCAGGAAGAGGAAGAATGGCCGTCCGGCCACCCGGCGCAGCCAGTCGATCGCCAGGCGCGCCGTCTCCTGGCCGGGGCGCCGGCTCTGGGCGAGTCCCGCGGCAAACTGCAGCTGGACCTGCGAGTCCCAGAAGTCGAAACCGCCGGAGACGCCGGTGGCGCCGCGCAACACCACGGCGGAGACCGCGCCGCCGGTCGCGTAGCCGGCCCTGCCCAGCACCACCGGCAGCGACTGCTGCTTGACGGCGTCGAACAGATAGCCGACGTTGTCGCGGACGCCATGCTCGCCCGGCAGGCGGCCGGAAAGGATCGAGCAGTGCGACGGCAGCGTGAGCGGCACGTGGCTGTAGGCGCGCTCGTACAGCACCGCGTCGCGCCGCAGGCGGTCGATGGCCGGCGTCTCGACGCCGCGGTAGCCGTAGGCCGGCAGGTGGTCCGAGCGCAGCGTGTCGATCGAGATCAGCACGATCGGCGCCTTGGGGAAGGGGCCGACCGCGCCGCGCCCGCCGCTGCAACCGAGCCAGGGCGCCGCCAGCATGCCGAATGCCAGCAGCCCGGCCGCTCGCCGGAAGCTCATCCGCCCAGCTCCCGCAACAGCGTCCGGGCCTTCGCCAGGTCAGGGCCGAACAGGTCGGGCGGCGCCTTGGCGACGAAGCGCAGCAGGGCCTGCCGCGCCTCGTCCTTCTTGCCCATCGCCGCGCTCACCAGGCCGATGTTGTAGAGCGCTTCCCAATAGTCGGGCGCGATCTCCACGGCCTTGCGCCAGGCAGCCAGCGCCGTGCCCGGGCCCTCGAGCCGCAAGCGCGCGACGCCCAGGGTGTTCCAGGCGATGGCCAGGCGCGGGTCCAGCTCCACGGCCAGCTGCAGCTGCCGCCGCGCCTCGTCCGGCTGCTCGCGGTGCAGCGCCACCGTGCCGAGGATCTGGTGGGCGCGCGCGTCGCGCGGCGCGGCGGCCAGCACCCGGCCGGCGACGGCTGTCGCCTCCTGGTCGCGGCCGGTCTCGCTGAGCGCGATGGCGATCGCGTCGAGGGTTCCCGCGTCGCCGCCGCCGGCCAGGGGCTCGAGCACGGCAAGCGCCTCCTGGGAGCGGCCCGCATCGGCCAGCCTCATGCCGATCGTGCGCCGCACGGCCGCCGCCTCGCCGTCGCCGCCGAGGCGCGGCAGCGCGGCCACCGCCGCGTCCAGGTCGTTGCGGGCGAGGGCGACCTCCGCGGTGAGCGCGGCGGCGGACGCGGCGTCGACGCCGCCGCCGTGCGCCAGCCCGGCCAGCTGCCGTGCTTCCTCGACCTGTCCCAACTTCAGCAGGCCGCGCGCCGCGATCAACGCTACGACGGGTGAGCCGCCCGCTGCCGAGAACGCCTGCCGGTAGCTCTCCGCCGCCTCGCGGTTGCGGCCGAGCATCTCGCGGGTCGAGGCCAGCAGGATGTGCACGTCCGGCATCCGCGGGTTGGCCGCCAGCAGCCGCTCGAGCAGCGGCGCGGCCGCCGCCCAGCGCTTCTCCTGGATCGCCAGGATCGCCGCGTCCAGGAGCGCCATCTCGGCGTGCCGGCTGCGCGGATCGGGCAGCGGTCCGGTCGCGAGCACGCCGCTCGCTGCGACGTAGCCCAGCGACGCCAGCCGGCCGGCGGTTTCGGCATCCACCGGCCGCGGCGGCGCCGGCGGCCGATAGATGCCGCGGATCGTCTGGCGCATCGCCGCGAAGCTGCGGCGCTCGCCGGCCAGGCGGTTGCGGGTCTCCCCCGGATCGGCGGCAAGGTCGAACAGCTCGGGCTCCGGGCCGTCCGCCAGGTGCAGGTTGCCTTCGATCAGCGAGGTCAGCTCGCTCCAACCGAAGTGCAGGCGCGGCCCCAGCGTCTCGGCATAGATCGGCCGCTCGCCGGCGGGCGCCGCCGCCGGTCCGCCGCCTGCCTGCCCGCCGCCGGCCACCGCCGGACCGCCGGCCGGCGAGCGGCCGAGGTCGAGCAGGCTCTCGCCGGCGAGCCCCGCCGGTGCGGGCACACCCGCCAGGCGCAGGAAGGTGGGGACGACGTCGATCAGCTGCGCCGGCGCCGTGACGCTGCCGCCGGCCCGCCGCGAGCCTGGCAGCTTGAGCAGCAGCGGCACCTGCAGGGTCGCCCGGTAGAGGAACGTGCCGTGCTGCTGCTCGCCGTGCTCGCCCAGCGACTCGCCGTGGTCCGAGAGCAATGCCACGACGGCGCGGTCGTAGACCCCCAGCCGCCTGAGCCCGCCGAGGAAGTCTCCGACCACCGCGTCCGCGGCGGCGATCTCGCCGTCGTACGGCGCAGCCCGGTAGCGCGAGGCGAAGGGCTCCGGGGGCCGGTAGGGCGCGTGCGGCTCGTAGAGATGGAGGAACAGGAAGAAGGGATGGCCGGCGGCGCGGCGCCCCACCCAGTCGAGCGCCACGCGCGCGCTCTCGGCGCCCGGCCGCTTCGCTTCCTCCATGTGGGCGGCGGCGGGCATCCGGTCGTCGTAGAAATCGAAGCCGCCCGCGAGCCCGGTGCCGGCGGCGAGCACGGCCGCCGAGACCACGGCGCCGGTGTCGTAGCCGGCCTGCTTGAGCAGCCGCGGCAGGAAGCTGTGGCGGGCGCTGTCGAAGGGGAAGCCCGAATTGTCCCGCACCCCGTTGACCGGCGGCAGCTCGCCGCTGAGCAGCGAGACGTGCGAGGGCAGGGTCATCGGATAGTGGCAGTAGACCCGCGAGAAGAGCAGGGAGTCGCGACGCAGCGCGTCGATGGCCGGGGTGGCGACGCCGCCATAGCCATACGCCGGCAGGTGGTCCGAGCGCAGGGTGTCGATCGAGATCAGCACCAGCGGCGCGCCGGGGAACGTCGCCGCGGCCGGCGGCCGGTGGCAGCCCGCCGCGAGGACGGCGGCAGCCGCCAGCAGCAGCCTGCCAGGGGGAGTTGTCGCGAACATGGACGTGGACATGCCGAAGGCTGCCCCGCCCCAGGCGGCGGGCGAGGCGGCCGACAGTCTACCCCCCGCTCCGCCCCTGGCCAAGACGCCCGCGCAGCTCGTCCCGCAGGGCCTGCGCGTCACGGTCTTGCGGTGTGAGCTGCAACAAGGCGTCGCATTGCGCCAGCGCCTCGGGGAGACGTCCCTCTTCCGCCAGGGCCTTGGCGAGATTGAACCTGGCATCCGGCAGGTCCGGCCGCAGGCGAACCGCGGCCGAGAGCTGCTCGATGGCCTCGCGGCGCGCGCCGCGCTGGGCCAGCAGGGTGCCCAGGCCGAGCCGGGCGCGAAAATGGCCGGGATCGATCTCGACGGCGCGCCTAAAGCTTTGCTCGGCGCCGGCGGCGTCGCCAAGACGCTCCTGGGCGTGGCCGAGGAGCATCCACGACCGCAGGCTCTGGGGATCGACGGCGATCGCCTGGCGGATCTCCGCCGCCGCTTCGGCGTAGCTGCCGCGATGGTAGGACTCGGTGGCGGCGGCGATACGCCGCATGTTGCCGGCGTTGGCGGCCTGCAACTGGCTCATCAGGACGTCCACGAACCGCACCTCGCCGCTGCCGTACGCCGCCGCCTGCGCCTGCGCCTTGTCGAGCTGCCCCAGGCGGCGGTAGGCGGCGGCGAGCGGGGCGTGCACGACCGCGGCCTGGGGCTGCGCCTGAAGCGCCGCTTCCAGGTGCTCGACCGCCTGGCTGGCATCGCCGCGCTGCAGCGCCACTCGGCCCAGCCCGAAGTGCGCCGCGGCGGCCGTGCCGGGAAAGGCCAGCGCGGCCGTGAAGGCGCGGTCCGCGGCCGCGAGATCGCCGCGCAGCAGCTCCACCTCTCCCAGCCGGTAGATCGCGGCGGGGAAGGGCGCCTGCAGGTCGCCGGCGCGCCGCAGGTGGCGGCGGGCGCGCTCGAGGTCGCCGACCCGCTGCGCCAGGGCGCCGGCGTAGTAGGCCCAGCGGGCGTCCTCGGGCGCGAGCGCCGCTGCGTTCTCGAAGCACGCCATGGCGGCGCCGCCCAGGGCATAGAGCAGGAAGGTCTTGCCGGCCTCGCCGTGAACGTCGGCGGCCTTGGCGGCGGGCAGCGCCGGCGCGGCGGCGAGCGACCGCCGGGCGGCCTCGACCTGCTCGCGCACCGCCGGCTCCATGGCCGAGACGTCGATCGGCGGGACGGCCGCGAGGGTCACCGGCTGCCGGCCGGCGGCGGCCGCCGCCGCTTGCAAGGGACGCAGGGGCATCAGCCACTGCAAAGAGAGCAGAAGGAGCAAGGCGATCGGCCGGACCAGGGAGCGCCTGAGCTTCGGGGCGGACCAGGGGAGCGGAGCCACGGGCCTGTCGCCTACTTGCCGGGCGCCTGCGTCACGTGCGCCTGCGCCACGTGCGCTACCGGCGCCGGATGCGTCGCCCGCACCGCCCGTGCCGCCGGTGCCGTGGGCGTCGCCTGCGCCGCGTGCGTCGTCCCCGGCGCCGGCGCCGGCAGTGTCGTCCCCGAGCCCTCGCGCAGGGTGGTGTAGGCGTCCGTCTTCACCGCCGCGGCGGCGAAGCCCTCGATCCTGCCGCTCGGCCAGTGCACCACGACGCCCGCGACCGCAGGGCTCGGCCCCAGGCCCGCCAGCACGCGCGGGTCGTTGGCCGAGGCGTAGCTGCCGTCGGCGCGGACGCGGCGCCACAGGCTCCTGGCCCCGGGCCGCCGCACCTCCACCCGGGCGCCCAAGGCGTCGCGCCCCGGCTTGCCGGTGAGCAGGCGCAGGCCCAGCCAGTGTGCGGTGCCGCCCAGGTTGTTCATCAGCAGGCGGACCGGGCCGTTGTTGTTGGCCACCACGACGTCGGGCGTGCCGTCGTTGTCGAGGTCGCCGAACGCGGCCCCGCGGCTCACCTCGGGGATCGCGAGCGCCGGGGTGGCCCGCGCCGACACCTCGGCGAACCGCCCGTTGCCGAGGTTGTGGAACAGCTGCTTGGCCTGCTTGAGCGGCAGCGGTTCGCCGGCGCGCCGCTGCTCCTCGATGGTCAGGACGGCGCCGTTGACCGTCAGCAGGTCGAGCCACGAGTCGTTGTCGTAGTCGAGCCAGGCGGCGCCGAAGCCGGTGAACGGCAGCGAGGCGGCGCGCATGCCGCTGGCGATCGAGGTGTCCTCGAAGAGCTGGCCGCCGAGGTTGCGGTAGAGCGCGTTGCCTTCGCCGGTCAGGTTGTCCATCGCCAGGTCGTCGCGGCCGTCGCCGTCGTAATCGCCGGCGTCGATTCCCATGCTGGCCTGCGGCTTGCCGTCAGGCGACAGCGCGCAGCCGGCGAGCAGGGCCACCTCCTTGAAGGTGCCGTCGTGCTGGTTGATCCACAGCTGGTTGCCGGACTCGTCGTTGGCGACGTACAGGTCGGGCCAGCCGTCGCCGTCGAAGTCGTCCGCCACCACCCCCAGCGCCGGACCGTACACGGCGGTCAGGCCGGCGCGCGCCGTCACGTCCTCGAAGGTGCCGTCGCCGCGGTTGTGGAACAGCCGGCCGGGCACGGCGTCGGCGGTGACCGGGCCGCACCAGTCCGGCTCGCCCGAGGCGGTGCGGCAGGGCTTGGCCGAGGCGAAGGAGAAGTTGAGGTAGTTGCCGACGTAGAGGTCGAGGTAGCCGTCGCGGTCGTAGTCGAAGAAGGTGGCGCTGACGCCCCAGTGCGGGTTGGCGGTGCCGCTCTTCTGCGTCACGTCGGTGAACGTGCCGTCGCCGTTGTTGTGCCACAGCTGGGCCCAGCCCAGGCCGGTCAGGTAGATGTCGGGGTAGCCGTCGTTGTCGAAGTCGCCCACCGCGACCCCCATGCCGTAGCCGGCCGGACGGATGCCGCTGCGCTCGGTGACGTCGGTGAAATGCAGGTGCCGCTTGCCGTCCGGCCCGATCTGGAGCTCGTTGTGGAACAGGCGCGAGCCCTTGGCCGGGTCCGGCCTGGCGCCAGGCCCCAGCGGTCCGCCCTGCACCAGGAAGACGTCCATCCTGCCGTCGTTGTCGTAATCGAGCAGGGCGGCGCCGGGCCCCATGATCTCGGGGGTATAGAACTTGCCGCTCATGCCGTTCTGGTGGTTGAAGACCAGTCCGCTCTCGGCGGCGCGGTCGGTGAAGACCGGCCGCTGCGGCGCCGGCGCGGCCTGCGGCGCGGGGGCCGCGGCCGTGCCGGCGCCGAAGCCCGCGAGGACCGCCCAGGCCAGCCACGAGGCGCGCCTGCCCGTCATCAGCGTCCTGCGGCTTTGCCCGGCCGGCCGGCGGCAGCCGTTGCGTGCATCGGGCCTGCCTCCGTGATCTCGAGCTGCCGGTTGCCGGCGATCGGGCCGGCGATCGTCTGGACCAGGCCCGATGGCCAGCGGATCTCGATCTGGTCCGCCGCCGCGGCGGCGGCCAGCCCGAAGTACAGCGGCAGGTCGCTGTGGGAGAGGTACCCCGAGTTGCCGTCGACGAGCTGCGTTTGGGTCATGCCGGCGGCGGTGACCTTGACCAGCGCGCCGATGCCGTCGCGGTTGGACTTCTTGCCGACCAGGTGGATCTTCAGCCAGTGGATCGGCCGCTTGTCGCTGAGGTCGCTCAGCATCACCCGCGGCGCGGCGTTGAACTCGTTGGTGATGATGTCCAGGTCGCCGTCGTTGTCGACGTCGAAGATGACCGCGGAGCGCGTGCCCATGGTGCCGGTCACGGTCACCTGGCCGGTCCTGCCCCTGCACAGCTGGTGGCCCTTGTCCTCGCCCGAGCAGTCGAGCGTGAACCAGGGCTGCCGCGTCCGCCTGCCGGGCCGCGGCTCGAGGCCGAGCACGAAGGCGGCGTCGCGGAACACCTTGCCGTGGTCGTTGAGCAGCAGCGAGTTGACGCCGTAACGGAACGGGTAGTTCATGCTGGAGGTGATCAGCACGTCCTGCCAGCCGTCGGCGTTGAGGTCGGCGACGGAGACGCCCCACGGCCAGTAGTTCTCGAGGTTGAGGGCGTCGGAGACCTCCTCGAACTTGCCGTTGCCGAGGTTCTTCCAGAAAGCGTTGCCGAAGATGTAACGATCCATGTCGCCGCCGAAGAAAGCCAGGGCCTTGGCGTTGCCGGCGGTGTAGGCGAACTTGAGCTTCTCGTCCTGCGGCGCCACGTCCTTCAGCATGTCGGAATGCATGTCGGTCAGGAGGAGGTCCATGCGGCCGTCGTTGTTGTAGTCGAAGACCTTGACCCCCATGGTGCCGAACGGCGACTTGGGGAAGTACTGCGCGGTCTTGTCCACGAAGCGCTTGCCGCCCTGGTTCTCCCAGTAGTGGTCGGGTCCCTGCATGTTGATGATGTACAGGTCGGGCCAGCCGTCTTCGTTCCAATCGGCGATCGTCGCATCGCCGCTCCACGAGCCGTCGATCAGGCCCATCTCCTTGGTCACGTCGCGGAAATGGTTGTTGCCCTCGTTGTGATACAGCACCTTGTACTCGGTGCGCTCGGGCATCCGGTGACTCATGAAGGCGTCCGGGTGGGCGATGTAATACCCGCCGCGCCCTTTCTCCTCGGTCGTGTACTTGCCGACGTTGACCAGCAGCAGGTCCAGCAGGCCGTCGCGGTCGTAGTCGAAGAACACCGCCGCCGAGGAGTGGCCGACATATTCCAGCCCGGCCTCCTTGGTGATGTTCTTGAAGTGGCCGTGACAGTCGTTCAGGAACATCGCGTTGCCGCCGCGCACCGTGGTGACGTAGAGGTCCGGGCAGCCGTCGTTGTTGATGTCGGCAAAGGTGGCGGAGACCGAGATGCGGCCGGGCAGGGCCACGCCGGCTTCCGCGGTGATGTTCTTGAACTTGCCGTGGCCGAGGTTCTTCCACAGCTCGTTGCCGCCCAGCTGGTTCAAGAAATAGACGTCGATCAGGCCGTCCCCGTCGACGTCGGCGGCGACGATGCCGTTGCCGTGATCGTAATGCGCCGCCTTGTAGGTCTTGCCGGCGTCGTCCACGATGTGATGCACGAAGGTGATGCCGCTCTCCGCCGTGCGGTCGTGCAGCGCGAAGTCGTGGAAGACCTCCATCTTGTCGGCGGCGGCGCGCTCGGCCTGCTCGCGCGCGGCCAGCGTGTCGGCGCCGACGTCGGTCGGCGGCACGTCCAGCACCTGCGCCGGCGCCGCGGTGCCGGCGGCGGGCGGGGCCGCCGCCCGCACCGGGCGGCTGATGACCAGGCTCGCCGCGATGATTGCCGCGAGCACGATCGCAGTTGCCAGCACCGCGAGCAGGGCGGGCGGAAGACGTTGGGTTCTTTTCATCGGGACCTCCGGAGGGTCAGGCGGATGGCACGCTGCAGAACGCCGCGATGATAGCACCGGCGCCGGCGCGGCGCCAAGGGCCCTTGCGGGCGGCTGTTCCGGCTGCGCCAGGCGCGCCCGGCCGGGAACGCGGATTGCTCGGCGCCGACGTTGCCGGATTTCCAACCAGGACCAAATTCCTGGATCGGACGTCCAGGTGATTGGATGCGCCGCCGCGCGGCAGCGCGCCGGCCCGGCCGCGGCGAACGGTAAACCCTTTACTTTTCAATAGATCACATTTTGCGGCCCCGGTGGCACCCGGCTTGCGTAATAGCACAGGCGAAGCTTGATTTTACGACACGAGTTGCGCGATTGAATCTGAAGCAGGCAGGAAAGGAGGTGCCGCGGGGCATGGAGATCTCATAAGCAACGACGAATTACCCAGCTGCAACGACCGACGCCGGGCGCGGCGTCAGCTCGCGGTACGCGCGCCGGCACTCAACTGCCAAAAGAATGAGGAGGTCTTTTGCGATGACGATCAACGATCGATGGGGACAGGTGTGCGCGCTTGCCGGCGCACTGTTGCTGCTAGGAGCGGGCGCCGCCTTTGCCCAGCTGCAGAGCGGCAACCTCTACGGCAAGGTCACCGACCAGGACGGGGCGCCGCTGCCGGGCGTCACCGTCACCCTGGACACCGGCGAGGCGCCGCAGGTCCAGGTCACCAACGCCCAGGGCGACTTCCGCTTCCTGGGCCTCGCTCCCGCAACCTACGGCCTCAAGGCGGAACGGCGGGGCTATACGCCGGTCGACGATCCGCACATCGTGATCAGCGTCGGCCGCAACACGAACCTCGACCTGACGATGACCAAGGGTTACGAAGAGACGGTCATCGTTTCCGAGGAGAGCCCGGTGCTCGACCCGAAGCAGTTACATCCCGGAGCCATCGTCAGCCAAAACGAGCTGCAGAAGATCCCGACCGCCCGCGACCCGTGGACGGTGCTGCAGGGGACGCCCGGCGTGCTGGTCGACCGGGTCAACGTCGGCGGCAACGAGAGCGGCCAGCAGTCGGCCTACATCGGCCCGGGCTCGTTCGGCACCCAGTCGATCTGGTCGGTGGACGGCGTGGTCATCACCGACATGTCCGCCACCGGCTCGACGCCGGCGTACTTCGACTTCGATTCCTTCGAGGAGATGCAGATCTCGACCGGCGGCTCGGACTCGACCATCGCCACCGGCGGCGTCGTCCTCAACATCGTGACCAAGCGCGGCACCAACGAGTACCGCGGCTCGGCCCGCTACCTGCAGGTGCCGGGCGGCACCCAGTCGAGCACCACGTTCACCAAGAACGACGTGCCGGCGGCGCAGCAGGCCACGTTCGCCGGCGGCAGCAACAAGATCAACCAGGTCGAGGACTTCGGCGGCGAGGTCGGCGGCCCGATCTTCAAGGACCACATCTGGCTGTGGGGCGCCTATGGCGAGCAGAAGGTCAGCGTGCAGACGCTGCCCAAGATCGTGCCCGGCAACCCCGCCCAGTCGACGCCGAACGGTTTGACCGACAGGACCCAGCTGCCGGCGTGGAACGGCAAGCTCAACGCCCAGGTCACCGCCGGCAACTCGCTGACGTTCGTCGGCATGAACAGCGCCAAGGAGAAGACCGGCCGCAACGCCGGCCCGACGCGGCCGATGGAGACCAGCTGGGACCAGGGGCAGTTCGGCGGCAAGCCGACGCTGCTCAAGGCCGAGGACACGCAGATCCTCACGCAGAACCTTTACCTGACGGTGCTCTTTTCGCACGTCTACGGGGGCTTCTTCCTGCTGCCGCAGTCGGGCACCGGCCCCGACGTCCCGGCGGCCTACCTGGACGGCACCCACACCTGGCACAACAGCTTCGCCGGCATCGAGATCAAGCGGCCGCAGACCCAGGAAAAGGCTGACGCCTCCGCCTTCTTCACCACCGGCAGCCTGAACCACGAGCTCAAGTATGGCGCCGCCTACCGCGTCGCCACCTCGGTCACCAGCAGCAGCTGGCAGGGCGGCGGCTACATCCTCAACGGGCCGACGTTCTACGGCAACTCGAACAACTACGCGATCCTGTCCCGTACCGCCATTCCGGAAGTCAAGACCAAGTACACCAGCGCCTACGTCCAGGACACGTTGACCAGCGGCAACCTGACCGCCAACCTCGGCCTGCGCTACGACCGCCAGGGCGGCGACAACCTCGGCGACTCGGTCCCGGCCAACCCGGTCCGCCCCGACCTCCTGCCGGCGGTCACCTACGCGGGCGGCCCGATCGGCTTCACCTGGAAGACCTGGGCGCCGCGCGTCGGCCTGACCTATGCCCTGGGCAAGGACCGTACGACCCTGTTGCGCGCCAGCTACTCGCGCTTCGCCGACCAGCTGGGCACCACCCCCGCCAACTGGCTCAACCCCCTGCGGACCCAGAGCTACTACTACGCCTACACCACCAACAACGGCAACGGCCACCTCACCCCCGGGCAGATCATCCTCCCGGGCGTCGGCTACAGCTCCAACGTCGACCCGCACAACCCCACCAAGTTCCTCCTGAACACGCTGTCGAGCAACGTCAACGCTCCGGTCACCGACGAGCTCTTGATCAGCGGCGAGCATGCGCTGCTGCCCGAGTTCGTCGTCGGCGTCAACCTCACCTATCGCAAGCAGAGCAACCTGCTGCAGGAAGACCTGCTGGTCTTCGATCCGGGCACCACGCCCGGCAACGGCTACTACGGCCGGGTTTCGACCCGCAACGACTTCACGCCGGTCACCGTCATCGCGACGCTGCCCAACGGGTCGACCGAGCCGGTCACCTATTGGAAGCTCAAGCCCGGCATCACCACGGCGCACGGCTACAACCTGCGCAACGGCGACTACGAGACCACCTTCAAAGGCGCCGCGTTGACCTTCAACAAGCGCCTCACCAACCGCTGGATGCTGCGCGGCAACGTCAGCTACAACGACTGGTACTACAGCAAGGCCGGCGACCGGCCTGACCCGACCGCTCTGCTCGCGGGCGGCACCACGGACGGCAACTACGTCAACCAGGGTGACGTCGTGCTGCAGGGCTCGGGCAACGGGTCCGGCAACTTCCGCAACGTCTACATCAACAGCAAGTGGTCGTTCGCGGTCAACGGCCTGTACCAGATCGCTCCCGACCGGCCGTGGGGCTTCAACGTGGCCGGCAACCTCACCGGGCGCCAGGGGTATCCCGACCCCTACTACATCAACGTCAGCGCGGCGAGCACGAGCGTCCCCAACCCGGCCTTCGGCGGCGAGACCGTCCAGATCGGCAAGGCGGACAGCAACCGGCTCGACAACATCGTCGATTTCGATGCCCGCATCGAGAAGGAGTTCACCTTCCAGGACTTCGGCTTGACCCTGGGCATCGATTGCTTCAACGTCTTCAACGAGGCGTTCGTCCTGCAGCGCGAGGGTGCGTTCCACGTCGCGTCCGCCCCTGTCCCGTCCAACGCGGGATTCGTCAACGAGGTCCTCAGTCCGCGGGTCTTCCGCTTCGGCGCGCGGCTCAGCTTCAAGTAAGCGCCGCGGCCGCTCGAACCGACGAGCGGTTCCTCGCTTCCTTTCCTTGCCTCCCTCCGGTCAATCCGGCGGGAGGCTTTCGTGCTTGGCCCCACCGCCTGCGGCGACCGCGGGGCCCTCTCCCCTCCGCTTCGGCAATCGGTTCGTCGCTTCGTTCAGCGCCCGCGGACCGCCGCGATCGCCGCCGCCAGGCGCTCCATGCCCCGCCGCACGGCATCGGGGCCGACCGCCGCGAAGCCGAGCACCAGCGCGTTGGCGGCGCCGGCGCGATCGGCGAAGTAGGCGGCCAGGGGCGTCACCTCCACGTTGCGCGCCGCCGCTTCTCGGGCCACCTGCTCCGCGTCGACGCCGTCGAGGTCGGCCACCACGTGCAGGCCCGTTCTCACCGGCCGCAGCCGCAGCTCCCCCGGACATTGGCGCGCGGACGCCGCGGCCAGTGCCTCGAGGCGCTCGCGATACGCCGCGCGCATTCGCCGGACGTGGCGGTCGAAGTGGCCTTCCGCGATGAAATCGGCCAGCACGGCTTGATCCAGCGGCGGGGGTTGCACCTCCGCGACCCGCCGCACCGCCGGTTGCAGGTCCGGCGGCACGATGAGGAAGCCCAGCCGCAGGGCCGGGAACAGCGTCTTGCTGAAGCTGCCGACGTAGATCACGCGGCTGTCGACGTCCAGGCCGTGCAGGCAGGGGATGGGGTGGGTGCCGTAACGGAACTCGCCGTCGTAATCGTCCTCGATCACCCACGCGCGCGCGGCGCTCGCCCACCTGAGCAGGGCCAGGCGCCGCGGCAGGCTCATCGGCAGGCCCAGCGGGAACTGGTGCGACGGCGTGCAAAAAGCCAGGCGCGCGCCTGGGGCGATGCGCGCGCCCGTCTCGACGTCCAGGCCATCGCCGTCGACCTTGACCGGCACGATCCGTGCGCCTGCGGCAAGCAGTGCGCTGCGGGCCCCGGGGTAGCCCGGCTCTTCCAGCCACGCCTGGTCGCCGGGGTCGAGCAGCAGGTGGCAGATCAGGTCCAGCGCCCGTTGCGAGCCGCCGACGACGACGACCTGCGCTGCCGTGCATCGAGTGCCGCGCGTCCTGACCTGTTCGGCAATGGCCTCGCGCAGGACGGGAAGGCCGTGCGGCGAGCCGTAGTCGAGCTGCGCCGGGCTCATGGCTCTGAGCCGCCGGCGGGAGAGCTGCGACCAGAGCCGGAGCGGGAAGAGGTCCAGCGCGGGCGTGCCGATGCGAAAGGCGCGCGGCGGGCCCTTGAGGCGCCTGGCCGCCGGCGGCACCGCCGCCAGCGCCGCACCGCGGGCGGACAGCGGCGGATGCTTGGGCTCCGGAGCCGGACCGGATGGAGCGGCATGATGGAGGTCATCCGGCAGCTCGCGGGCCACGAACGTGCCGGAGCCGCGCTGGGTTGCCAGGTACCCTTCGGCCAGTAGCTGCTCGAGCGCCAGCAGGGTGGTGGTGCGGGAGACGCCCAGATCCTCCGCCAGCGCCCGCGACGAAGGCAGCCGCGTCCCCGGCTCGAGGACGCCGTTGAGGATGCCCAGGCGGATGCCGGAATAGATCTGCTGCTGCAGGGCGCCGCGGGCGCGGGGATCGAGACGGATCAGGATGCTGGCGGCTGGTCGCTTGCCCATGGCGCGGGGGTGCGGCGTCGGCCCGGTGGAGCTATCGAGATCGCTCCGCCAGTGGATTCCGATCATACCACTTGGGGTCCGGTCCGGCCGGTCTGGCGGACTGCCGGCGCTCGGTGCGCATGCGGTCAAGTGGCGTTATGCGTCCGCTCCAAACTGGATCTTGGCGGTCTGCGGAGGCTGGGGAAAGATACGGTCCATGCGGAGGCGCCACGGGTTGCCGCCGCGGCATCAGCCGATCAGGCGGCGAGCGCGTGGCGATCGAGATGGATAGAACGCAATTCCACGAAACCGTTGGCCCAACCAGGCCAACCAACACGAACAGGTCGGAACCAATGATCGACAATTGCAATGGCCGGCGGCAGGGTTCGCCCGCCGGCAGCTTCCGCCTGGCAGCCGCGGCCCTGGCGATCGTGGCGCTCACCCTGTGCGGCGCCCGCGCCGAACCGCCGGCGCCGCCGCCAGCCAGGCCACAGATACCGGCCAGGCCACCGATTCCGGCCAGACCGTCGTCGTCGAGCTGTTCACCTCGCAGGGCTGCTCGACGTGCCCACCGGCGGACCGGCTGCTGTCGCAACTGGGCAGCGGCGCGGGAGCCGGGCAGGTCATCCCTCTCGCCTTCCACGTCGACTACTGGAATCGCCAAGGCTGGACCGATCCGTTTTCCTCGCCGGAGTGGACGGCGCGCCAAGCCAAGTATGGACGCGCCCTGCACGTGGACAACGTCTATACCCCGGAACTGGTGGTCGGCGGCCGCAGCGAATGCGTCGGCTCGAAACGCGACGAGGTCATGCGCCAGATCGCCGCGGCGCAGGCGGCCGCGCCGGCGGGCAAGGTGAGCATCGCCGCGGCTGCCCTGACGGGCCGCAAGGTGGTCGTCAAGGTCGAGGCGCGGATCGAGCGGCCGGCGCACGGTCTCGAGCTGTGGGTGGCGCTCACCCAGAACGGCCTGACCACCGCCGTCGGCGCCGGGGAGAACAAGGCGGCGACCCTGCACGACGACTACGTCGTGAGGCGGCTGGAGAAAGCGTTCTCGCTTCCCGGCAAGCCCGGATCCGAGCGTTCCGGCGAGGTGAAGCTCGCCGTCGACTCGGGTTGGGACCCGTCGAAATTGGCGGTCGTCGCCTTCCTGCAGGACCCTGGGACGCTGGCCATCGAGGGCGCCGCCTCCCAGGCGCTCGCTGCCGGCCGCTAGCGGCTGGCGCGGGCGCGCGGGCGAACGGCCAGGGCTCGCGCGCCGCCCAGCGCTCGCGCGAACGGCCAGCGCCCGCCAGCGCCGCGCGCGCGCGGGCGGTGATCAGCCGGTGCGGGTTGCGGCCACCGCCGCCGCCGCTGCCGCGCCGCCGGCACGGCTTGGCCGCATCCGCTGGTGCACCGATAAAACCTTTTTATAATCACTGCGGTCATGCATCTCTGCGCGGCACGCCAGCGCGCAGCGATCGATCATTGCGCGGCGGCGGCTCGGTGCGCCGTTCGTTTTGCCGGACGATTATCAAAACTCTGGATCGAATTCGTTCAGGCGATTGGATAATGCGTGCATCGCCGCGCCCTCGGCGGCTCGCCGAGCGGCCGCAACCCCTTTATTTCCAGACGATTCGCCTGGATATGGCAAGCATGGCATTTGACTTGCGTAGTGATCGATGCGAGAGAAGTTGCGATTTGTGATCGCAATCGATGATCGATCCACTTTTCTCACGAAAGGGGGTGATGCTCGGCGCCAGTTTAGCGATCGAAGTCCTGAATAGCCGCTGCCATCCTCGCCGCGCACGCTGCAGCTTCTCGGTCGTGCCGTGGCGCTCATCAACGACCCGCAAGGGAGGTATAACGTCATGAAGATTGGCAATCGATGGGGGCTGATCGCGGTTCTTGCCGCGATCTTGTCGCTACTCGGCGTGGGCGCAGCGATCGCCCAGCTGCAGAGCGGCAACCTCTATGGCAAGGTCAGCGACCAGACCGGCGCCGCCCTGCCGGGCGTCACGGTCACCCTGGACACCGGCGAGGCGCCGCAGATCCAGGTCACCAACGCCCAGGGCGAGTTCCGGTTCCTGAGCCTCGCTCCCG
>Ga0307479_10001340_pt1 | contig 22435 bp, 21 predicted proteins | sample atmos_gasesECM4C_FD_203743 | JGI IMG/M metagenome (GOLD analysis project Ga0307479, IMG submission 203743) | Hardwood forest soil microbial communities from Morgan-Monroe State Forest, Indiana, United States - atmos_gasesECM4C_515 | ecosystem: Environmental > Terrestrial > Soil > Temperate...
GCGCGGCGCAATACCGGCGCACGAACAGTTTTATTATCTTGAACTCTTGCGCCGCGCCGGCTGGATCGATTCGCTGCCCGGTGAATCCTTCGTAACCCTCGCCGTTTCCGACGAACATCGCCGCCAAGCGGAAGGAACTTTGTCCTCCGCAGGTGTTCGCCAAAATGTCACGCGAATTGCCATTGGCGCGGGTGCGTCCTATGGGTCCGCGAAATGCTGGCCGCCCGAGCGCTTCGCTGATTTCGTCAACCGCTTCCGCCTTCACGCCGACGCGGACGTAATTCTCTTTGGAACGGCGGCCGAGCAAAAGGCCTCCGACGCGATTGCCGCCGGAATAAAAAGCCCAGCTATTAGCCTGGTTGGCAAAACCGCTATCGCCGCTCTCCCCGCACTCCTTTCGCGCTGCCAACTGTTTGTCGGCAACGATTCTGGCGCAATGCACGTTGCCGCGGCGGTGGGCTTGCCGGTGGTCGCCATCTTTGGTCCTACGGATCCTCACGGTACCGCTCCGATCACTCCGCGCTGCACGGTGGTGCAAGAAAAACCGTATTGCAGCCCCTGTTTTTTGCGACGCTGCCCCATCGACCATCGTTGCATGAGAAGCGTGCGGCCGGAAGCGGTCGAAGCAGCGGCGCGAGGCTGGCTACGCTCTGCGGAGGTGGCTTCTGGCTGACGCCGCATCCCTTCGTCCAGCCGTCTTCCTCGATCGCGACGGAACCATCGCCGAAGAAGTTGGTTACTTGAATCACGTCACTCGTTTTCGTATGTTTCCCTTTGTCGCATCGGCTATCCGGCGGCTAAACGAAGCGAAATATCCGGCTATCGTGATCACCAATCAATCCGGCGTCGGCCGTGGATACTTTCCGGACTCGCTGATCCACGCGGTTCACGAATTGATGGCAAAGCAACTCGCTAAAGATGGCGCGCATATCGACGCGCTGTACTATTGTCCCCACAAGGGTGACGATGCCTGCGCTTGCCGCAAGCCAAAACCGGGAATGCTCGAGCGCGCCGCCCGCGAACACGGCCTGGATTTGCGCCGCTCCTTCGTTGTTGGCGACCGTTACGGCGATATCCAGTTGGCTCATCGTGTCGGAGCGCGCGCCATCATGGTGCGCACCGGCTACGGAGAAGGCGAAATTCAGTGGCATTCCGCGCAGTGGCCGGCGCCTCCGGATTTCATCGCCGAAAATCTTGCTGACGCCGCGGATTGGATTTTGAGGCAGCCGAAATGACTCGTACCGTCGCGCAAACGCCATCGACGTCCGTGGACCTGCTCGTCCTGGCAGAGTGCGTCGAGAAATTTTCCTCGAAGACGGTCGTGCTGCTCGGTGATTTTGTTGCCGACGAATTTCAGTTCGGCGACATTTCGCGCGTATCGCGCGAGGCGCCGGTGCTGATTCTGCGCCACCGCGAGACACAGGTTGTTCCCGGCGGAGGCGCGAACGCAGCGAACAACCTCGCCACCTTGGGAGCGCGCGTGCTTCCCGTCACAGCGGTTGGCCAGGACGCCCAGGGTGATGCGCTCCTCGAATATTTCCGTGGCAAACTGGACATTTCCGGAATTGTTCGCGTAAAAGGCTGGACCACACCAACCAAGACGCGTTTCCTAGCCGGCTGGGCGCACACCGTGGGTCAGCAGGTTCTCCGCGTGGATCGCGAGCCCCAAGCTCCCCTCCCAGAAGCGGCACGCAAGAAAATCCAACAGCTCCTGTCGGCCAAAATTCGTTCCGCCGACGCACTCGCGGTGTCCGACTATGGTTTTGGGGTCACCAGTCCGGCCTTGGTTCGCCAAGCCGCGATGAAACGTAAACGCAGACTGGCTGTCACGCTGGACGCTCGCTACCATCTTGCCGCTTATGCAAAGGCCGGAATCCTCTCCGCGACGCCGAATGAAGCAGAACTCGAAGCTTTGCACCACACCACCATCGGCTCGAACTTCGACGAGCTGACCCGCTGCGGCCGAGCGACCCTCGCTGCCATGAAACTGGAAGCACTTCTCGTGACACGCGGGCGCGATGGCATGGCGCTCTTTGAAACGCGCGGTCGCGTGACGCGCATACCAGTCCACGGGAGTGACCAAGCGGTGGACGTCACCGGCGCCGGCGATACGGTGCTCGCCGCTTACACTCTGGCGCTGGCATGCAGCGCTTCGCCGCTGGAGGCCGCGCATATCGCCAACATCGCCGGGGGCCTGGTGGTGATGAAGCGCGGCACAGCGACCGTTTCCCGGGCGGAACTCCTCGACGCAATTCGCCGCGATGCCGGCGGCTCCGGCTCATAACAAATGCGCAGCGCGGAATCCAAAATCGTCACACGCAACCGCCTCCGCGAACTACTTGTTGAGCATCGCCGGCGCGGCCAGAAAATTGTGCTGGCGAACGGCTGCTTCGACACCCTGCACGTGGGCCACACTCGCTATCTCGAAGGCGCGCGCCGCGAAGGCGATATCCTCGTCGTTGCCGTGAATTCAGATTCCAGCGTCTGCGCGTTGAAAGGCCCTGGTCGACCCATCTTGCCCGAAACTGCCCGTGCTGCGTTGGTCGGCGCTTTACGACCCGTCGCCTATGTCGTGCTCTTCAGCGAGCCGAACGTGGAAGCGCTTCTGGAGGAGTTGCGGCCGGACGTTCACGCCAAGGGTACTGATTACACCGCCGCGACCGTCCCGGAGCGTGCCACGTCTGCCCGCCTCGGTGTCCGCGTAGCTATCGTCGGCGATCCCAAGGATCATTCGACGCGCGAATTTCTCGATTCCGTGCGCAAGGCTCCGCATGCCTGAGCCGCGCTTTCTTGTGGTTCGGCTTGGCTCGCTCGGCGACATCATCCACACTTTTCCCGCCGTTGCGGCGTTGCGCGAATCTTTTCCCGCGGCACACATTGTCTGGCTCACGCATCCTCGCTGGGCGTTTCTGGTCCAAAGCAGCCATCTGGCCTCGGAAATCTGGACCGTCGAAACACGCGCACTATCTTCTTTGCGAGAAGCTCTCCGGCGCATGCGACAGATTTCCTGGAGTGCCGCGATCGATTACCAAGGCCTCTGGAAGTCAGCTCTGCTTCCATTCTTGGGCGGTGTAACGCGTCGCATAGGTTTTTCCTCAGACACAATTCGCGAATTTGGCGTGCCCGTGCTTTACACCGAGCGTGTAATAACCAGCAAGGCGCACATCGCCGAGCAAAATGGCGAGCTATCGCTGCATGCCGGCGCGCAGCGCGGCACCGCTCCTGTGAACTTGCAGATTCCGCAGGAAGACCAAGCTGAGGTGTGTTCTCGCCTGCGGGAGCAAAGCCTTGATCGCTACGTTGTCTTGAGCCCAGGGGGTGGCTGGCGCTCCAAGTGCTGGCCCGCTGATCGCTTCGGAGCGTTGTGTCGCAAGCTACGCAAGTCTCTGCAGCTGCGCTGTGTCGTCAATGTAGGACCAGGCGACGACGATTTGGCGGCAGCGCTAGTTGGCGCAAGCGGTGATGCCGCCCCTTTTGTTTACCGCAGCAACCTCGGCGAACTGATGGCGCTCTTGCACGGTTCCGCGTGCGTGGTCGCGGGCGACACAGGACCTCTGCATCTCGCGGCAGCATTGGGTACCCGCACCGTCGCGCTCTTTGGTCCCACCGATCCTGCCCGCAATGGCCCTTATCGATCTGGCGAGGCCCAACGGAACGAGCACAAAGACATCGTGCTGCGCGCAGCCGGCGTGCGCACAACTCACAAACGCGGTTCGCAACCACATCCGTCGATGCTCGCTCTGAATGTAAATGAGGTCTTTGACGCCGTGTGCCGTTACACTGGTGCCGCCGGATGAGCGCTGCATCGTTCTTCGCCCGCTGGCGCGTACGCCTCGGGTATCCGCTGGCCGCTGTTGTTTTGTGGCTCGCGCGGCCTTCGCCCAAAAGTATTCTGGCCGGTATGGTTGTGGGCGCGCTCGGCCTGTGGGTTCGCGCCCGCGCCGCAGGTCATCTGCACAAGCAAGAAGTTCTCACCACCACCGGACCCTACGCGTACACGCGCAATCCCCTCTATCTTGGCAGCTTCGTCCTGGCCATCGGCACCGCCATCGCCGCCAATTCCTGGCCGTCCGCGCTCATCCTTTTCTCTTATTTCGTTCTGTTCTATTCCATCGTCATGCGGCGGGAAGAGCGCGAACTTTACCAGCATCACGGCGACGCATTTCGCGAATATGCGCGAGCTGTGTCGCTGTTTCTGCCGCGCCTGACGCCCGCCAAGTTCTCGTCTGCGCCTGCCGCTCTGTTTTCCTTCGCGCAATACAAAACAAACCGCGAGTACCGCGCCGCGATCGGTTTCCTATTGCTGCTCCTGGTTCTTCTTGTGATCTGGCACTTGCGCTCGTTGTAGATCATTGCCACGAACTGGCAAGCAGGGAAGGAAGCACCTGACTTCCACGCCTTTGCCGTCGATCAGAATGTGCACCGAGCCATCGCGGTCGGTTCGCAGAACGCGAACACCGGCGTTCGTCAGCCGCTCCAGCAGTTCGGCGTTGGGATGGCCGTAGGGATTGTCTTCCCCCACGGAAATAACTGCCAAACGCGGTTTCACCGCCGCCAAAAACTCCAGAGTTGTCGAATTCTTGCTGCCATGATGCCCAATCTTCAACACCTCCGCCCGCATCTCATCCTGGCCGCTGTCGGATAGCATTTCGCGCTCCGCTTCCTTTTCCGCGTCACCAGGTAGCAAGATACCGCGCTCCTGGTACTGTAACCGCAATACAAGCGAGTCATCGTTCTTCGCCGCACCCGAGGGATCCGCTGGCGTGCTCTCAGGCCAGAAAAACTTTCCCTGCACATCGTCCAACACAAAGTGGTTCGCGCGCGTTTCATGCTCAATGGGAATATTCTTATCCCTCGCCAGCTGTTCAAGCTTTGCCAGGGCAGGCGAACGTACCTCACGCCCGATCCACAATTGTCCGACGCGAAAATTCTCCAGGATCGCGGTCAAGCCGCCAAGGTGATCCTGATGCGCGTGCGTGAGCGCGACGACGTCGAGCCTCTGGAAGCCGCGCGACCACAGATACGGCGAAACCGCCTCCTCCCCTGGATCGATTCCACGATTGCTCTGTCCCGCGAACCCGCCGCCTCCGTCGATCAGCATCGTCTTACCCCGCGGCGAGACGACGAAAAGCGAATCCCCTTGTCCGACATCCAGGACGCTCACCTCCAGCTTTCCCGCCGACCATGCTGGAGAAAACGGAAAAAGCGCAATAAGCAACGAGCACGCCACCAAGACGCTGCCCAACCCCGACGCGACCCTGTGCCGCCACGGATGAGCAATACGTAAAGTTGTCGCCAACAGAAGAGCAAAAACGAAGAACGCAACTACAAGCCAAAGATGCGGTCCGGGAATTCGGTAACTCCATTTGGGCAAGCGTGCAAACCAATGCACGACGTGCAAAAGCACGAGGGTGATGTAAGCGAGCGGAGCCGCGAGCAACTTGGCCAGGCCGGGGAAAAGCATCGCGCTGCCCAGCGTCACGAATCCCATTGGAACTACGATGCCTGTAAGAGGTACAGCGGCCAAATTTGCGAACGGCGCTGCCAGCGTAATGCGATGAAAATCTCTTGCCATCAGCGGCAGCATCCCAATTTGCAGCGCCAGCGTCAGCACCATCAGTTCCCAAGCGCGCAGCGCGAAGCCGATTCCGCCCGCAAGCGCATCTTCGATGGGTACGGCAATCCGCAGTGGCAGCCGCGCAGCGAGCCAGCCTGCTGCGCTTCGCAGATCGATCCGGAACTGTGCCGCGCGTGGTTCATGCTCTGCATCTCGCGTCACGTCGCGCCATCCACGCAGCGCCCTCGCGTATGGCTGCACATTTCTCTCCAGCCACGGCGCCGCAAGCCCAGCGATGCAGCCAATCGCCAAAAAAGTCAGCTGAAAGCTGGAATCGCCCAGCGCCAGCGGCTGCGCCACCAAAAGCACCAGCGCCGCTATCGCCGCCGAATTCAAAACGTCGAGCCTCCTGTAAAATAAGCTCCCAAGCACGACAATCGCAGTCATTAGTGCCGCTCGCAGCACGGGGGGTCGTTGCTCAATCACGGCCACGTAAGCGAACAACAGTGTAAGCGTGAAGACCATCGTCGCTGCCCGCGCAAGCCGCAACTTTCGGCCCACCCAATAAAGAAAAAAGGCGAGTGCACCCACATGCAATCCCGCTACAACCAACACGTGGAAAACGCCCGTCTTCTGAAAATCCACCGCCTCGTCCCGTTCGACAAAGCTGCGGTCGCCCAGCAGCATCGCGCGAAGCACGGCCGCCACCTCCGGCTGGCCGCCGAAGAGCCGATCAACTTCCTCTCGCAACTCGCGCCGAACACGCGCCAGCACCGTCCCGGAGCTCCGCGGCGCGACTGACAAGCGCTGGATCAAGTCGGGCGAACGCAGTGCCGCCACCAAGTCGATGCCTTGCGTGGCAAGGTACGCCCCGCGGTCGAACGCGCCTTCATCCCGAAAAACTTGCGGCTGCTTCGCCTGCGCAAGGACTGTCACTTCGTCCTCCGCATCGAGAACTGGCAGAGGCGAATCACCGGGCCGCGGCGTGTAGCTCAGTCGCAACGCTCCCAGCGTCATAAGTTGCTCATTCTCGTACTCGACGCCCGCCAGTTGGATTTCCAGCCCGAAGCCCCAAGGCAGCTTTGCCGGTTCGTCGCGTAGCGTTCCGTGCCATCTCAGCGGCGTGCGCAAGTCAATTCGGCCGCTTTCGATCAGGCTGATGACGTGCGTGCTAGGAATCGGCTGTTCTGCGATCCACGCGCCGAGCACGCCGAGCAAGATCCAACTGGCGCCAGACACCACGGCGGCCACACCAAACCGCGCGCGGTTCACCAAAAGAATCGCAAGGGCGATCGAGAAGGTGACAACAAGAAATGCCGCCGCGAGCCAGAAATGAGAAGTCGCCAGCCGTACGATAGGCGGCCACAGGCCGAGAACGACACCGCACGCGAAGGCTGCAGTTATCGCCACAGCCGGCAGCTTCACGGAGCGCGCCTCAACCGCACCAGCGTCTCGATGTGGTAGGTCTGCGGAAAAAGATCAAATAGGTGCATGTCCACAATTTCATAACGCGTTGAAGTACTCGCAGTCGCGCCGTTCTTCTTCGACCCCGTCAGCACCGCAAGATCCCTAGCCAGCGTCGAAGGATCGCAAGACAAATAAATAATCTCGGCAGCTCCCAACGCTGCGAGTTTTGCCGCTGCTTCCGCTCCCAGCCCGGAACGCGGAGGATCGAGCGAAACAAAATCCGGTTTCTCCGTCGTCTTCCGCAGAAATTCCTCCACGTGCTCGTTGTGAGAAATCACTCCCACGCCCGCGCTCTCTGCGTTGACCTGCAGATCGCGCGTAGCCGCCAGGTTGGCGTCCACACTGACAACTCTTTTAAACGCCCGCGTCAGCGGCAGTGTAAAGAAGCCCACGCCGGCGTAAAGATCAAGCGCAGCCTCGCCTTTAGCCCCCGCAACCATGGTTTGCAGCAGATCGTCGACCAAAAATCGATTCACCTGAAAAAACGACAGATGACTGACGCGGTAGCGAAATCCCCCAGCTTCGTGAAACAAATATCCCGGCCCGCTCAGCTCAAATCGATTCTTGCTCTCGTCGGCCAGTAACAAGCTTTCCAGTTGCGGCAACGCCGCTCGAAACGCGCCCGCCAACTCCGCCGGCGGTTTGGGAAAGCGCTCAAACGCGACGTTCAATGCAATCTTTGCATCCGCTGAGTCAGCAAAAGCCTCAATCTCCAGTGCCTTCTCCGGCAATCGATTCGAGCGCGCCAACTCCTGCAGTTGCCCAAAAGTTTTAGCCAGCAACGGCGACAACACCGGGCACTCGTCGATCGGCACAATGGCCGAACTCTCCGGCAAAAAATATCCGATAGCGCGCGGATTCGCATCGCGCACCGCCCATTGCGCGCGATTCCGGTACCCGTACGGCTCCGCCGCATGCTCCTGAATCGCCCCAGTCCATTGAATGCCGCCCAGCCGCGAAAGCGTCTCCCGCAAAATCTCTTTCTTCAGCCGCAGTTGCTCCGCCGCCGGAATGTGTTGGTAGTGGCAGCCGCCGCAAGTCTGAAAGTGCGGGCAGCGCGCCCCTTCGCGCTGCGCGGAAGCTGACGTCACCTCCAGCAGTTGCGCCCACACCATCTTCTTGCGCTTGGACTTGGCAGCCGCGCGTACCTCTTCCCCCGGCAGCACGTACGGCACAAAAACGGTGTTGCCGTCGGCGTGCGCTAGCCCTTCGCCACCATACACAAGCTTCTCAATCGATACGCGTAACTCTTCAGGCATACGTTGTCCTATTCTGCGACGATTCGCGCGGAAAGAAAAGCGTCCGCTCAAGAAAATTCAAGAAAAGTAGTAGAGGCTCAGCCGCGGCAGTCCAAACTCTTCCAGCAGTCGTTTCTGTATGTATTTCTTCTCCACCAGCGCCAGTTGTTCCGCTTTCATTTTGCGCCGGTAAGCCGACAACTGTCCATCGACCTCGCGCCGAATGCGCAGCAGCAAATCTTCCGTTGCGTGCGTCATCACCAGCGCCGATATCTTGTCGTCCAGCACCGTCAACCGTCGTTCCAAATCCTCGAAATCGAGCTTCGCAGGTGAATCCAATAGCAGCGAGCTGCCTCGCACGGACTCTGCAATCTCCGCGAGCCGCGCTGACATTTCTGGATCCCGGCCCTCATCCTTCTTTGCCGCAGCCGCAACCTGCGCCGCGTTCCTCGCCAGATACGCCTTCAACTCCTCGCGTGGAAAAGGTTCCTTGGCTTCGCGTCCATTCTTCGGCGCACTGCCCGCCGCTGCCTCCAGCTGCTCCTCTGCCGCCTCTAGCACCGCATCCGTGCAGTACGCCAGGCTTTTCAGCGGTTTTCCTGCACCGCGTCGCGAACGTCCATAACTTGCAAATGCGCGGTCGATTCCCTTCAGCACCGCCTCCAACGGCACGCCCGCTCGCTGCCACGTCTCCATGATCGCCCAGTCCAGCGGCGACACCAGCAGATGCGCGCCTCTTTTCTTCCAGAAATATTCTTCGATTTCCGTGAAGTAGTTGAAATAGTTCCAGCCGTCCATCTCGTTGAAGCCGTCGGCCGAGCGGCCTAGGCGCGGCGCGCCGCTCACTTTCGGGCTTTCTTCATCTCCGCAATCGCGCGCGGTTCGCGTGGCCCTCCGCCAATCTTCCCCGGCTCCGCAGCCTGATTCTTGCTCCAGATGATCCGCAATCCCGTCAGTGTCAGAAACTCATCCGTGTGCTGAATGTGCTTCGATCCCCGTGCCACCAACGCGGCTTGCCCGCCAGTGGCCACCACCGTCGCATCTTTCCCGAGCTCCTTTTTAATCCGCGCCAGCATCCCATCCACCATATCGACCGCGCCGTAATAAAGCCCCGCTTGCATATGCGTGATCGTGTTCGTGCCAATCACTTTTCCCGGATCCTTAATCTCCACACGTGGCAACTTCGCGGTCCGCGCAAACAGCGCCTCCGACGCAATGCCCAGTCCCGGCGCAATCACCCCGCCCAGATATTCGCAGCGTTCGGAGATCACATCGAACGTAATCGCCGTGCCAAAATCCACGACAATGCACGGTCCGCCAAACTTGTGAAACGCCGCCACGCCATTCACAATGCGGTCCGCACCTACCTCCTGCGGATTATCCACCAGCACCGAAATCCCGGTCTTGACGCCTGGTTCCACAAACAACGCCTTCTGTCCGAAATAAATACGCGCCATTTCTGCCAGCGTCCAATTCACCGGCGGCACGACCGAGCTGATAATCACGCCGCTAATTGTGTCGCGGTCGAGCCCGGCCAGCGTGAACAAATTGCGCGTTAACACGCCGTATTCATCGACGGTCTGCTGCCGCGCCGTCGTCAGCCGCCAATTGGCGATCAGCTCCTCGCCGCGAAATACGCCCAGCACCGTATTCGTGTTGCCGACATCGATGGTGAGCAGCATCTACAGCGCCTCCGCCACATCGCCCGCGATCACCGTCAGTACTTGTCCGTTGTCGCGCTTCACCTGCAGCAATCCTTCCGGACCCAGCCCCGCGGTCGTTCCCATGAAACTTTCTTTGCCGTTGCTCACCCGCACTCGCTTCCCCTGCGCATAACTGGAAACTTTCGTGAATCGTTCGATCACCGCTGCCGGCCCTTCGCTCAAAAAATCATTGTAGTCGCGCTCGAATTCCCGCAGCAACCGTACCAACAGCTCCAACCGCGATTGGGGCCGCCCGCTCGCCACCCGAAGCGATGTCGCGCTCCCTGCCAGGTCCGCCGGAAACTTGTCCTGGTTCACGTTCAACCCAATCCCCACGATCACAAAGCGAACCTGTCCCGGCTCCGCGTGCATCTCCGTCAAAATCCCGCCGACCTTTTTCCCCCCGATAAGCAAATCATTCGGCCATTTGAGATCCACTGTAAGCCCGGTCTGCGCCTGAATCGCGGCATGTGCCGAAAGCCCGGCCATCATCGTCAGCAGCGGCGCCTGCACCGGCGCCAGCTTCGGCCGCAGCAGCAACGTCGCGTAAATCCCCACAGCTCGCTCCGAGTGCCAACCGCGCCCGGCGCGCCCTCGCCCAGCCGTCTGCTCTTCTCCCAATATGACCGCGCCCTCCGGTTCCCCCGCGTGCCCCAATTCCAGCGCCACGCGATTCGTCGAATCCACCTTGAAAAAATGGTAGATGCGCTTCCCGAACAAGCTGCCTTTAAGCCGCTGCCGCAGCATATCCGCGGTAAGAATGTCCGGCACTTTCTCCAAAAAATATCCCGTTCGAGGATGCCCTTTCACCCGCACCCCAAGCTCGCGAAGCCGCTCCACCCACTTCCACACCGTCGACCTTGAGACACCGATCCCCCGCGCAACCCGCGCCCCACTAACCACAATCGTCCCGTTTTCCGCCAACAGCGTGACCAAAGCACCGATGCGCCGGTCCGTCGTTCCCGGAAGCGTGTCCGTCACCGTCTTTTTGCTGCGTTTCATGATTGCAAGCTCGCTAGCCGCCGTTTGCGCAAGCGCGTGCGCCGTAAGCTTACGTTTGCCGCACGCTCTCCACAAGTAGCTCAAGTTCGGGTAGCGGGTCAATTTGATTTCTTGCGGCGCTCCATATACTTGGACAGCAAAAAGACGGCCAAAGCGATCGCGGCCAGAATTCCTTCGGCAGCTAACTTAGGGAAGTTTATGTCGCGTAGGAGAATTGGCACGAGAACGAGTGCCATGAGGAAGGCCGTCAGCATCCCGTACCCAAGTAGTCGCCATTCATCGTGGGTCATGCCACTGCCTCAGTCGAATTATGCTCCAAAAGGCCCACTAATCCACCCAGCTTCCAAACGTGGTCTGCCGTCTATAGTGCGGGAATTTCAAACTGACCCACCGCTCAAGTTTGCGGCAATCCGGCGCACGCGCTCAATACTATGCGGCGGTCTTGAGCTCCTCTAGCCGCGAACGAAGCTTCCGCAATTCCGTCGTTTGTTCCGCTAGAGTCGCCTCTAGTTCGCGCACGACTTTCTCAGGCGCGCGACTGCGAAACGTATCGTCGGCCAACTGCTTTTCCTTGGCAGCAATCGCCTTTTCCAATCCCTCAATCTGTTTCCGCAACCGCGCTTCTTCCGCCTCGACGTCAATGCTCTCCGCGATATAAGCGATGCGCACATCAAACAGAGCCGTCGAGCGCACCGCGCCCCCCGATTGCGGCAGTCGTTCAGCGCTCACCTTCAATTCCGAAAGCGCCGCCAGCCGCACAATCCCTTCACGGCTGGATTCAATCGTTTGTCGCGCTTGCTTATCTGAGCTTGAGAATTCCGCCGCGACTTTCTTCTTTGGCTCGACCTTCATTTCCGCGCGAATGTTGCGCAGCGCCACGATCATTTCCTGAATCAGCGAAAACTGTTCCAACGCCTGCGCGTTTTTCCACTCCGCCCGCGCTTCGGGAAACGCATCCAGCGCGATGGACTTCGCCCCCGCGCGCTGCGGTAACTGGTGCCACAATTCCTCCGTTATGAATGGCATAAACGGATGCAGTAAGCGTAGCGCCGCATCCAGCGCCGCAAACAGATTTCGCCACGCCGCAACAGCGCGCGCTTTTTCCGCGCTCTGCAGCTCCGGCTTCACCCATTCGATGTACCAGTCGCAAAAATCGCCCCAGAAAAACTGGTACACGCCCTGCGCCGCCTCGTGAAACCGATAATTCTGCAGCGCCTCGTTCACCGAGCCGATCGTCGCCGCCAGCCGTGAAAACAGCCATCCGTCAATCAGCGAAACCGCGCCGCCAGAAGCATAAGGCGCCTTCGCGCGAACCTCGGGAGCCGCCAATTCCTCCAGCGAAACGCCGCCGAGGTCAACCTTCTGCAAATTTCCAAACACAAACCGTGAAGCATTCCAAATCTTGTTCGCAAAATTCCGCGCGCTCGCCAGCCGGTCCTCCGACAACACAATGTCCGTCCCCGGCGCGGCCATCGACGCCAGGCAAAACCGCATCGCATCCGTTCCGTATTGCTGGTTCAGCGCCACCGGATCAAGTCCCGTCCCCTTGGACTTCGACATCTTCTCCCCGCTCGCCGTGCGCACCAGTGAGTGCAAGTACACCGAGCGGAACGGCACTTTGCCCGTGAGGTGCATCCCCAGCATGATCATCCGCGCCACCCAGAAAAACAGGATGTCGTATGCCGTAATCAGGGAACTGGTCGGATAGTACCTGCGAAAATCAGGCGTATCCGCGGGCCACCCCAGCGTCGAAAACGGCCACAATCCCGAGCTGAACCATGTATCCAGCACGTCCGGGTCCTGCGTCAGCTTCGTCGATCCGCATTTCACGCATTTCGACGGGTCCTCTACCGCGACGATCACTTGCTCACAATCCCCGCAATACCACGCCGGAATCCGGTGCCCCCACCAAAGCTGCCGTGACAGCGTCCAGTCCCGGATATTCCTCATCCAGTTGAAATATTCCTGGCGCCGGTTCTCCGGGACAATCTGGATCTCGCCGCGCTCCACCGCCGCAATCGCGGGCTCCGCCAGCGGCTTCATCTTGCAGAACCATTGCGTCGAAGCCCGCGGCTCCACAATCGTCCGGCTGCGCTCGCACAACCCAACCGCGTGCGTGTGCTCCGTCACCTTTTCCAGCAGCCCTCGCGCCTTCAAATCCTCAACAATCTTTTTCCGCGCCTCGAATCGATCCAGTCCCGCATAAGCCCCCGCAGCTGCGCTCATGCGTCCGTCGTCGGTCATCACGTCGATTTCCGCCAAGTGATGCCGCCGCCCCACCTCGAAATCGTTAGGGTCATGCGCCGGCGTAATCTTCACCGCTCCGGTGCCAAATTCGCGGTCCACCATCGCATCCGCGATAATCGGGATTTCTCGCTCTGTCAGGGGCAGCCACACCGTCTTGTCCACCAGGTGCTTGTACCGCTCGTCCTCCGGGTGCACCGCCACTGCCGCATCCCCCAGCATCGTCTCCGGCCGCGTCGTCGCCACAACAATGTGTTCGTGCGTGCCCGCCACCGGGTACCGCACATACCACAGCTGCCCTTGCCGATCCTCGTGCAGCACCTCCAGGTCGCTCAGCACCGTCAAGCACACCGGGCACCAGTTCGTCATCCGTTGCGCACGATAAATCAGCCCCTGCTCGTACAATTGCACGAACACCAGGCGCACCACGCGCGAAAGCTCCGGCGACAGCGTGAACTTCTCCCGCGACCAGTCGCAGCTTTCCCCGATCTGCTTCATCTGCCGCGTGATCTGTCCTCCGCTCTCTTCTTTCCATTTCCACACGCGCCGCACGAACTCTTCCCGGCCCATCGTCCGGTAATCAATTCCTTGCTCCGCCAGCTCCCGCACCACCACGCGCTGCGTGGAAATCCCCGCATGGTCCATGCCCGGCAGGTACAAAGTGTTGTAACCGCGCATGCGGTGCCAGCGCGTCAAAATATCAATCTCCGTATGGTCCATCATGTGTCCGATGTGCAGCGACCCGGTCACATTAGGCGGCGGGATAACGATCGAAAACACCGGCCCAGGCGCATTCTGGTCCGCGCGAAACAGCTGCTCGCGCACCCAGAACTCCGCCCAGCGCGGTTCAATCTGTTGCGGTTCGTACGTCTTGGCGATTTCGCGAGCCATCCGAGGATCCTGCTCCTAAACACAGCTTGCACGGTCAGCGCAACACGCACGCGTTGACACTAATCTTTCACTATACGAGGCGCAATCCAGCGTCGTCAATTCACAGCAGCGGGTACTGTCCCATTTTGGAAGGCCAGTCTTGGATCACTTCCCCTTGAATGTGACGAGCGGGCACTGTTTAGTTAGGGTTCCCACTGTTCGAGCGGGTCAGCGTTTGCGGGTCCGTCACCAGTACAACGACGATGGCAACCACGACGTAGCTCAGAGCGACGATTACGGTCGACCGCAATGTTGTGCGCAGCGTGCGCCACCATCACGAGGAAGTGACTTATGCAAAACATAGGGGAGGGGGGGCCTGCAAGTGACAGTGGTGTCCAAATAAAGGCGGGAAATCAGAGCCAGCTCAGGGGCAGGGAATCAGGACTTCTTGGCGTTGATCTCGTCGCGAATCATCGCTGCAACCACCGGCTTCAGAATCTCCCGAGTCACCGCCTGCAGCATCTCCGGGCTCATCTTGGCCAGCACGTTCGCGACTAGCGTGTCCATGTCTGGTTGCGACGGTTCGGCTATTTTTACCGCGGCGGTCTTCGCCGATTTCTCGACGACGGCCTGTGCGACGCTCTCCAACGCATAGGACGTCTCCTGGCGGATGTTCTCGACGGTTTCCGGAGAAATCGAGCCATCCGAAATCAGTTCCGGGAGCGGGTTGTGCGCTACGACCTCGTTCTGCACCAGCCCAGGATCGGGCACGTAGTGTACGGGTTCCTCGCTCGGTGCTTCGGACACGAAATCATACGTCTCCGCCGTTTCGGGCTGCGCCGCTTCTGGTTCTACCGGCCTTTCCTCAATTGTCTCGCTGGCGCTGCTCGCCGCCGGGACCGCCGGAGCATCCCACGCCGAAGCCAATTGGTTAGCCTTCTGCGCCTCTGCTTCCCAGGGGCTGCTGCTCGTGCTGAACCAGGAATTTCCCCCGCTCGGCTTGACAGTTTCCTGCGCAGCCGTGTCCGGTGCGCTCGCCACCACTGGCGATGCAATTTCAACCTTGCTCGGAGCCGGCACTTCCTCAATCTTCTTCGATTCCACCAACGGAGGTTCTGGCTTTGGAGCAGCCCACGAATTCTGAGGCGCTGGTGCTTCGTAGCTGACGCTTGGCTTGGACGGCGCGACTATCTCCGGGGCCGCCGCCTCTTCCAACAAATCCTGTGTTTTTTCCCGGGTCGGAGTCCAGCTTTCCCGACGTTTTGCCCGCGCACTCGCCTTATCTGCGGCCGCTTCCCCAGCCGGCTCCGGCGCAAAATCCTCACCGCCGCCGTCTCGCCGCCATGCAGAACTTCCCGACTCTTCTTCCTCTTCCTCAACGTCCTGTTCTTCGGTACTCCAATCGCGGTCCGCAAGTTCCGGGTTCGGCGGCGTCACATAGGCCGCGTCGTCGGGTTCTGCCGTTGGCGTCTCTAGCAAGCTTCCGAACGCCAGCGGCTTGCCCCCCGCTTCAATCTTCAGCTTTTCAGGTGCCGGCGGAACTTCCTCGACAAAGCTCTCGACCGGTGCCTCTTCCTTCGGGGCCGCAAACACTGTCGGCGGTACGCTCGCAGCCGGCGTGGAGCTCGCCCTGCCCGCCACCGCGGGCCCGCCCGCCATGGCAGGCACAGCCGTTTTCTCTACCACCGCTGCGGCCTGCGCCGCGCTCGCGCGCTGCAGCGCGGACTTCACCATCGAGATCAGCGGATCCGGCGGAACAAATGGCTTTTTCAACACCCCGTCGGCGCCCACTCGCTGCGCCTCTTGCTCATCCAACGGGTCAAACGCTCCCACCAGCAAAATCACGGGAATGTGCGCCAGCGACGAATCGTCTTTCACAAACTTGCAAACTTCGTAGCCATTTCGCACCGGCATGAATACGTCAGCCAGGACCAGATCCGGGCGCAGATCGGAAATCTTACGCACCGCGGCCTCGCCGTTGCCAACAGCAATCACGTCTATGCCCTGATCTTTCAGGGCCAGACCCACCATCTTCTGGATGTTGCTGTTGTCGTCCGCAACCAAAATCCTGGCCACCGAACGTCCTCCGGGAGATACCGCTACCGCCCCGCACACGACTGTACAACTGTATTGGAGCATTCGGAGTAAAACGCGTCAACGCCAACCGAAAGCCTGTGTGTCGGAAGGTGAATACCGTGTTTTCAATGCCTGCACGCTTCAACAAACAAAAAAGGCGGGCCACGGCCCGCCTTTTCCTTCCCCAAATTGAAGTTCTCACCCCCGAACTACCAGGGAACCACTTTCCGCAGCCCCTTCTTTTTCTTGCTGCTCGACTCCTTCGTGGAGTCTTTCTTGTCGCCCGTGCTTTGTGATCCGTCCGTCTTGTTCACGTCTGCTGTTTGCGAGCCATCCACCGGCGCCGCATCCGCCTTCGCTGGCTGTTCGCTTCCAGAACCGGGCGCAGCCGCATTCCCGTTAGCGTCCGTTGCGGGCGGCGCGGCCGGCACGTTCGCGCCGCTGGGATCCGCCGCCGCAGCGGGCTGTGTTGGCGCCGGAGCCGCAGTTTCCGGGGCCGCCGTCGCAGGTGTTCCCTCTGCCGGTGGTGCTGCTTCCGTCGTCGCGGGTGCAGCGCTTCCCGGAGTGACCACCTCCACCACCGCGGTATTGCCCGCCTCGCCCGGCCCTCCAAGCTGCGACTTGTTTCCTCCCGTCAAAATGTCCGTGGCCGAGGTGTTGTCCGCCTCCGGCTCCAGGTTTGGCGTTCCGTTCTTCGCCGATGCAATCATCTCGCTATGCGGACCGGAACGCACCAGCGCAAGCGGCTTCTTCACCAGACCTTCGCGCTTCCGAGGCGTGTTCTGCTCCGCCGTCATCCACGCCAACCTTTGTGGATCGGGCTGCGGCACCGGCACCTTAAACGCCACTAATTTGTTCTTTGCGTTCGGCGCCAAACCCGAAAGCGGATAATTCTTCACGATGTTTCCGTAGTAGATCGAAGCGATTTCTTTGTGTTCGCTTTTCTCGAAGATATCTCCCAACATCCACTGCACCTTGTCCGACCTGCTGTAGAGCGGATACCGCTTCGCGATCGCCAGCAGCCGCGCCGCAGCGGCTCGCTTATCTCCCTTCACGTAATAGAAGTACCCGATTCGGTAGTCGCCTTCCGCGATGATTTCCTGCACGTCCCGCAGCCGCTGCTCCGCCTTCGGCGCTAGCGGATCCTTCGGATACTTCGACAGGAACGTCTGGTATTCCTCTTCGGCTGCTTTGGCCTCGCTGCGGTCCCGATCCGGCTTGGCCATTTGTTGATAGTGCGCGTTCGCCACCTGAATTTGCGCGTATGCCGCTTCCGGCAGGAAAGGGAAGAATATGTTGAAATCTTTATAGCCCTGGATTGCTAGGGCCATGTTCGCCGTTCCGCCCTCTTTGTAATAAGAATCCGCAATTCCCAGCTTGGCTTTGGCCAAAAATTCGCTGTCCGGATACGTATTAATCAGCGTTTGCAACCCCAACCGGCCCACTTCCTGCCGCCCGCGCTTAATGTCTTCGACGGCGCGGTTGTACAGTATTTTGTCGGGCTCCGCGGTGTTATTCGCGCTGGTCGATTTGTTTACCTTCTTCTTCTTGTGGAGTATCTGAGCATCGCTGTAGCTGGCGCTCAGCAGCAATCCTCCCATGAACGTCCATGTAAGAGTTCGGCGCAAACCCAATCCTTCACCTCTCTCTAACAAATCTTCCGCAGCCAACAGATGGCTTGGCCGCGATCTGTTTTGCTTGGTCGGGTTCCCAGTATACCTGAACCAAAGGACAGGCTCACCAAGAACTTGCCCCGCGGACCAGTCGCCCCTATATCGGAGGTTTCCGCGTCGCCCAGGGTTGCCTCCCCATTTGCCCCTCGGCCGGATAATTTCAACAAACTGTTACAATCCTCCACTCCCTTGCCACTAAAATTCCGGCAAGCTCCGGGGGCTGCGTTTTCTTCATGGACAAACGAAAATTCCTTTTTGTCTCGCTGTCTGGCCTGATTGGCGATATTGCCTGGCAGGTCCTTAAGGAAGGCCACGATGTTCGCTACTACATCGACAATGAAAAGGAGCGCGACATCGCCGACGGCTTCGTCCCCAAATCCAAGGATTGGGAAAAGGACGCCAAATGGGCCGATATCGTTATCTTCGACGACACTCTCGGCCAAGGCGCCAGGGCTCAAGCGCTTCGCAAAGAGGGCAAGCCCGTCATCGGCGGCTCCGAATACACCGACCGCCTCGAAGACGATCGCTCCTTCGGCCAGGAAGAGCTCAAGAAGTCCGGCGTCAACATCATTCCCTACGAGGACTTCGACTCCTTCGATCCGGCCATTCAATTCGTCAAGAAAAATCCTGACCGTTACGTAATCAAGCCCAGCGGCGAAGCCCAAAACGTCAAGCGCCGCCTCTTTGTCGGTGAGGAGGAAGACGGCGAAGACGTCGTCCGTATGCTAGAGGCCTACAAGAAAGCTTTCTCCGAGGAAATCAAGGTTTTCCAGCTGCAGCGCCGCATCAACGGCGTCGAAGTCGCCGTCGGCGCCTTCTTCAACGGCAAAAAATTCGTCACTCCCATCAACATCAACTTCGAGCACAAAAAACTCTTCCCCGGCGAAGTTGGCCCGCCCACCGGCGAAATGGGCACCGCCATGTTCTGGAGCGAGCCCAACGCTCTCTTCACCCGCACTTTACTGAAAATGGAGTCGCGTCTCGCGGAAGAAGGCTATGTCGGCTATATCGACCTCAATTGCATTGTGAACAACAACGGCATCTATCCGCTCGAGTTCACTTCGCGCTTCGGCTACCCCACCATCATGATTCAGCAAGAGGGCATGCTCACGCCCATCAGCGATCTTTTCTGGGAGCTGGCCAACGGTCTCGAACCAAAGTGGCGTACCCGCAGCGGTTTTCAAATTGGTGTGCGCATCGTCGTTCCGCCGTTCCCCTTCGACGATGAAGCCACCTTTGAATCCTTCTCCAAAAACAACGCCATCGTTTTCAAGCGCGGCACCCCGGAGCAAGTCCACATCGAAGACGTCAAGCAGCTCAACGGTCAGTGGCTCATCGCCGGCACCTCCGGCGTGGTCCTGGTCGTCGTCGGCATTGGTCAAACCATGAAGCAAGCGCAAGCCCAGGTCTACACGCGGATCAAAAACATCCTCATCTCCAACATGTACTATCGCACCGACATCGGCGACCGCTGGGCCGAAGATTCCGACAAACTGCATAACTGGGGCTACCTCCGGTAGCACAGGCACTCTTGCCTGTGCTTTTGAACGAGCTGTTAGTTCGCCCTGAGAAGTGGCTTTGCGGCTGACTCGATCGCCTCCGCGTACTCGAAGCCGACAACTTTCTTCCGTAGGATTCCGTGTCGGTCATAGAGCATCGTTGTGGGTAAGCCCTCGATTCCTCCAAACTTCTGCTTCAATTCATCCGGTGCCACTGCCAGCGGATAATGCACTCCGATGCGGTGCGCAAATTCAAGCGGATCTTCCGTGTCCGCCATCGTGTCGAATTTGAATCCGATTACGACAAAACCGCGCGATCGATATCGGTCCAGCAGTTTTTGATATCCGGGCATCTCTTTCTTGCATGGCTGACACCATGTGGCCCAAAAATCGATCAGCACGACCTTTCCTCGCAGGGTAGCGGATGAAAGTTCGCGCCCCTGCAAATCTCTCAGCTCGAACGCCGGCAAAAGAGAACCAATTTCGCCCGCCGTAATAGTGGCCGCAACCGCCTGAGAAGAACCCGCGGAGTGCGCCTTGCACCCCGCGAGCCCAAGCAATGCAAGACTCAAAACGCACAGATGTTTTCCTAGTGTTTGCATCTACTCCTTCACCTGCACCTCGAGAATCAAAAGCCGCAACGGAAGCGAAGGGTCCGGTTTTTGTTTCTTTTTTCCGGCCGGCTTTTTATAAAGTTGTCCGCGAACCGTAACCGCCGTGGGCTGTTCCGTGAGCGACTCCAGTTCTCTGGACATCCCATTGGGTTCAATGCTGAAGGACAGATGCGGCGCAATATCGAGCGCCAACACGCCCGAAGCATCCTTCACCACTTTTCCGCGCGCCGTTACGTCCATCTCGGCGACGCTCACACCGCTGTCATAGACCGCTTTAAGAAGTTGCCTCGGATCAATTTGGCCGTCCTCTTTCGGCGCCACCTCCACCTTTCCGTCAATCAAGCTGACTTCTACAGATTGAACGCCAGACTGGCGTCCGAGGTGTTGTTTCACCCCGTAGGCTCAAAAGTTTCAAGTCATGCCTTCGACGCGCATTTCGATGTGCTTGATTTGCGCCTGCGACACGGGGCCGAGCGCGCAGCCAAGCAGCAGCAACAGCGCGAGCTTTTTCGTGTTCATCGTTCCTCCTTTCGGCTTAAAGATGCAGCCGGAATTGTTGCGTAATTCCAAAACTGATGTGCCGTCTTACGGGCATGAAGGTCGAGCCCGTGGAATGCGCGACATCCCAATCCATGCCCACCCAAATGTGCATACCGGGACGCACGCCGAAAAATGTCGTGACTCCGGCAAGCAGCACGTCGCCCCCGCTTCCCCTTTGCGTAATTCCTGAAATGCGATCATCTCCGGAATGTAACCACGTCAGCTCGGGACCGAGAAACCATTCCCGCGCCACGTTCTTTGATTCGTACGGCCGATAAGAGAGCCAAAAACGCGACTCCAAATCGTTGCCCAGGCGAGTTGCCTGTGTTCCCGTTGACCTCAAGAGCGCATGGAAATCTTCGTCGGCAACGAGCCTCCTCACGTTCAAAAGCCCGGTATAAGTCCAGTTCGTCGCCACGAAGAGATCGGTTGAGCCTGAGCCGGTCTGCAGGCTCGCCGGCAACAGGCGGCCACCGCTGCCAATCAAGTCTGTGCTTCCGGTCGGAATTTTGGGCCCGGCTGTCACGGAGGCTTGCGTCGTGCCGCGCTCGGAGTCACGCCTGTAAAAGCGATATTTGACGGCCAAAAGTGTGTCGCCGAGCCCGGTCCCACGCGCTGTGACGCCGCCGGGCACGTCGGGATCAAACTGGTTCGTGACTACGTGCACAACCACGGTCACATCAAAGTTCGGCCGGAACCCCCAAGTGAAATTGAAATCGCCTTCGTGCAAGAACGTAGGCCGTGCGGTCGCAGGAATGCCTCCGGCCAATCCGCTCGTCGGACCTCGTGTCAGAAACGTCGAACTGTAGGAGAGCAATGCCCCGCCAGGAAACAACGGAGGAGCGCTCTCCGGAGCCGGCCCTTGCGCTCCTGTCACTGGAACGCAACAAGAAGCGAGGAATAGCAAAGCCGCATTGAAAAAACGCCACCAAGAAATCGAACTTTGAATTCTCATTTGTTCCTTCCCATGGAAAATGCTTATCCCAGGGCACACGTATCCGCCCGACAGGAGCTACCGGGAAGGAACCTAGATGCGGAGAGGCGAAGAATTCGCGGAGTCAGGAGGTGATGGGGATTCCCAACTGGACGCACTCACGTGGGTCGTGGAAGAACCTAGGCCGGCAGTTTCGTGCAAAACCGGCAACGTCGAAACTGCGACCGGTGAAAAGGAGAAACCGTGCATCGGAGCGGCCTGCACAAATGCCGCGTGCATCGACGGCATAGTGTTGCAGCAATCCTGGCTGTGCTCCGCGCTGTGGGAAGAGCAGGGCATAGTTTCGCAGCATCGCATTGCCTCATCAGCAGAGGCCATCGGCGCACAGTCCATCGCATAGCCCGCGAGAGCGAACGCAACGAGCGCCACCAGAACTGGTCTTAGCAAAATCATCCTACGTAAAGTTAGGCGCGTTCCGAGCAACAGTCAAGCGCTTGGTCGGCCGGATTGCAGGACGTATGGCGGAGGTGCTGAGGCTCTGCGCACTGCAGTGGGCGAGTTCAGCCTCTGAGTGCCCAAGGGGCCACACCCTTTTTTGTTTTTGCACAACCATCCACAAATATGCACAGACTTTCCCGCCGATTTCGATTGACGCCTCTAATCACTTCCACTATTGTCCACACCAGATTGAACCGGGAAGCTTGAAACTTTAAGGCTCGGTTTAGAGGACGCAACAGCTTAACGGCGGTTGCGGCCGCGAGATTGAACCAAGAAGTAGAAAAGTTTTGCGGTTTCAGTTTAATAGGGCGCAACGACCTTAACCGGTGGTTGCGCCCTTATTTTTTCCGGCCTCACCCTGGGGTTCAGCCGAACTTCGCCACATCGCCGCGATCGAGAAAATCTTCATTCAGCGCAACCCCAGAGCTGCAACGCCAGCCAGTGCTCCCAGCGCCGCCACGGCGCCGCCGGCCGCCGCCGCAATCTTCCACGAAATTGTTTTCCCCACCACCAAAAACGA
>Ga0307479_10001341_pt1 | contig 22435 bp, 18 predicted proteins | sample atmos_gasesECM4C_FD_203743 | JGI IMG/M metagenome (GOLD analysis project Ga0307479, IMG submission 203743) | Hardwood forest soil microbial communities from Morgan-Monroe State Forest, Indiana, United States - atmos_gasesECM4C_515 | ecosystem: Environmental > Terrestrial > Soil > Temperate...
CGGTCAAGTGCGGCCCCGGCAGCAGCGAGCGCTCGCACACCGCCGACGAGTTCGTGTGGGAGAGCGAGGTGATCGAGGGGGCGCGCTTCTACACCCGCCTGGTCGGCAGCTTCGCCGAGGTGATGGCCAGCATGCCCGAGCCCGCCGCGACCTACGCCCCGGCGGGCGTGCCGGCGAGCGCCGGCGCCGCCGCGACCCACGCCCCGGCGAGCACCGGCGCCGCCGCGGCCGCCACGAACGCCGCAACCGTCCCCCGATGACCGCGATGCGGCGAGGTTTGACGAGAGCGGCGGAGACGGCGAGGACCGCGCCATGAGCCGGTTGTGGGACAAGGAGGGTGGCGGCGCGCCGCTCGACGAGCGGGTGCTGCGCTACACCGCCGGCGAGGACCACCAGCTCGACGCGCGCCTGGTGCCCTACGACGTGCGGGCCTCGATCGCCCACGCCGAGATGCTCGGCGAGCGCGGCCTGCTGGCGGCGGCCGACGTGGCGGCGATCCGAGAAGGGCTGTCGCGGCTGGCCGCCGCCCATGCCGCCGGCGAGTGGCGGATCGAGCTCGCCGACGAGGACGTCCACACCGCCCTCGAGAACCGCCTGACCGCGGCGATCGGCGAGGCGGGCGCGCGGCTGCACCTCGGGCGCTCGCGCAACGACCAGGTGCTCGCGGCGTTGCGCCTCTACCTGCGCGACGAGGTGGCGGCGCTCGGGGCCGGCGCGCGCCGGGTCGCCGCCGCCCTCGACGAGCTGGCGGCGCGCGAGGCGGCGACGCCGCTGCCCGGCTACACCCACCACCAGCCGGCGATGCCCAGCTCGGTGCCGCTGTGGGCCGGGGGCTTCGCCGCCGAGCTGCGCGACGACGCGCTGGGCCTCGCCGCCTGCCTGCGCCGCATCGACCAGAACCCGCTCGGCTCGGCGGCCGGCTACGGCGTGCCTCTCTTGCCGATCGACCGCGAGTCAACCCGCCGCCGGCTCGGCTTCGCGACCGTGCAGGAGCCGGTCACCGCGGTGCAGCTCTCTCGCGGCAAGGCCGAGGCGCAGGTGCTGTTCGAGATCGCCCTGACGCTGCAGGACCTCGGCCGCCTGGCCGCCGACCTGGTCCTCTGGAGCAGCCACGAGTTCGGTTTCGTCGCCCTCCCCGAGGCGATGACCACCGGCTCCTCGATCATGCCGCAGAAGCGCAACCCCGACGTCTTCGAGCTCGTGCGCGGCCGCAGCGCCACCGCCCAGGCCTGCCTGCTCGAGGCGCTGGCGATCACCGCCAAGCTCCCGTCCGGCTATCACCGCGACCTGCAGCTCCTCAAGGCGCCCCTCTTCCGCGGCCTCGACCTGGCGCGCGACACCCTGGAGGTGATGGCCGCCGCCCTGGCCGGCGTCCACTTCCGCGCCGACCGCATCCACCTGCCGCCCGACGTCCGCGCCACCGAGGAGGCCTACCGCCTGGTGCTAGAGCAGGGCCTCCCCTTCCGCGAAGCCTACCGTCAGGTTGCGGCCCGCTACCGGGAATGACGGCCGGCCTGCCCAGGGCAGACTGGCCGCTGCGAGTTCGGCGGCAGCGGAGTGAAACCGCCGGGCGTTGCTGCCCGGTGGCCCGGTGGTCGCGGCGTGGGAGCACGAGCGGCCGTTGGTGGGTCTACCGGTTGACGCTGCCGCATCCCCTCGAGATCGTGGTCAACCGCCAGGTGACGCACGATTGCTCGGTGCGCTTCGAGGACCGGAGCGAAGCTACAGCTTTGGTGCTGTTGCCGGCACCGCTCGGCCGAATGGGCCCGGCGCCTGCTTAAGCTCGGTGGCAACTGTAGGATGATCGCCGCGCTCTGGCAAAGTGATGCTGACATAGCTACCTGTGCATTCCATTGTGGGCACTCCTCGAACGGCGCTTTGCTGGCAAAGGATTGGCGAACAAGGGCTTCGATCAGGTCTCCGAGGGATTGGGGTCTAAGGTTGACCAGCGCTTTGAGCACGTTGACCAGGCGCTCTCCAGCCGACGCCACGGCCAGCCTGCCGAACAGACTGCTAGCTTGTGCTGGAGGTAATTGGTATGCTTTAGCAATCACAATTACGGCCTTGATATCCTGTCAGGAGGTGCTATGAAAGAAGGAGGCTTAAAGCAGGCTGGCCGGGAGTTTATTCCGGCATTCAAAACGAGCTGGCCATATTCCACCATCGGCCTGGTGGTAGGGCTTGGGCTTGTTCTATGGGCGGAGATCGGCTTCCGAGGCGCTCCGATCCAACCGACGCCGGCAACTCGCGTACTCTTGCCTCTGATCCTGCAGCACATAGGGCTGGGTTTTGTTGTATCGGCCATCACGGTGTTCTTCTACGAATGGGGAGCACATCACAAGAAGGTGACGGACTTGGCGTATCGCCTGGCGCAAATTCAGTCTCAATTGACTGAGCTGGTGCACTCTAAGGGTCTCGATGCGCTCAAGCGCGCTCTCGGTAATCTCTTGCCAGAAGATCAGGAGAGCATCGGCAAAGACCTCGTCAGGATAGTAGATTCCCTATCCGAGCTACAGAGGAAGAACATTTGGGCGCTACGCGGCTATGTGCAATGCCTCAGTAAGATCATGCGTGCCGTGCGCGACAATATCGAGTCGTTGAGCTCCCTGGACCGGCCTGGCGACTTTGGGTACTCGGTCAGCCCTGCCACGACCGCCGACGCGATCTTAGCCGTTCAAATGCGCGAACTCCAGGACGGAGATAGCTATGATGTGATCTCCAACCTCGGTTCTTGGATACATCACCGGCTCGACACCCTGCACGAGGAGTCGAAAGAGGCCCAACGCCGAGGCGTCAAGGTCCGTCGCGTCTTTAACGTCACCGAGCGCACCGCGCTACGCCCAGAGGAAGCCCTGAAGATCATGCTCGCTCACGCCGCGGAAGCAGCCTCAGAGCACAACTATCAGGTCAGGCTGCTACTCGGTCCGCACCTCGAAGGCAATGAACTGCTTCTGCAAGAGCGGATTCAAGGGGCGCAACTAGCGATCTTTAGACATCGCGGAGAGATCCTAAGAGTGCGTATCCTGAGGCGAGATCTTTCCGAGCTGTCTCTCGGATCGGAGGGCAAGCCAGTCGAACTCGACAGGGAACTGTTCGATCAGGCCTGGAACGCTGCCGCGGTCCTAACCGATGAGGTAGCCCGCGCATCCCTGGAAGATTCCGCGTTCAAGCACGGGTCCGGGGACTGAGTTCGTGCAGCGGTGTAGACGACGGGGGTTCCCGGGAAGTTCCAGCGGCCGCCGTAGAGGCGCGCCCCTTCACCGCTGAAGGCGTCCTTTACGTGGCGACGGTCCGTGATTCGCCAGACGGTCAACGGCGCCGCGCCTGGCGCCATCAGCTGAAGACGCCGTGCTCGATTCGCCCCAGCACCTGCTCGACCTGGAGGGTGCCGAGGTCGGTGTCGACCAGGGTGAGCGGCATCCGACCCCCGAGGGCGCGGTTGGGAGTGCGCATCCAGGTCATCGCGCTCCCCTCCTGGCCCAGGACCGCGCGAGCGCGCGTGAGCACCCGGACCAATCGCACCAGGCGGTCTGACTCCTCGGGGCTCAGCCGTTGCTCGACCTTGCGGCGGGCCAGGGTGCGCGGGGACAGGCGCAGGATCGCACTGACCTCCTGGCTGGTGAGGCGCAACCTCGACCTTACCGCTTCCAGCGAGGCGAAAGGCAGACCCTCGCGGATCGATTTCTCCAGGCCCTGGGCCGTGCTGGATGGTTGGACCCCGACCGCCTCACCGCCGAGGGCTTTGATGATCGCGGCTGTGGATGGGGCTGTCATCTGGCAAGTATCATACTGCCATCTTGCCGGGACCGCGAGCTGCCGCCAGGAGACGAGCCACCCCACTACCAGCCGGCGATGCCCAAGCTCGGTGCCGCTGTGGGTTGGGGGCTTCGCCGCCGAGCTGCGCGCTGGGGTTGGCCGCTTGCCTGCGCCGCATCGATCAGAACCCGCTCGGCTCGGCGGCCGGCTACGATGTGCCACTGCCGCCGATCGACCGCGAGCTACCCGCCTCGCCCCTTCAGTCGCCAACCGACTGCGCCTATGGACTCGGCATGCCTTCAAAGGTATAGTCATTGAGTGTCATGGCAGGTGGAGTACACAGACGAATTCGGCGCCTGGTGGGAGATGCTCGCCGACGAGGAGCAGCAGTCTGTCGCAGCTGTTGTCGGGATCCTTGAAGACGAAGGGCCCCGGCTCGGATACCCATATTGCTCGGCAATCTCGTCGTCACGGCATGGTCACATGCGCGAGCTACGGATTCAGCACCAGGGCCGGCCCCTTCGGGTCCTATATGCCTTCGACCCGCGACGAACCGCCATTCTGCTGCTCGGAGGCGACAAGACGGGCAAGGGCCGCTGGTATGAGGAATTCGTGCCGTTGGCGGACCGCCTCTATGACGTTCACCTGGCGGCCTTGAAACGAGAGGGGTTGATCTGAATGGCCAAGAAGTTTCGTGACCTGCTAGCCGAGAAGCCTGCAAGCTGGCATGCTGCCGTCGCGGCGCGGAAGCGAGAGCTGCTCGCCGCGATGCCGCTGCATGAGCTGCGCCGAGCGCGGCAGCTCTCTCAGGAGCAGCTTGCCGAGGAGCTCGGTGCCACGCAGCCTGAGATCTCGAAGATGGAGCACCGGGCAGACATGTACGTCAGCACGTTGCGGCGCTTCGTGGAAGCGATGGGGGGCGAATTGGAGATCATCGCCCGCTTCCCGGACGGCACCGTGCGGATTACGCAGTTCCAGGAGCTGGACTCCGCCCGCAAGTAGTCGTCTCCGCGCGAGCCCGAGGTGCCAGCAGGCTGAAGCTCGACAGAATCTGACCTGCGCGGCGCCGAGCCTGTGACCATCCCAGGATTGCGGCTGTGGGCCTTCGGCCATGCCGGCGGTACGACCAGAGTCAGGATGGCTGGGTTGTAACCCGCTCCGGCGGGCGCGCTTTGCGCCGGCTGGCGCACCATCCTTTACAGGGGTTAACTCGCCTAGAAAGGAGAGTTATGAAAAAGACGACGCCTCGGAAGCTGAAGCTCCACCGGGAGACCGTGCGGCTCATGGAGGAGCCCATGCTGGCCGGAGTGGCGGCAGGTAGAAGTGTTACCTATGTATGTTGCACCGCCACTCATGGCTGTTCGGGCTGCCTCCCCTGCGCCTGACTTGAGTCGCGGGCGCCGCGCTGCACCGCGGGCCGGCGGGCGGCGCGACCCACCAACGGGCTGAGGCCGGAGCGGATCAGCTCCCCACCGGGCGCCGCCACGAGCGGGCTCCAGATCAGCCTGGACCCGCCGCGCGGCGGTGCAGGAATGCGAGCGACGAAGGGAGATCGCCTGGGCGGATGGGGTCGGGTCAGTCCTTCGCCAGCACCTCGCTCCTGGCGTTGATCAGGGCTCGGCGGGGTTTCTTGGGCGGCTTGAGGAGGAGGTCGACGGCGGCGCTGGTCGTGCCGACCATCGGCACCATGCCGACGCGGACGTATTGCTCCTTGTCCAGCTCGAGGTAGATGGGGACCAAGGCACGAAAGTCGGACGACACGCCCTCCTGGGCGATCTTGCCCTTGATCCGCACCTGATTGCCGGCCTCCGCCTCGAGCTTGAGGTCGACGGCGTAGTGGGGGGCCTCGGTGCCATAGACCCACTGCCGGAAGAACCAGTCCATCTTGCCGTCGCCGGTGGCGTTCATCGCCGGCACCAGGTGGCGCTCGACCACTTTCTGGAAGTCGGCGGTGGTGGCGCTCTTGCCGGCGAAGCTGCTCGCATAGTCCTTCATCATGGCGATGAAACGAGCGTCGGGGACGGGTGAGGCGGGATCCCACATCATCATCCGCAGCATGTGCAGCACATAGGAGCCCTTGGAGTAGATCAGCACCTGGTACGCGTAGGGGCTCTTGCGGGTGGCCAGCCGCTCGCCCTCGACGATCGGCCCGGCATCGATGTTGGCGATCTGGCTGCCGGGCAGGTAGGTGGCGAAGAGGGCGGTTCGCGCCCCGCGCCAGTGCTTCTCGTAGGCGCCCCAGCCCTGGGTGTGCTGGAGCGCCAGCGCCGCCGAGAAATCGGCGAAGCCCTCCTCGAGCCAGGTGTCGCGGTAGGAAGCGGTGCCGACCAGGTGCCCCCACCACTGGTGGGCGAACTCGTGAAAACCGACGGTGTCGACGAACTCCTTGGTGCCGAGCAGGCCCAGGTTCATGCGGTCGGTGCCGGTGAGAAAGGCCAGGTAGGGCAAGAAGATCAGCGACGGCCAGGACTGGCCGAAGGCCAGCTGCGGCTGCTGGGTGATCGCCACGTGCGGGTCGGCCAGCGGGCCGAAGTAGGTGGTGAACACCCGGGCCGCGTTGATCGCGTCGGCCATCGTGTCCTGGGCCAGGCGGCCGGTGTTGACGCCGCCCGATAAGCTGCGCTCGTTGGTGTAGACCGCCAGCTCGATGCCGCTCTTCTCCTCGCGCTCCGCCAGTTTCTTGAACTTGCCATAATTGAATCCGGCAACCTGCACCGCGGTGTCGGTCCGCCAGACCGAGGTGCTGGTGCGGCCTTCGGTCCGCAGCTCCACCTGCTTGCCGATCGAGATGACCTCGTTGCCTTCAGGCACGTGGTAGACGAGCTCGAAGGTGGCCGGATCGGAGAACACGCCGAGGTTGGCGTACCAGCTGGTGCGGGCCCCGACCACGAAGTTCTTGCCGCCGACGTCGGTGAGCACGGAGTCGCCCTGGTAGCCGATCCGCAGCAGCACGACCGACTTGGCGGCGAGGGGCTCGGGAAAGACGACCGCCGCATCGCTGTCCTGTTTCGCCGCCTCCTGGACGAAGGCGGCCGGTTTCCAGGCGGGCTCGCGCTCGGGGGCAGCCGCCGGCGCGGCGGCCGCTGGGGAGGCGGCCGACGCTGTGGGCAATGGAGAGGCGGCGGGCGCGGTGGCCGTTGGGGAGGCCGCCGGCGCGGTGGCCCGTGGAGAGGCAGCGGCCGCCGCGGGAGGCTCGGCCACCGCGTAGGAGGCCGTGCCGATCCGCAGCCGCTCGAGCAGATGGATGGGCAGCACTCTGAGGCCGGGCGACAGCACCTGGAACCGGATGGTGGTCACGCCCGCGACGTCGGTATCACGCTGGATGGTCGTGTCGACGCTGTAGTGGAGCGCGTGGGCGAGGCGCTTGGCGGGGCTGAAGCGCCCGGTCTCCACCTCGGCCTTGCGGTCGCACAGGTACCAGGCGCCGCCGCGGTTGGGGTCCGGGATGTAGAGCATGGTGTGTTCCGCCCCGGCCCGCGTGATCGCGCCCAGGGCCTCGGCGCCGTTTTGGTCCACCACGGCCAGCGCCAGCGGCAGCTTCCTGCCCTCGAGCAGCGCCATGAAGACGCCGCTGGTGAGCCCCGGGCTGTTGAGCAGGTCGGCGAGCAGCCGCAACTGCAGGTTCATCTGGAAGTCGTTGCGCTGCCGCTTGAACCACCGCTCGTAGACCTGTTTCGCCTTCGGGTCGGGCGTCCGGGTCTCGCTCGGCGCCGCTGCGGCGATCTCCTGGGCCGTGTCGTCGGCGAAGAGGAGCACCAGCTCCTCGAAGCGATCGGCAAGCACCTCGAAGCCCTTGCCGGCGCCGGAGGAGAGCGCCAGCTGGCGGCGCTCGGCCGGCGTCGCCGGAGTCAGCCGGAAGCTCCCCTGGCCGAGGAAGACCGCGCCGATCGTGCGTCCTGCCACCGGGGCCAGGAAGTGGAAGGCTCCGGTCTCGAACTCGAAGTGGAAGACGTCGCGATCCAGCACCAGTCCCTTGACCGGCGCGACACGCCCGTCTGGCCGCGCGGACCGCAAGGCGGCATAGGTGGCGTCGGCGGTGGCGGCCGCGACCGGCACGGCCTGGACGGCGCCGGCACAGGTCACGCCGAGGGCAAGGACGGCACCGGCGAGGAGGCGAACGCCGGCCGCGGGTTTCACTGTCATTACGCAATAATTATAGTGCCACGCTGCCAGGACCACCAGCCCGAGCCGGCTGCCTGCCCGCCCCCTGCCACTCGGCTTTTCAGCGCTTGCCCCAGGTGGAGACCCCGAGGCTGCCGCACCGAAGTTGGCGCGCAGGGCCCGGGAGCCTCGCCCCGGCCGCCCGGCGCCGCCGCCCGGTACCGCGGCCGCGCGGGCGAATGGGGTGCGGCCCGCGGGCAGTCCAGGTAGACTCCCGGGCTTCGGGCGGCCCGCGGCGGCTGCCGGGGGGTGGACGCTTGCGGATCCTGGTGGCATTGGGCGGCAACGCGCTGCTGCGGCGGGGCGAGGCGCTGACCGCCGAGAACCAGCGGCGCAACGTGCGCGTGGCGGCCGAGGCGCTGGCGCCGCTGGGGCGCGAGCACGAGCTCGTCATCTCGCACGGCAACGGGCCGCAGGTCGGCCTGCTGGCGCTGCAGAGCGCGTCCTACGACCGGGTGAGCGAGTACCCGCTCGACGTGCTGGGGGCCCAGACGGAGGGCATGATCGGCTACATGATCGAGCAGGAGCTGGGCAACCTGCTGCCCTTCGAGCAGCCGTTCGCCACCGTGCTGTCGATGGTGGAGGTGGACCCCGAGGACCCGGCGTTCCAGCACCCCTCGAAGCCGATCGGGCCGCTCTACGGCGAGGAGGAGGCGCGGCGGCTGGCGCGGGAGAAGGGCTGGACGATGGCGCCGGACGGCGACAAGCTCCGGCGGGTGGTGGCGTCGCCGCTGCCGCGGCGCATCTTCCAGATCCGCCCGGTCAAGTGGCTGCTCGAGCGCGGCTGCATCGTGATCTGCGCCGGCGGCGGCGGCATCCCGACGATGTACGGGCCGGACCGCAAGCTGCACGGCGCCGAGGCGGTGGTCGACAAGGACCGGGCGAGCGCGCTGCTGGCGCGCGAGCTGGAAGCCGACCTCTTCATCATGGCGACGGATGCGGACGCGGTCTACCTCGACTGGGGCCGGCCCGGCCAGCGGGCCATCCGGCGGGCCTCGCCGGCGGCGCTCGCCGCGCTCTCCTTCGCCGCCGGCTCGATGGGGCCGAAGGTGGAGGCGGCGTGCGACTTCGCCAGCCGCACCGGGCGCACCGCCGCCATTGGCACCTTGAGCGCGCTGGTGGGAGTCGTTGCCGGCGAGGCGGGGACCCAGGTCGGCGCCGCGGCGCCGGGCATCGAGCTCTATCCGGCGTGACCGGCGGCGGCGCTGGTAGAGTCTCTCGCCGATGGCCGGGGTGACGGAACCTGAGACTGCCGCGCTGGGAGCGGTGCGCGGGACGGTGACCGCCGGCGGCCGCCGCCTCGAGTACGAATGGCTCGGCCCGGGGCCCGAGGCGGCGCCGACGCTGGTCTTCCTCCACGACGGGCTGGGATGCGTCGATACCTGGCGGGATTTCCCGGCGGCGCTGGTGGCGGCAACCGGCTGCGGCGCCCTGGTCTACAGCCGCGCCGGGTACGGCGGCTCGGAGGCGCTCCCCGGGCCGTGGCCGGTCGCCTTCATGCACGACGAGGCGCTCCTCTCGCTGCCGCAGGTGCTGACGGCGCTCGGGGTGCGCGACGGCTTCCTGGTCGGCCACAGCGATGGCGGCTCGATCGCGCTGCTCTATGCCGCGGCGGGCGCGCCCCTCGGCGACGCCGAGGAACGCGGCGGCCACCAGGGAGCCGCCTTCCCGTCAGAAAAGAAAAAAAGCTGGCTGCGCGGCCTGGCGCTCGAGGCGCCGCACGCCTTCGTCGAGCCCGTCTCGCTCGACAGCATCGCCAAGCTGCCGGCGCTCTATCGCCAGCCCGATCTCTGGCGCCGCATGGTCCGCCACCACGGCGCCAACGCCGAGAGCTGTTTCGAGTGGTGGGTCGAGGTCTGGCTCCGCCCGGAGTTCGGGTCGTGGAACATCGAGGAGGCGCTGCCGCGGGTGCGCTGCCCGGTGCTCGCGATCCAGGGCGACCAGGACGGCTACGGCACGCTCGCCCAGCTGCGGGCGGTGGCGGCAGGGTGCGGCGGCCCGACCGAGGCCCTGGTGCTGCCGGGCTGCGGCCACACCCCGCATCGCCAGCAGCGCGAGGCGACGCTCGCGGCGATGACCGCCTTCGTGCGCCGGCTGCTCTGACCGCGGGGGGCCAGGATGCCCGAGACGCCAGCGCAGGACGCGGCCATGGAACCGGAATCAAGCTCCACGGCGACTGCCGCCGAAACCGGCGCCGCCGCCGCGCCGGCGCCGATCGTCTACGACACCGTCGTGGTGGGCGGCGGTCCGGCGGGGCTGACCGCGGGCCTCCACCTCGCGTGGCACCGCCGCAAGGTGGCGGTGATCGACCGCACCACGGGGCCGCTCTACTTCACGCTGGAGCTGCTGCACAACGTGCCGGGGATGCCGGCGGTCTCGGGGGCCGAGATCCAGAAGCGCCTGCGCGCCCAGGCGCGGCAGCTGGGGGCGGAGCTGGTGCGCGCCAACGTGACGCGGGCGGCAGGCGTCGAGGGCGACTTCCGGCTGCACGGCGCGGCCGGCGAGGAGTGGCGGGCGCGCACGCTGCTGCTGGCGACCGGCGTGGCGCGCTACCATCCGACGGTCGACGGCGACTTCACGCCCTGCCTGGCGTATGCCGGCAAGGGCACGATGTTCTACTGCTCGGACTGCGAGGCGCCCGAGGTCGCCGGCAAGGACACCCTGGTCATCGCCGCCGGCAAGGCCGACGCGGGCGCGGCGCTGGCGCTCGGCCTCACCCGCTACACGCGGCGCCTGCGCCTGCTGCTGACCGGCGACCCGGCGGTCGGCGCGGTCGGCGCGCTCGGCGAGGCGCGCGCGGAGCAGCTGCGGGCCGCCGGCATCCCGGTGACCGCCGGCGCCATCCGGCGGCTGATCGGCGACAAGCGCGACCTGCACGCCGTGGAGCTCGCGAGCGGCGAGGTGCTGGCGGCCGAGGCCTTCTTCGTCTCCAGCCCGGCGCCGGGCCGCACCGACCTGGCGCGCCAGCTCGGGGTCGAGATGAGCCCGAGCGGCGACCACGCGGTGCCGCGCTCGCAACGCGGCGACACCAACGTGCCCGGGGTCTGGATTGCCGGCGACCTCCGGCCGCTCACCCAGCAGGTGGCGATCGCCATGGGCACCGGCAGCATCGCGGCGGTGATGATCGACCAGCACCTGCGCCGCCAGGACGTGCGCGGCGCGCTGGCGGTCGGCGCCACGGGCGCCGGGCCGCCTGTGATGAAATGATGCCGCGGCGCGCCGCATGATTCATTGGTCCGCCGGGGGCAGGAACGGCCTGATCTCGACCTTGCCCCCAGGAGCCGGCATGAGCAGAAAGAAGAGATTCTATGGGCTCTACCGGGCAACGGTGGTGAACAACCTCGACCCGTTGCTCATCGGGCGCATCCAGGTGCTCGCCCCCGACGTCCCGAGCCTCGTCCCCACCAGCTGGGCCATGCCGTCCGTGCCGATCGCCGGCAAGCTGATGGGGACGTTCGTGGTGCCGCCAGTCGGGGCCGCCGTCTGGGTGCAGTTCGAGCAGGGCGACCCGGACTTCCCGGTCTGGACAGGAGGGTTCTGGGCGATCGCGGCGGAGGTTCCCCCTCTCGTCCGGCTGGGGGTGCCTGGCGACCCGAGCATCGTCTTCACCACCACCCAGCAGAACTCGATCGCGATCAGCGACCTCCCCGGTCCCACCGGCGGGATCACGCTGCAGAGCCCCAGCGGGGCGACGATCATCGTCAACGACACCGGCATCTACATCCAGAACGGCAAGGGAGCGAGCCTGGTCATGGTCGGCCCCACGGTGACCATCAACGAAGGCGCGCTGGTGGTGATCTGAAGGAGCTAGCGATGCCTGAGGCGCTCACGACGGCAGCTTGCCGCCGGCTGCCGGCACCGCGTCGCCGAGCTGCGCGAGCAGCTCGCGGGCCTGCCGCAGGTCGCCGGTGCCGAAGCCCTCGGTGAAGCGCTCGTAGACCCCGGACACCAGCGCCCGCGCCCGGGTCTGCTGGCCCTGATCGGCCCAGAGGCGGGCGAGGCTCATCGCGGCGCGTAGCTCGAACGACCTGGCGCCCTGGCCGCGGGCGACGTCGAGAGCGCGGTCGAGCAACTCCTCGACCGCGGCATCCGGCGCGCCGCCGCGACGCCGTAGCTCGCCCTCGAGACGCCTCAGCTCGGCATCGAAGAGGTGCTGTCCGCCGCTGCTGGAGATGGCCAGCGCCTCCTCGACCGCCGCCAACCCTTCACTCAGGCGGTCCGCGTGCAGACAGCGCTCGGCCAGCAGGGCGAGGTGATTCGGCATGCCGCTGCGCGCCCCGAGCGCCAGCCTGCTGTCGATGCCCTCGCGCATCCGCTGGATGGCATCGGGCGCGTCGCCGAGGAGAGAGTCCGACCAGGCCCGGTGGAAGACCGCCGCCGAGATGAAGTGGGAGTATCCCTGCTCGCTCGCCAGGGGAGCCAGCTCCTCGATCTGCGCCCGGACCGCCTCCGGCTCGCGCCGATAGGCGAGGAGCTCGGCGGCGAAATAGGTGACGAAACACCGGGAGAACGGGGCCTGCAGCTCCCGGGACCGCGCCACCGCCTCGCGGCTCCACCGCAGGGCCTGGTCCGGCTCGCCGAGCAGCCACAGCGTCCAGGCAAGCTGGGCCATGCCCACCAGCAGCACGTTGCCGGAGCCGGGCAGGGAGAGGTCGACGCTCGAGTCGGTGGAGTCGAAGAGCGAGATCGCCTCCTCGAGGTGCGCACGCGCGCCGGCGAGCTCGCCGCGGCAGAGCAGGACGAAGCCCAACCCCTGGTGGCTCACCCGCAGCAGGCTCGGCCCCTCCTGGCGAGCCATGGCGTGGAGCTGCTGCGCCATTTCGAGGCCGTCGCGCATGTCCCCGCTGATCAGGCGGTTGACGAAGAGCCCGCGCAGGCTGGTGAAGACCTGCGGGGTCTGCCCGACGCGGCCGCACAGCTCCCAGGCGCGCTGGAACGCATGCCCGGCTTCCGGCGTCGAGAAGGTCCGCGTCGCCGCCAACGCCATGCCCAGGGAGAGCTGCAGGCTGATCTCCTGCTGGATCCGCTCGGCGGTCTCGGGCAGCTCCGCGAGCAAGGCGAGGGCCCGCTGCAGGTGGCCGCTCGCCTCGAGGTAGGCCGAGGCCTGGATGGCCCGCTCGCCGGCGCGCTGCCAGAGCGGGACCGCCGCTGCCGGCAGGCCGGCCTCGGTCGAGTGATGGGCCAGCAGCTCGGGTTGAGCGTCCGCGACGTCCGGAAACCGCGCCGCGAGGATGCCGGCGATCCGGCCATGATGCCGCCGGCGGTCCGCCCGCAGCAGCGACGCATACGCCGCGTCCTGGAGGAGAGCGTGCTTCCACAGGTAGCGCTGTTGGGGCGGGCGCCCGCGCCGGACGAGGATCTCGGCGGCGACCAGGCGATCCAGCTCGCGTAGGAGGCGTTCTTCGCCGCAGGGCGCCACCGCGCGCAGCACCTCCTCCGGGATCTCCCTGCCCAGCACGGCGGCGACCTGCGCGATCTCGCGCGCCGGGCCGAGCCGATCGAGACGGGCGCACAACCAGCCTTCGAGGGTGGCCGGGATCGCGAGCGAAGGCCGGCCCGAGGAGGTCTCGATGCGGGTCGAGGAGCCCGTTTCGAGGATCATCTTGGTCAGCTCCTCGACGAACAGCGGCACGCCGTCGGTGCGGGCGGCGATCTGCTCGCGCACCGCGGGAGCCAGCGGCCGCCCGGCCGTCAGCCGCTCGACCATCAGTCCGGCCTGGGCGCGGCTCAGCGGGCCCAGGGTCAGGCGCGTCAGGTCGGGCCGCTGCCCCCAGGGAGGCTGGATCTCCGGACGGTACGTCAGCACGAGCAGCAGCGGGACCTCGGCGGCGTGCTCGATCAGCTCGCCGATCAGCTCGAGGCTGGACGGGTCGAGCCAGTGCAGATCCTCGACCACCAGGACGAGAGGCTGCCGTTCCGCCATGGCGAGCAGCATGGCGACGATGGCCTCGATCGTCTGGCGGCGCCGCGCCTCCGGGCTCGCCGGCGCCAGCGCCGGGTGCGGGCGCTCGCTCGCGGGCAGCGACAGCAGGAGAGCGAGGAGCGGCGCCGCTTGCGGGAGGTCGGGCACCAGGCTCCCCAACTCCCGCTGCAGGCGAGCGCGGCGGTCCTCGGCCGGCTGGTCGCGCTCGGGGACCAGCCAGCGGTCGAGCAGCTCGCGGAGCGGATGGAAGGCGCTGTCACGGTGGTAGGGCGAGCCGTGGGCTTCGAGCCAGCTCGCGCCGGCTGCCGCCACCCGCTGGCGCAGCTCCCAGACCAGGCGCGACTTGCCCAGGCCCGCCTCGCCGGCGAGCGGCACCACCTGGCCGGCGCCCTCGCGGGCAAGATCCCAGCGTTCGACCAACAGTCCAAGCTCCTGCTCTCGCCCGATGAGCGGAGTGAGCGAGATCGAGGCCTCGATCCGGGTCTGGGCGCCGCTCTCGGCCAGGACGCGCCAGAGCCGCAGCGCCGTGGCGCCCCGCGCCAGGGAGACCGGCGCCATCTCTTCGCAGGCGAAGAAACCGGCAATGAGCCGGTGCATCGCCGAGCTGACCAGCACCTCGCCCGGCGCTGCCAGGCTCTGGATGAGGGACGCCACCTCGGGGGCATCGCTCAGCGTCATGTCGTCGAGCCGGCGGCCACTGCCGTCGGTGACGATCATCTGGCAGGTGTGCAGGCCGATCCGTGGCAGCCAGGCCCCGGGCCGCGCCGAGAGCCGCCTCGCTCGGGCGGTGATCTCCATGGCGGCCAGGACCGCCCGGCGCGGGTCGTCCTCGTGGGCGCTGGGATGGCCGAACCAGGCCGTCCAGCTGCGGCCCCGCCGCGGGGCCAGGCGCCCGCCGAAACGCTGCACCACCTCGGCCAGCAGGTCCTGCAAGGCCGGGATCTCTTCGAGCAGGTCCTCCGGATCGAGCGGCGGGTCGCTCGTGGCGCCGAGGCCGCAGTGGAGGGCGGTCAGCTGGCGGCGTTCTGCGGCCCCGGCCCCCCGGACCGCGGGCGCCGCGCGGGTGTGGGGTTGCGGCGGCTCCACGTCTGCTGGCGGGGTGGAGGCTGCGGCCCTCGGCGCGGGGCTCGCCGCCGCCACGGGCTCGACGCGAACCAGCAGGCGATAGCCGCGCTTGGGGATGGTCTCGACGTAGCGCGGCTGCCGGGCGTCGTCCCCCAGCGCCTTGCGCAGGCTGTGGACCGCCTGGGAGAGAACGCCCTCCTCGACGAAGGCGCCTCCCCAGACGGCCGCCAGCAGCTCGTCCCTGGACACCACGCTCCCCGGCCGGGCGGCCAGGCAGGCGAGCAGGTCCATGACCCGAGGCTCCAGGCGGACGGACTTGCGGTCCGAGCACACGATGCCCTCGGCCTGGCGGACCCACCACTCGCCGGCGCGGAAGTCGCCGATCCGCGGCAAGCGTGTGGCTGGCTTTTCCGGCTCGCCCATGGCGAGGACCCCGGGAGGGAGGTTTGGACGCATTCCATTCTACTCCAACGCCTCTCCTGAGACTTTCCAGAGGACTTCCGAAGCTTTTTCAAAGGACGCGAGGGACTCCACGGCGCGACAATGCTGACATGGGGATGCTCGACCTCGTGGCCCAGGTCCCGCGGCTGGCGGGTTCAGGTCGGCCGCCAGCGGGCCGCGATGAGGGGGATGGCTCCCTTGGTTCGTTCCCTGGTGACGGATGGTGAGGTCCGAGCGGTGATGTCAGCTGCCGGCGCCATCGGGAGGACGCCAGAGGCAAAGAGAAAGATGCAGCGCTTCTGCCTGCATCTTGACAGTCACGCCTGCGGGTAATGCCGATGGAGGGTTTCCAGCCCGGCAGGCCGTGGAGAGCAGCCATGAGTCAGATTACAAGCTCGTCCGAGCAATCGGCAAACATCTTCATCAACTACCGCCGCGAAGACAGCGCGGGCTACACGGGGCGGCTGTTCGACCGCTTGAGCGCCCGCCTGCCGGGCCGGGTGTTCATGGACATCGACACCTTGGAACCGGGCGTGGATTTCGCCGAGGTGATCGAAAAGGCGGTGGGGTCCTGCCAGGTGTTGATCGTGGTGATGGGCCCCGGTTGGCTGCAGGTCAAGGACACGGCTGGACACCGGCGTCTGGACGATCCGGCGGACTATGTCCGGCTGGAGGTGGCGACGGCGCTGCAGCGCGCGATCCGTGTCATCCCGGTGCTGGTGCAGGGCGCCCGGATGCCGCGCGCGGAGGAGCTGCCGGCGGATATCGCCAGGCTGGCGCGGCGCAATGCGATCGAGCTGAGCGACGCCCGCTGGGCCTTCGACGTGGATCGCCTGATCCATACGATCGAGGAGGTCCTGCGAGGACTCGAGAGCCGCGCATCCGCGGCGGCAGCGGCGGAGAGCCACGTGGCGACACCAGCCGCGGCAGCCGCACCAGCCGCGGCAGCCGCACCAGCCGCAATAGCCGCAGCGGCCGCAACGGCCGCAACGGCCCCGAGCGCGGCGAGGCCGAGAGCCTGGATGGCCGCTCTCGCCGCGGTCGTGGTGTGTGGGCTCGCGTTGGCGGGGTGGAAGGTCGTGAGGCAGCCGGCCGCCCACAGCGTCGCCGTTTCGGCACCCGCCGCTTCAACTCCGGCTGATCGGGCTGCCGCCACGCCGGCGCCCGCCGTTGCGGCGCGTGCCGCAGCTGTTGCCGCTCCGACCGCGGCCGCTCCGGCTGCCGCCGCTCCGGCTGCGGGCGCTCGGGCTGCTGCGGCCAAGGCCGCCACCGCCCAGGCTCCCGCCTCGACCGTCACGGCTCCCGCTCGTGCCGTTCCGGCTGCTGCCGCTTCTGTTCCTGCCGCTCGGGCTGCCGCCACTCCTGCTCCTGACGCTCCGGCTGCCGCCGTTGCGGCTCCTGCCGGTCGGGCTGCGGCGGCTCACGCCTCCGCCGCCCAAGCTCCCGCCTCGACCGTCAAGGCTTCCGCTCGTGCCGTTCCGCCTCCTGCTGCTGCTGTTCCTGTCGCTGCTGTTGCTGCCGCCGCCGCTGCGGCTCCTGCCGCTCCGCCGACCGCCGGTCCGGTCGACCGCGCCCGACCCGGTGCAGGGCCCGCCGCGACGGCCGACGCTGCCCCGATGGCGGCGCCGGGCGGCCAGGCCAAATCGGCCGAGTCTTACGAAACACTCGGCGTGAAATACCTGCAAGAGGGACGCTATGACGAGGCCGTCACCGCATTGACCAGTGCGATCAACCTGAGCCGGAGTACCCTGGGCGAAGATCCGCCTGATGCTCTTTATTCGCGCTATCTGGCCTATAGCAGGAGCGGACACGCGGCGGATGCCATCTCTGACCTCGAGCGCCTGGTGAAGGTGCGCGAGGATCGCCAATACCGGGAGGAGCTGGCGGTTGCCTATGCCAAGGTGGGAAGGCGCGACGACGCAATCGAGCAGTACAGGTTGCTGCTGCAGGCACATCCCGACGATGCTTGGATCAATCAGCAGGTTGGTTTCCTGTACATCAGGACCGGTGATTATAGAAAGGCGGCGCAGGCATACGAGAAAGCGGTTAACAACCGCAAGCAACTCACGGGGACCACCCTCATTGCCGACGTCTACGACAATCTGGGAGTTGCCTACCACCACCTGTGCTGGCGTGAGGAGGCGATAGAAGCCTTCAAGCAGGCCGCGGCGCTGAATCCCGCATATGCGACGCCTCTCGCCAACGCCCAGCGTCTCAACTGTCAACGGCAGTGAAGCGTGGGCAGCCAGCGGGGCCAGCGCCGTGGCGATGTACGCTGGACATCCAGGTGTTTATAAGATATAAGATGGAGATACCGTTCGTCTCGAATCGAGACCGGATCCTGGGCGTCTCGCGGCCGGCGCGGGGCTCGCCCAGGCTCCCACTCAGGGAAAGGATGAAGACATGAGCTCTGCCGAGAACCACACTCTCATCGATCGCGCGTTCCTCGCCCGGAGCTCGAGGTGCGGGGTTCGCTTCCTCGTCCCCGCCGTTGTGGTGGCGCTCGCGCTGCCCGCGGCGCTGGCCGCCCAGGAAGGGCAGGCCTTCGATGCCGGATGCAGCCCGCTGCCCTTCGCCGACATCGCGGTGAAGCACCCGATCGACGACAACTGCGGCATCGAGGGCAAGTCGGCGGCCGACGACGCGAACCATGCGCAGAACCAGGCGAAGAACGACTTCTGCGCCAAGGGCGACCCGGTGACGGTGACGCAGGACGACTTCGTCAAGCTGCAGGCGGCGGTAAAGGCCGCTGGCATTCCCTTCGGCAGCACCAAGACGTTGCCGGCGGACCGCGCCGTCCTCCGCGACCTCATCACCGGCAGCAGCGGCGCGAAGCTCGGCGAAGGCACCAAGGTGCGCTTCGTCGCCTTCGTGCTGCTGGCCGCGGCGAAGCAAGGGGCGCAGCCCAAGGGCAAGGCGCACTACTCCGACACCAACACCGGCGAGAGCGTCAACTGCGGCGAGCCCGGCAACGAGCCCAACGACATCCACATCCCCACGGTCCAGGACTCGGAGCCTGGCGCCGACGAGTGCGCGAGCGTCACCGCCGAGATCAGCCCGCACTCCCGGCCCGCCGGCTGGACGCCGAAGGCGCTCAACGGCGCGGGGGTGCCGCTGCGCTTCACCGGCCACCTCTTATTCGACGGCAGCCACAAGCCCTGCGCCGACGGCAAGGGCAACCCCAAGCGCGTCTCGAGCTGGGAGATCCATCCGGTCTATGCCGTCGACGTCTGCACCGGCGCGACCCTCGCGGACTGTCCGGCCGGCGACGACAGCAAGTGGCAGCCGCTCGCGACGCCGCCCGCGCCCGCGCCGCCGGCGTCGCCGCCGGGACGCTGACAGGCGGGGTCTGCGCCCGCTACCTCACAGTCGGCGTCGCCGCACGCGCCCTGACGGCCGCATCGCCGGTCCCGGCCGCGTGTGGGCGAGGCCCGGCGCGCCAACCGGGGCGGCGGCCGGCCCTCGCGGCTGGCGAGGCCCACCGCGCCACCCGGCGGCGCGGCCTCGGTGCTCGGCTCAGCTCTCGCGGTAGTCGAGGAGGAGCGCGCCGACCAGCACGAAGCAGACCGGCCAGACCCAGGAGAAGGCGCGCCGCGGGCCGTCGGGGAGGCGGAGCTCGAGCCAGCGCGACCAGCCGGCGGCCACGCCGAGGATGGCGATCGAGGCATGGCTGAGCTCGACCAGCAGCTCGTTCTTCGGGTTGTTGAGCGAGTGGCTGTGGGTGAGCAGCAGGGCGCCGCCCAGGAAGCAGACGAAGGGGAAGACGAGCGCGGTGGACGGCGAGGCGGCGCGGCCGGTCTGCACCCGCCGCTCGAAGAGGGCGAAGGCGACGATGAGCAGCACCGCCAGGCGGTGTTGCAGCGCCTCGGCGACCAGGAAGCCGCGCCAGAAGGGGACCGGGCCGAGCGGCCAGTACTCGACGTCGGCAAGCAGGAACAGGAAGACGGCCAGGGCGAGGAAGGCGAGCGGCCAGTTGCGCGCCCAGCGCCAGCCGGCGCGGGCGGCGACCGCGAGCAGGCCGGCGATCAGCACCGCGAGGCCGGAGACGTTGTGGTTGAACTCCGAGAGCGCGATCTCGCCCGGCGTCGGCGGCTCGACGAGCTGGCCGGGGACGAAGGACTGGTAGGAGGCGAGGGCGCGGCTGGCGGCGGCGCGGTCGGAGCCGGCGGCGGTGTCCTGCAGCGCCCGCGGCAGCCGCTCGCGCGCGGACGGCGGCACCAGGCGCGGCAGCCGCGGCGCCATGCGCGCCGCGATCTCGGGCAGCGACACCAGGTCGCGGACGGCGAGGTCGGCGGCCGGCGGCTGCGAGGTCAGCGAGGCGGCGGCCAGGACGACGGTGAAGCCGATGCCCACCTCGGCCTCGGCGAAGCGCCGCAGGCGGGCCAGCCCGGAGAGGTCGCCGGCCTCGGCGCGGTGGACGACGTAGTAGTTGAGGGCGCCGAGGCCGAGCAGCAGCGCCAGCAGGACGGCCTTGGCGCTCACCATGGCGCCGTACGCGGTGCCCAGGATGGCCGCGGGGCTGCCGACGTAGATCACCGCCAGGCCGATGCCGGCGCCGAGCAGCGCCGCCACGCTGCCCTGGGCGAGGCGCGAGAAGCGGCCGGCGACCGCGCGCGCCGTGGCCGCGTCGGGCGCGCGGGCGAGGCTGAGCAGCAGGTAGGGCAGGCCGCCGACCCAGCAGGCGGTGGCCGCCTGGTGGAGGGCGGTCAGGGCCAGCGGCAGCGCCCGGTCTTCGAGGCGCGCGGCGGAGTGGCTGGTGGCCACCGCCGCGGCGAGGATGCCGAGCGACAGCGCGAGGGCGCCGCCGAGCGTCGCCCGCGCTCGGCGGTCCTCTGACCCCGGACCGGGGCGCCCTGCCGCCCACGCCAGGCCGGCGACCGCCAGCGCCAGGGCGGCGGCGGCGGCGCCGGCGACGAAGAAGTTGGCGCCGGCCACGGTGGCGAGGCCGAGGTCCGCGGTGCCCATCAGGATGGCGGTGTCCGCGGCGACGTAGGCGGCCTCGGCCAGCGCCAGGCCGAGCGCGCTCGCCAGCAGCAGCCGGCGGCAGGCGCGCGCCGCGGCGGCGCCGGCCTCGCCGCGGCCGACGAAGAGCGCGAACACCAGGCCGCCGACGACCAGCGACTGCAGCGCGAGGGTCAGGCCGCGCAGGACGACCGAGAGGAAGCCGAAGACGTCGAGCAGCTGCAGCATGGTGGAGACCGAGGTCGTCGAGGGCGGAAGGCGGGCGGCCGCCGGCAGGCGTCACCGGCGCGGCGGCGGCGGCTGCCTCACTTCACCTGGAAGGGGACCTCGCCGCGGGTGATGTGGCCGTCGGCGGCGAGCACCTGCCAGCGCAGACGATAGGCGCCGGCGGCGAGGCCGGTCGCCCGCGCGGAGAGCACGTCGGGCGCGGCCTGCGGCGCGAGCACGAGCGCGCGCTCCTGCTTGCCGGACTGCGCCAGCGCGAGGTGGCAGCGCGGGCCGTCGATGCGCGAGTTGAAGCGCAGCTTGATCTCGAGCTGCGGCCCGCTGACCGTCGAGCCGGCGGCCGGGCTGGCCTCGACCAGGATGGCATGCGCCAGCGCCGCCTGCGAGCCGGCGACGAGCAGCGCCAACCCGAGGGCCAGGCGGGCGCCTCTTCGCGGGCGATGGGAACGCATCACGATCCTCCTCGACGGCACCGGGGGAGCCCCGGGTGCCGGCGAGCCTATCCTACCGTGGTTCAGGCGGCGGCCAGGAGACCGCGAGAGGGCTTCGGCAGGGGCTCTCAGCGTGAGGCGCGCGCGGGCGCCGCGGCAGGCAGCGGCCCAGGCCTGGATCAATAGTGTCATCGTTTTTGCGGCTGGAGGGCGGCCAGCACGGATGGCGGCAGGTCCTTCATGCGCCCGACGAAGGCCGCTAGGGCCCAGAGCTGCTCGTCGGTGTAGAACGTGCCCCAGGCGGACATGCCGCTCCGGCGCAGGCCGTGCTTGATGATCCAGAAGCGCTCGGCCTGCGAGTATTGCGTGCCGGTGTAGGCGAGCTCGGGTGGCGGGGAGAAGAGGACGCGCTTGCGGCGCGGGCCTCCCGGCCAGCCGTGGCATCCCTCGCAACCATCCAGATAGAGCTTGCCGCCGGTGATCAGCTCGCCGTCGGTGGGCGGCGAGGAGCTCCGCGCCTTGGGCGCGCGGCGCCGGACCGACGCGTGCTCGGCGAACCGCATCAGGCCGCGCTGCCAGGCGGGAGCGGCGACGTCGGCGCGCACCTCGGCGGCGCCCAGCCGGAGCCAGCCGGTGACGCCCGCGAGAAGGAACACGAGGGTGCCGAGGAAACCGAGGATGAACAGCTTCATCGCGAGCCTCCTGCGAGGAGCGGGCTAGTTCGCCGCCGGCGACGAGGGCGCTCGTATGGCCTTGGCGACGGCGGGCGGCAGGTTGCCGATGCGGCCGATGAACGCGGCGAGGCACCAGAGATCGGCATCCGAATAGTGCGGCGCTTGCGGATACATCCCGCTCATGCGGATGCCGTGCTTGGCGACCCAGAAGAGCTCGGCCTGCGAATACCGCGATGCGGCGTGCGAGAACTGCGGCGCCGGCGGAAAGAACGTCACGCCGTAATCGCTCGGCGGCTTCCCGGGAGCGCCGTGGCAGCCGACGCAATCCTTCATGTAGAGCCTCCCTCCGGCCACCAACGCGGTGTCCCCATCGAGCAGGGGACGGCGGATCGCCGCGGCCCGCCGCCGGACGGAGGCGTGCACCGCCGAGGGCATCAGGCCCGCTTCCCAGGCGGCGGGCTTCGCATCGGCAGCCACCTCCATGCAGCCAAGCGCCAGGTACGCGGCGGCGGTGACCGCCAGCAGCGCCAGCGCGCAGAGAGAGCCGGCGATGAGCTGCTTCACTGCCGCACCCCGACCGTGGGTCGACTGCCCATGGCGAGATCCCTGCGCCTGAGAGGAAGCTGAGGTCATTGGCGGGTCGCCGCGGGCGGTGAGCTAGAACGGACCGTGCGGACGCGCCGGGCCGAGAAGCCGCCGCTCGCCGGTCACGAGATCGATGCGCAGCAGGTGCCTGCTGCGGTTGCCGGCGAGGCACAGGGGCGCCCGGCCGAGAGGCTGCCGGTAGCTGCCGTACA
>Ga0307479_10001342_pt1 | contig 22414 bp, 21 predicted proteins | sample atmos_gasesECM4C_FD_203743 | JGI IMG/M metagenome (GOLD analysis project Ga0307479, IMG submission 203743) | Hardwood forest soil microbial communities from Morgan-Monroe State Forest, Indiana, United States - atmos_gasesECM4C_515 | ecosystem: Environmental > Terrestrial > Soil > Temperate...
CGGCTGAAAGCCATTGCGGCGGAATTTCCCGAAGTGCTGGATATGCACGAAATCCAGATCAAGCGGGTACGGGGGAGACTCTACGTCTCCTGTCATTGCACGCTGTCGGATGAGTTGGCTCTGTCGCGCGTACACGACATACAGACGGAGCTGGAGATCCGTTTCAAGCAGGCTGCGCCGGAATTGTTCCGGGTGCTGATTCATCCGGAACCGAGCACGGACAACCGGAGGTAAAGAGAATGGCGATTGGCGAATGGGGGTCGTGGCGTGGGCTGGTCGATTTGGGGATCCGACAGAAATCACTCACGGCCGGTGACGGTGGTCACACGGGATTTGCGGATTGCCGGTTTGCAATTGGGGGGATCGAGGCCGGCATGGAAGGGAAAGGGGCGGAGCTGGCTAAGCGGGCTACCGACTTTGCGCTTCGGGTTGTTCGGCTTTACCGTGCACTGCCCGCGTGTGATGAGGCGCGGGTGATTGGGTCCCAGCTTTTGCCGAGTGCCACATCGGTGGCGGCGAATTACAGGGCGGTTTGCAAGGCGCGGTCGCGGGCTGACTTTATTTCCAGGTTGGGGAGCGTGGAGGAGGAAGCGGACGAGACGGTCTTCGGGCTCGAGTTCTGGGGGGAGTCGGGCGTTGTAAAGAAAGACCGACGGCGCGATCTGGTTTCGGAGGGGAATCAGCTGACGGCGATTTTTGCGGCTGGCGAAAGACAGCAACCAGAAACAATCGTCGATTGACGGCCGGAGATCAGAAGATAGAGGAAGTGAGAGTGCAATGACAGTAGCGAAGGCTCGTTGGATGGATCGGGTTCGGTTTGTGGGGGAGTCGGACAGCGGGCATGGCATTGTCGTGGACGGGGACAAGAAGACTGGCAACAGTCCGATGGAACTAGTGCTGATCGGGTTGTGCGGGTGCACGGGGTACGATGTGGCCAGCATTCTGACCAAGAAACGCGAGCCGTTCACGAGTCTCGAAGTCGTGGCGCGGGCGGAGCGGGCGAAAGATCCACCGTCGGTGTTCACCGAGATCAAGTTGACCTACAAGGTGGGGGGCAAGGTTTCCCGGAAGAGTGTGGAAGACGCCGTGCGGCTGTCGAAGGAGAAGTACTGCTCGGTTTCGGCGATGCTCGAGAAGACGGCGAAGATTACAGCGGAGATTGAATACGTGGAGGGTTAGTATCGTTTGCCGCGAATGCGGGAGCGCGGAGAAAGCTCTTAACCGCTGAGAAGGGCGGCAGAGGACACTGAGGAAGACGGTGTCGGCGGCGGAACACCAGATTCCTCCTGGCTCGCTGGGCTCGCGCGTCGGAATGACAAGATTGGGGTGAGAGTTGTGTCCTGCGCATTCTGGGTCGGCTGCCGCGTCACTGCCCTCGGGATGACCGAGTTATTGGAAGGCAGAGCTACCGATAGATGAAGCCCAAAGTGGTGATCTTTACCCAACCGGACTGTCCGCCTTGTCATGTGGTGAAGCTGTTTCTCGAAGAAAAGGGAGTCGCGTTCGAAGAGCGCGATATCTCCGTGGACCCAGCCGCAGTGCGGGAGTTGACCGAGACGCACCAGAGCCATTCCACGCCCACGCTGGTGATCGGAGAAGAAGTGATGATTGGGTTCGATCCTGAGCGACTCGACGAAATCCTTGGCGAATAAGACGCGCCCGGTTCGGGGATACCTGTACATTGCCACCGCGTCGCTGCTCTGGGGGGTCGCGGCCACGCTGGGGCGGGGGGCTTTTACAGGGCGGTTGCTGCCGGCGGGACAGAGGTTACAGATCGATCCGCTAATCCTGTCCCAAGGGCGTACTAGTTTTTCATTCCTCGTGTTGCTTCCAATCCTGATTGTCCAGCGAGGCTGGCGGAGTTTGAAGTTGCCGGCGGCGGATTTCGGGCGGCTCGTCTTGCTCGGCGTACTGGGAGTGGCCGCGTCGAATTACTTTTACTACCTCGCGATTGAGAAGACGAATGTAGCCACGGCGATCATCCTGCAATACACGGCGCCGGTTTTGGTGCTGATGTACATGGTGGCGCGCGGCCTGCAGAAGGCGACGGTGCAGCGGGTATCGGCGGTTGCGCTGGCGGTGGTGGGCAGTGTGCTCGCCATCGGGGTGGTGGGAGTGGGCGGGCTCCAGTTGAATCCGGTTGGGCTGGCCGCGGGGATGCTGGCGGCGGTTTCGTTCTCGTTCTACAACGTTGGCGGCCACAACATCCTGGCGCGATATGACCGGTGGATCGTACTGCTCTACACGACGATGAGTGCGGCGGCGTTTTGGCTGGCGGTGAATCCGCCTTGGAGGCTAGCGGTGGCGCATTACTCCAGGATGGAGTGGGGTTTCTTATTGGTGTTTGCAGTAGTTTCGGTTTTGGCGCCGTTTTCGCTTTACTTTGCGGGACTGCAGCACCTGGGGCCGACGCGCGCGATCGTCTCGAGCTGCCTGGAGCCGGTATTTTCGATCGTGATTGCGGCTGTGGTATTGGGTGAGGGGGTGAGGCCGGCGCAGGTTGTGGGGATCGTTGTGGTGTTGGCGGCCATTGTGCTGGTGCAACTGCCGGATCGGGACGCGGGCGGGGCGGGGACGGTGGTTGAGCCGATTGAATAGCAGTTTCGGGTTTCGAGAACAGAATGCGGGAAGGACAGATGCTCCCCGCTTCGCGGTGCTCGTGAGTTGGAATCACTGGAGGGTGTCGAGACTGGACGAAGCCGCTGGAGTCTCAAAGAGAAAGCTTTTAACCGCAGAGGTCGCAAAGAAAGGCCGCAAAGGACACCGAGAAAAACGGTCGACGGAGGAACAGCAGATTCCTCCTGGCTCGCTGCGTTCGGGCGTCGGAATGACAAGTTTGTCGGTTTCGCGTGCGCTTGCGCGCCGGTTGCAATGTGGCGTGCCTTGCACAGAATGAGCTCGAAACTTGAAACCGGAAACTTGAAACTACTCCAGCGTCTTTCCTTTCGTTTCGGGCAACTGCGTGGCGGCTACCATCGACAAGAAGAACGACCCGGCGCACAGGTAGAAGGCCCAGCCGAGGCCTTTGGCTTGGCCGACGCGGCCGATGACGTAGGGAGCTAGCGAACTCAGGGTGCGGGCGCCGTTGTAGGTGAAGCCGAGGGCGCGGGCGCGCACGCGGGTGGGGAAGATCTCGCTGGCGATGATCCCCGAGCCAGAGAAGAAACCGGTTCCGAAGAATGCGGTCACGGTCCCGACGACCAGAATCAGGCCGGGCTGGCGTGCCACGGCGTAAAGCGGAACCAGGATTGCTGCCATGAAGGTGTAGAGCAGGAAGGAACGGCGGCGGCCGAGATGATCGGCGACCCAGCCGAAGCTCGCATATCCGGGGAACATTCCAAAGAGATTGAGGACGACCAGCAGGGTTGTGGTGCCCATGACTCCGAAGCCACGGCCGCCTTGCTCCACCGGCAAAGAAAGGTACGGCGGGAGCCAGGTGAAGAGTCCCCACCAGGCGAACATGCCGAAGAAATTGGCGAACAGCAAAGCAAAGGTGTAGCGGAGCAGGGGCGGGCGAAAGATGTGGGCGAAGGCGGTGTGCTGGTATTTTTGCCGAGCGTCGGCAACCCGATCCGAGTCCAGGGCGAGACGGTGGTGCTCCTCCCACATCCCAGATTCGGGCACGCGGCTCTGGATCCAGAGCGTAATCAGCGCAGGCAGGATGCCGACGAAGAACACCCTGCGCCAGTTGGCGTAGTGGAGCACGACGCCCGCGACCAACGCAGCGAGCGCGTATCCGATGGCCCATGAGCTTTGCACGATGGAGATGGCTTTGGCGCGGAGTTCGGGGGGCCAGGTTTCGGCGACGAGCGTGGCGCCCGTGTTCCACTCTCCGCCCATGCCCAGGCCGAGAACGAAGCGGAAGGTGGCGAGCATGAGGACGGACGTTGCCAGGCCTGAGGCGAAGGAGCAGACGGAGTAGGTGAGGATGCTGAGCATGAGGGCGCGCTTGCGCCCGATGCGGTCGGCGATGAAGCCGAAGAGGATGCCGCCGATGCCGGAGGCAAGAAGGGTGAGCGTGGCGAGAAAGCCGGAGACGGCTTTGCTCATGTTCAGGTCGCGCATGACGTGGGCGAGGACGAGCGCGTAGAGCATGGTGTCGAAGGCGTCGAGCATCCAGCCGAGAGCGGCGGCGAGGAGGGTGCGGCGTTGGGCGGTGGTGATGTGGGAGAAGGTGGCGGGCATGGGGGAGATTGTCGGTTGGCGAAGGGCGAATGGCAATTGGAAAGCGGGGCGGCGTGTGCGAGGGGTGCGATTCCGTGGACGCGAACACCACTCCCATGCAGGTTCTGCGTTCACCACGTTTGTCCGGGAACAGCCAGGCCGATGCGCTCCGATCACTGTCCGTCGTGCTGCTGGCTATGAGGTTACCAACGAAGGGTTACTGTCGTAATGTCCGCGCTCGAAGACGAACACTTGATCGTCGAGTTCGCAGGGATAACATAATGGAACTCCCCGTCCAATTCCGGCCGCGCCAAGTGAAACGATGGAAACTCGTTGGGGCAAACTTTTGGGGCGATATGAAGTGGTGGCTGAGTTGGGCCGCGGAGCCATGGGCGTCGTATACAAGGCTCGTGATCCCAAGATCGATCGGTTTGTGGCAGTCAAGACGATTTCGCTGTTGGGCCAAGACGAAGCTGCGGAGCGCGAATATCGAGGGCGGTTTTTCCAGGAAGCGCAAGCGGCAGGACGCCTGCTACATCCGGGTATCGTGACGGTCTTTGATGTGGGAGAGGATCCGGAAAGCCGCGATCCGTATATCGTGATGGAGTACGTAGTGGGGCAAGCCCTAGACGGACTGCTCGCGGGACAAGGTGGCACGCTACCGCTGAACTCGACGCTGCGATTGACCGAGGAGGTAGCGCAAGCACTGGATTATGCCCATGCCCAGGGTGTCGTCCATCGTGACATCAAGCCCGCGAACATCCTGGTAACCACCGAGGGTCATGCGAAGATCACGGACTTCGGAATTGCAAAACTTAATTGCGCCGACCGCACATTGCCTGGACGCGCACTGGGAAGCCCGGCTTACATGTCCCCAGAGCAATTGAACGGTGAACGGGTGGATGGCCGCTCCGACCTGTTCTCCTTGGGCGTGATCCTGTACAGCATGAGCACGGGTTATCGGCCTTTTCAAGGTAGCGGGGTTACGACGGTCTGCTTCAAAGTCGCTAATCATGTTCCCCTTGCTCCCACCGCGTTGAACCCGGATCTGCCTCCTGGAGTGGATGCTGTGGTCGCTCGCGCGATGGCTAAAGATCCCGCGCAACGTTACCAACGAGGCATCGAGCTTGCACTGGATCTCCGAGAGCTACAGGAGTTGTACGCGTCGCAGCGCAATGGAAACGCTCAATGGCACAAGACGGGTGCCGGCGCGAGTATGGTCCATGAACCAAACCCCTCAGCACGGGGATCCTCGAGCTGGCTCTTGGGGGTCGCTTTGGCGGACGTCTCGGGGAAACGCTTCCGTATTAAGGCCCGGGAGTCGATGCGTTCCTTTAGCCTTTTTGCCAAACGTGCTTCGGCCACCTGGATGATAACCTTCAGCGTTTTGATCCTAGCGCTGGGTTTGCTGGTCTTGGATCGCACGCTACCCCGAGGAAAACCCGCTACGGTTGCTGCGGCCACGAACTTCCCGAGCAGCGATCGTAGCCCTACTGAGGAAAAACGTGCGACCCGCGATCCTGGTGCTGGTAAAGAGCGGCCAAACCGGTCGTCGCTTGAGACCGTTGCTCCCTCAAGTCTCGATATTCGAGTTGAGTGTCCGTTCACGGCCGCCAGACTGTCGGTTTGGGTCGATAAGGAATTGATTTACTCGCACCCGCTGCGCGGCGCGACAAAAAAACGCTTCATCCTTTTCGGAAGTGCCCAGAGTCACCAGTCTTTGACACTACCGGTGGCCGCGGGCAAACATGATTTGCGCGTGCGTGTTCAATCCACCGCCGAGGGTTACGACCAGCAGCAGAGAATTCCTGGGAGTTTTGCCAAGGGATCTGAGAAGACACTCCTAATTAGTTTCGGCGGCCAGCGTAAGGACATGCGCGTGGCGCTCGAGTAATCTCGCGCCCAGTTGCGCGTTTGACCTCACCCCCGGCTGATCTTTAGTGGGCACCGTACCGCGTCTCCCCGCGCGCCTCACCTGGCGCCGATTCCGTCATTTGGTGTGCCCTTTCGGCACTTGTGTGCCCTCCATTGACCACGCACAATCCCGAGCGGAGGGCTTTATGAGTAAAGGAATGAGAAGCGTCCTGAGCCTTGTGGTCGCCCTATTGCTGTGCAGCACGCTCACGATGGCGGAGGCTGGCCGGAACAACGCCAACCGAGACAAGAACAAGAAGCACCATAGCGCCTTCGCAAAACTCGCGTTCTGGCGTCATCACAAAGACACCAACAAGAATGCGAAAACGGCCCACGCCACACACGCGCCATCGAAGCAAGCTCAGGCGAAGACAGCGCAGGTAAAACCGGCGTCGGCCAAGCAGGCTGCCGGGAAGAAGGACCAGAAGCAGGAGCAGCACGCCAGCAACGCGAGCAAAACCGCCGCCCAGAAGGCGCCTACCACGAACAAGCCTAAGCCGCGGCAGAAAGCGCAAGATCCCAATACAGCTTCGTTAAAGCAATAGCTTCACGGACCGCCTGAGAGTCCAGGTACCGGGAGACGATCGCTGGTGAGTTTTCCGTGCCGTGCTTAGGGCGTACTTCGGCAGGCCACAGCGATTCGCAGCTGATGGATAGGCGGTGGGGGGGGCGAAACGGGAGAGCTTCCAGACGCTCTCGAGATAGGCCTGCGCTCGACAGCGCTCGGGATGACGGCGTTATCTCGCGGACTTGCCGGATGTCGCACTCGCTCGGTTGGTTAGATGGAAGTAGCGGCGAGCTCTTTTTACGTCGCGGGCGATCTGCTCGCGCAGGGCTTCCACGGAAGGGAATTTCATTTCGTCGCGAATGCGCTGCAGGAAGAAGAGTTCGACTTCCGTATCGGCGTCGAGGCCGATGGGATGGAAGTTGAGGAGATGGGTCTCGATCGCGAATGACTCGGAGCCGAAGGTGGGGCGGTTGCCGACGTTGGTGACGGAATCGAAGCATTCCTGGCCGACGCGGCTGCGGGTGATGTAGACGCCGTCCTGGGGAACGAGTTCGTCGTAGCGGCTGAGGTTGATGGTGGGGACGGTGTATTTGCTGCCGAAGCCGCGGCCGCGGCCGGGCGTCGAGAGAATGGCGAAGGGGCGGCCGAGCAGGTGACGGGCGCGGCTGACGCGTCCGGCGGTGAGGAGCTTGCGAATCTGACTGCTGGAGACACTTTCGCGCCGCAGGCTCATCTCGTCGAAGATTTTCACGGTGAAGCCCATCTCGCGGCCGAATTCAGCCAAGGTGTTCACGTCGCCGGCGGCTTTGTGTCCAAAGCGGAAGTTGTAGCCTTCGTGGACTTCACGGGTATGCAGTTTCTTCTTGAGGATGCGCTCAGCGAATTGACGCGGGGTCAGGAGCGAGAGATCGCGGCCGAAAGTGAGGAGCAAGACCGCGTCGATGCCGGTGGCCGCCAGCAGCCGCAGTTTCTCGGGAGTGGGGGTAAGGAGTTTCAAGCCGGAGTCGGGACGAAGGATGCGGACGGGGTGCGGGTCGAAGGTGACTGCGACGGACTGGGCTTTCTGTCGCCGGGCGCGTTCGGCAATGTCGCGAAGCACGGTCTGGTGGGCGCGATGGACGCCGTCGAAGTTGCCGACGCTGACGATGGTCGGGCCGAAGTCCGCGGGGATGTCTTCGAGTTTGTGGAAGATCTGCATGGAAAATCAAAGAACGATCACAAGCAAAAGCTCGCCGCAAAGTTCGCTAAGGGATCGCAAAGGGCGCAAAGTAAAGACATAAGAAAACTCATATTTCGAACTCCAGCTTCATTCCGTCATACGACAGGCGCACGTGGGACGGCAAGGTCGCATTAGTGGCTTCGTGGGACAAGTCGTGACAGATATGGGTGAAGAAGACCCGCTTGGCGCCTACCTGATCGGCGATGCGCATGGAATTCTCTACGGTGGAGTGCGTGGGGTGCGGCTTGTGACGCAGGCCGTCCAGAAAAAGCACGTCGAGGCCTTCCAGGCGCGGGAGGGAGGACTCGGGGATTTCGCTAAAGTCGGTGAGATAGGCGGCCTGGCCAAAGCGGAAACCGTAGATTTCGGTGTCGCCGTGAATGATGGGGATCGGCTGGAACTCGGCGCCGAACAGATGGAAGGGGCCGTCAATGGATTTCAGTTCGAGACGGGCGAGACCTCCAAACTTGTAGTCCGCGTCGAAGATGTAGCGGAACATGCCGCGGATGTAGGCAGCGGCCTCGGCGCGCGCGTATAGGGGAATCTTTCCGTCGCGGTGATAGCTGAGAGGACGCAAGTCGTCGATGCCGAGGATGTGGTCAGCGTGGCTGTGGGTATAGAGGACGGCGTCGATGCGGTTGATCTGCTCGCGGATGGCTTGTTCGCGAAAATCGGGGGTGGTATCGATGAGAACGACCTTGCCGGCGTATTCGAGCAGGACGGAGGGCCGGGTGCGGCGGTCGTGGGGGTCGGAGGAATGGCACACGGTACAGGGGCAACCGATGGTGGGCACGCCCATGGACGTGCCACTACCCAGCACCGTGAGTTGTGCCTTCATCGAACTTTGCTGCCGGCGGGATTTCCGGGTGGCGCCTGCGGCGGGCGCGCCAGGGCGTTGGTGACTTCGATGTAGGCCATGCGCAGTTCGTAGAGACAGTTCTGGAGGAAGCTGGATTCGGCCGCGGTCAGGTTGCCCTTGGTTTTGTCCTGCAGAAGGTTCAGCGTGTCGATGGTCTGGCGGGCGCCTATGAGGTCGATGCGGGGCTGGCCGCCTTCTTCGTGCATCATGCCGAGTTGCAGCATGGCGCTCATGTAGAGCGAGGCCATGAAGCGCTCGAAGGTCATTTCCAGGTCTTTGGAGGAATGGCCGCTGAGTTCGACGCGGGCGTCGAGGTCCTTGGAAGACTGCTGGTACGCGTCGGCGTTGGCCTTCTGCTCGGCAGCGGTGGGCGGGGGCGGCAGGTTTCGACTGGCGACGGATGGCGCGGTTGCGTCATCTGCGATCGCGGAGGAACTTGGGGCAGGGGCGGGGTTGTCTTCCACGGCCTCGCTGCGGAGTTCTCCATCCGCGGTAAAGAGCCTGCGGTCGGTTACGGTGAAACCAGCGTCTTCTTTCTTTTCCGGCATGATTCAGTCCTTTTGGTTAAGCTCTGAACAGGTCGACGAATGGTGGTTCGGTCACGATGGCAGTTGAGCCGGCGATCGGAACTTCTTTGCCTGGGATAGCGAGTTCTCGCCGGATGTAGCCCAGAGCGACGGCGCGGTCGCCCTGTGTGGTGGGAATGCTGGCGGAACTGGTGATTTCGCCGACGTCTTTTGCCTCTACTTGAATCTTCGTGCCCGGGGAGGGCGGAGGTCCCGACACGAGAAACCCGGTGAACTTGCGGTGCACGTTGCCCCGCGAACGGATGCGCTCGACGATCTCCTGTCCGATGTAACAACCCTTGTTGAAGTTCAGGGCGCGGGCCTGTTCGGTTTCCTGGGGCAAATCGCGCTCGCGAATGTCTGGTCCGTAGCGGGGGAGGCCGAGAGCGATGCGGTAGAGTTCGAGGGCTGCGGGATCGGCGAGCGTGGCGGCGGAGTCGAGAAGGGCGTCGATCATTTTTTTCGCAGCGTCGGGGGCGATCCAGATCTCGTAGGACGGATAGTCGCTGCGTTCTCCCCTGACGATGCTGACCGCGATCTGATGCCATTCGAGGTTTGCGATTTGCAGATGGCCTAGATCTGGAGCTTGGAGTCCGGCGGCGTGGAGCACTGCGCCAGCGTTAGGCCCGGCGACACCGATTGCGGTCAGGGCGTCGCTGACGTCGGTGACGTCGACGTCGTCCATGATGATGTAGTGGTCGAAGGTCGCGAGGATTTTTTCGCGCTGCGATTGGTCGGTATCGACGAGGACATCTTCGCCGCGCTGATACGCGTAGAGGTCGCCGAGGATGTGGCCCTGGGGGTTGAGCAGGAAGGCGTAAACGCCGTGGCCGGCTTGGAGATCGCGAACGTTGTTCGTGACCATGCCGTTCAGCCAGCGGACGCGGTCACTCCCGGTTAGACGTATCTTCGCGCGCGAGCTCAGAGGGTACACGCCACAGGTTGACGTTAAGGCGCGAAACGCGTCTCTTACACTGGCAAGGCTGGCCGGATTGGTGCGCTCCGCGGGTGCGACGGGTGACACTTCGACAGCGTTATGTGGCGTGGCCGGGGGCATATCTGATGCATTGATTATAGCGGAGGGCGGGACGGCGAGTGCAGAGGCACGCCGGGCGCGCGAATTCCTGCGGCCCGAAAGTCTGGGAGGAGGGATCATGAAAATACATCGGGCGGTCGCGGTTTTCCTGCTGCTGTTCGCGGCAGTTTCGGGTTGGGCGCAAGCGGACGCTCAGAAGGCACTCGACCGGTTCAAGTCGATGGTGGGCACCTGGGCCGGGAAGGACGCGCAAGGGCATCCGAGTGAGGTGACGTACCGGCTGATGGCGGGCGGGACGTCGGTGATGGCGGAAAGCGTGATGGGAGATGAGGCGATGACCAGCATGTTTTATGTCGACGGAGATCGCCTGCTGATGACGCATTTCTGCCCGAGCAATAACCAGCCGCGGATGAAGGCAACTATCTCGCCGGATGGCAAGATGGTGTCGTTTGATTTTCTGGATGCGACGAACCTGGCTTCGCCGCAGGCTGGGCATATGCACCGGGCTGTCTATGCTTTTGTCGATGCCGATCACTACAGCGAGGACTGGACGTGGAAGCGCGAGGGGAAAGATGCGCACTTCCAGTTTGAGCTGGCGAGAAAGAAGTAAGGCGAATGACGAATGGCAAATGGCGAATCGGAGGACGAGTGCGACATGATTCGCAGTCGCTCAGAAGAAGTGAACCAGCTGCACGACTGAAGTCGTGCAGCTCCCGTGGGTCCCACCGGCTTTAGCCGCGGTCCCGACCCTCTCGTCAGTCGTCGCTCTTTGCCGACCCAATCTGTGCAGCTCGAAGTGTGCCAGCCGACTAATCGGCACGACTATTTTCCTTTCGACGTGACGTCCATCACATACTTCTGTGAGGCACGAGATTTGCTCGGCTGAGGAGTGCTACTCGTGGAAGGGCCGGAGAGCGTGCTGGAACAAGCGATAAGGGATTGACTGTGCGTCCTGGCGCATGACCTGAACAATGCATTGAGCGCTATCTCCGGTTACTGTGAAATGCGAGCAGCGACTACATCAAGTCCTCGCGATCGTTCAGCAGACCGCAAAAAGGATTAATGGCCACGAGTGCCGAATGGCTTTCGCAGCGCAGAGCACAATCGACGTAGACAACCCACGCACGCCCCTAAAGGACTGCGAGAGGCCGACACCGCCTACGACTTTCGCAAGAACAAGCTGAATACCAGTCCGACCGTGGGCTGAAACTAACCACCCCGTTACACTCTTGATCAGCGCCAACCGATGAGCTGCTGCCTGGCCACCCGAGCGATTGGAAGCTGATGAACAGGCACTGCGATGGTCGAATAACCGCTCTCAGCGGCTAAAGCCCCTTTCGTACTCCAGACAATACGAGGCGCTTGCGGGCGCGCCCAGATACAAAACCGCGAAGGTATCCGCTGTGGGGAGGGAATTGGCTGGTGGTGTTGAGAAAACGCAGGGTCTCCTTCGGCTTCGCTCAGGGCAGGCCCTCGACTGCGTTCGGCATTGGCCTCACTCGGCTCGGGATGGCAGGTTGAAAAGAGAAGTGGAGGGCGGCAGCCTGTTTGCCTGGAGCGACGATGGGCAGCGAGGAATGGCAAATGGCTGATGGAAATTGGCGAAAGGTATTCGAGGGAGACATCTTGCCATGACAATGCGTATGGGCAGTTGGTAAGCTCTCTGCTGGTGACTCAACCAAAGAAGATTGCAGTTCTTTCTGGGGACGGCATCGGGCGCGAGGTGATTCCCGAGGCGGTGAAGGTCGTGGCGGCTTCGGGGGCGCGAATCGAAACGACCGAGTTTGATTGGGGAGCAGCCCGCTACCTTGCCGATGGTGTAACCGTTCCGCCGGACGGGTTTGCCACGCTGGCGCGAGAGTTCGACGCGATCCTGGTAGGCGCGTTCGGCGATCCGAGGGTCCCTTCCAATATCCACGCCAAGGAAATCCTGCTGGGCATGCGCTTCAAGATGGACTTGTACGCGAACGTGCGTCCGGTGCGGCTGCTGGATGCGGAGTTATGTCCGCTAAAAGGAGTGGAGCCGAATGACGTGGACTTCGTGGTGATTCGCGAGAACACGGAAGGCGTGTACGTGGATGCGGGCGGGGTGTTCAAGCAGGGGACGGCGGATGAGGTCGCGGTGCAGGAAGACATCAATACCCGCAAAGGGGTGGAGCGGGTAATCCGTTTCGCGTTCGACTATTGCGAGAAACACGCGAAGGTTGACGGGAAACCGCGCGGCCGCGTGCTCATGAGCGATAAATCGAATGCCATGACGCATGCCGGTGGATTGTGGCAACGGGTGTTCCGCGAGGTGAGCCGGGAGTTTCCGCAGATCAAGTCGGAACACATGTATGTGGATGCGCTCTGCATGCAGTTGGTGCGAGATCCCCGGCAATTCGACGTGATCGTGACCAACAATATGTTTGGGGACATCGTCACTGACCTAGCGGCCGGGTTGCAGGGCGGGCTGGGGATGGCGGCGAGCGCTAACCTGCATCCGGGGGAGACTTCGATGTTCGAGCCGGTGCACGGCTCGGCGCCGGCGATTGCGGGAAAGAACGTGGCTAATCCCATGGGGGCGATTCTGACCGCGGCGATGATGCTGGGCTACCTGGGGTTGAGCGCGGAGGCGGCGAGGATCGAAGGGGCGGTGTTGGAAGCACTGCGTCAGAAGAAGACGACACAGGATGTCGGCGGTGTTCTGGGGACGCGCGAGGTGGGGGAATGGGTGGCGGAGCGGGTGGCGCGGAGCTGACAACAGGAGACGGCGGGCGGGTAGCGGACACGTACGAACAGAGAGCGGAGACGCCGCGACCACGGCTGAAGCCGGCTGGATTTTCGAGCTCTATGTGGCGCGCCTGAAGGCGCGCCCTGATACGAACAGTGATTGGAGCGGCAGCAGGGTCTTTTGTGTCGCAGGAAACGCAAGGTCCCTCGACTCGGTTCGGCTGTCGCCTCACTGCGCTCGGGATGACGGGGTTCGGGAGGGAGGGGCGGTCAGTTGAAGGCGGACGTTAGCCTGCGAAACGCCGTTAGCGCCGTCACATATTTGGCGTCGAGCAGGTAGGCTTGCGCGTAACACCGCTTGGCCTTGGCCCACTTGCGCTGATGTTCGTAGACGCGGCCCAGATTGAAGTAGGGGAAGCAGCGGGCTTCGTAGCGTTTGGCGAGCATGGCTTTTTCAAACCAGGGGATGGCGTCGTCCCATTTTTCTTGTTCGATCAGATAGGCGCCGATATCGTTGTAAGGATTGCCGAACTCGGGGTCGAGGGCGATGGCTTGCTGGCAGTCCTGGATGGCGCGGTCGTAGTCGGACAGAAAGGAATAGGTCCAGCCGCGGAAGGTGTAGGCCTCGGCCGTGGGGAAGGCGGCGATGGAGCGGGTGTAGAGTTCGATCGCCTGCCGGTAGTCGCCACTCGACTGTAGTTCGTAGGCGCGGCGGAAGAGTTCGGCGGCGTCTTCGCGCGGATCGGATTCGGACATGGCAGAACCTGCAAGGTGAACTTGACGAGATTCTACTGGAAAATCACTCGAAATCTTTGCGCGGGCCTGATGCTGGCCGGGCTGGCGGTCGGCGGCTGGGCGCAATCGCCGGGGCCAAGGAATCCAACATCGAACCAGTCTTCGGGGTCGGCGCATCCGACTTCGGCAACAGGTTCGCCTTCATCCTCAACGACCGGGCAGGGCCCAGCTTCAACTTCGGCGCAGAAAGGTTCAGCCCAGAACTCTGCGGAAGCTGGCGATTCGGAAAAGAAGATCTCGCCCAAAGCCACCGAGGAGCTGTTTCGCTCGGTGGACGAGATTCTGAAGTTTGCCAGCAAGGATACGACTCTCCCGATCCACGAGCCCGTGAAGCGGCGACTGGTGAACCGCGACGAGGTGGTGGCGTTCGTGCAAAAGCACATGTCCGAGGACGAAGACGCGCAGCGGCTGCGCCGGTCGGAACTGGTTCTGAAAAAGTTTGGCTTGCTGCCCCGCGATTTCGATCTGCAGTCATTTCTGGTGGTGCTTCTGCGCGAGCAGGTTGCGGGCTACTACGACCCGCAGACCAAGACGGTGAACCTGCTGGATTGGATTGAGCCCGATCAACAGAAGCCGGTGCTCGCGCATGAATTAACGCACGCCCTGCAGGATCAGTCCTTCGGGCTGGAGAAGTACATGAAGGCTGGTGCGGGAGATCTGGCCATCAGCAAGAACGAGCCGACGCCGGAAGATATCCAGACCGACGAAGCTTCGGCGGCGCACCAGGCGGTGGTGGAGGGTCAGGCCATGGTGGTGCTGCTCGACTACGAGCTGGCGCCGACGGGGATGTCGGTGGTGGATTCGCCGGAGATCGTGCAGGCCGCGAAAGCGGGGATGATCCGGGGCACGGCGGACTCGGTGGAGTTTCACAATGCACCGCTCTATATCAAGGAGGCGCTGACGTTTCCTTATCGCTACGGGATGGACTTTGAGACTGAATTGCTAACGAAGCTGGGCAAGGATAAGGCGTATGCGGGCGTGTTCCGGAAGCCGCCCAGCACGACCCGGGAGATCATGGAGCCGCAGGCGTATTTGTCGGGAGAAAAGATGGAGGCGATGCGGTTGCCGGACTTCGAGAATGACTTTAAGGGTTACGACAAGTTCGATGTGGGAGCGGTGGGAGAGTTCGACGTGGCGATCCTGCTCGAACAGTACCAAGGGGAGCTGGTCGCGAAACGTCTTTACCCGCACTGGCGCGGGGGGTACTACTACGCGGCGCGGCCGCACGGCGATGCTTCTGCGCCGCTGGGACTGTTGTATGTGTCGCGCTGGTCGAGCGCGGAGAAAGCTTCGGAGTTCGCATGGGTGTATGCCAAAGGGCTGGAACAGCGCTACAAGCGCGTGCATGAAGTGGCGGATGAAAGGAAGAACACGAAGCCGGCAAACTACACGCTAGAGACGCTGACCGGTCCGCACTCGTGGTTGACGGAGGATGGATCGGTGTTCATCGATGTTCGAGGGGATACGGTGCTGGTGAGCGAGAGTCTGGATCAGGACACGACGGAGCGAGTGGAGCGGGAGATCCTCCAGGGAACGAAGTAAAAGAACTCACCCCTAAGGACACGAAGGGCGCACGAAGGACTGATTCACGGGACCATCTTGCTTGTTCCAGTTGACTAATGCTGTTTGGGCCCGGTTTTTCTGGGCGAATGCACGGCAGACTTGGGCGACAGAAACCGACGCACGGGAGCGTCGACGGTGAAGCGTTTGCCGTCACGCTCGAGGCTGAGTGAGCGGGTTTGTCCGGGAGTACCACCCAGCAGAGACCAGACCTGACCCATGGTAGCCCCGGTTGCGGGCGCTCCATCTACGCCGACAAGCACGTCTCCCGCTTTCAGTTCCGGCACTGAGGGCTTGCCGTCGAAGTCTGCTACCCCCAGGACGGTGTAACGTCCATCGTTCTCCGGATGCAGGGTAAGGCCGACGACGTCCATGTCGGGGGCGGCGGTGCTGGTTCGCTGCAGGTAGACGGTGCTATGGGCGTAGTCGATGCCCACGACGTATTGGCGAAGGGCGTTGCCTCCGATGAGACCGATGGTGGGGACTCTGGCGCGTTTAGCGAAGAAGTCGAGGCGGTCGCCGGCGAAGGGCGCGACGGCCACGTTTCTGAGGCGGGTGGCGCCGAACGGAAGTTCGTGGACTCGCACCATTTCCCACTGCGCCTCCTCGGGAATGCCCCACATGTTCGCCGCTCCAACGGCTCCGTGCATTACCGGCCAGGTGAGATGCGCCTTTTGCCACGCGGTGAGGAGGCTGCTCGAGATGAGACTGATGGAGGCGCCGATGTCGAGGGCGAGATTGTAGGTTTGCCTCTCGATCGTGCTTGGGACCTGAATCAGCCCGGACGCGCTGATGAGCGCTTTGGCGGGGTCGCCTTTAAAGGGCACGGAACCGGGCTCGCCGATGGTGAATTGCCGGTTGGGATAGTCGATGACGACATCACAGTTGCGCAGAACGGTCGAGGGAAGATTGATCTCGGTGCCCATGCCGGGGTCCATCAGGTCGGTAGGGACGCCAGCTGGCGCGTGCGCTTCGTCAACGTCGGGTACGGAAATCTTCAACCCGCCGACCAAAATTTCGCGCGGGGGCTTGGCGATACAGAGCTGACCGTCACAGCTGACTGGTCCGAGGAGCGATGCGACGCGCTTGCTCATCGTCATGTCGGAGTTACCGGAGTCGACCCAGGCTCGCACGCGCTTGTTCGTGCCGTCCGGCAAAGGGAGATAGACGTCGATCACGACCCGGTTGTGATCGAGAGTGATGGGAACGGTAACGGATTTCGGAACTGATTGGGCAAAGACGGTGGAGCTGACGATCAGGGTTGCGACCACGGCCCGCGCGAGCTTCATGACGGTGATTGTAGCTTGGCGGGATTGAAGCGGGGCGACACAGTGGGCTTTTGTATAATCGTCGGTTCGATCTCGGGTCCGAAAGTTTCAGGGAGGACGTTTGTTGCAAGCAGAAATTGGGATCATTGGAGGCAGCGGGCTGTATTCGATGCCCGGGCTGTCCGATATACGAGAAGTGAAGCAGGAGACGCCGTTCGGTGATCCGTCGGATGCCTACGTTCTGGGAACACTGGACGGACGGCGAGTCGCCTTCCTGGCCCGGCATGGACGCGGGCATCGCATTCTGCCGACGGAATTGAATTTCCGTGCCAACATTTATGGGTTCAAGCAACTGGGCGTGGAGCGGATTTTGTCGATGTCGGCCGTGGGATCGTTGAAAGAGGAGCACAAGCCGCTGGACTTTGTGATTCCTGACCAGTTCTTTGACCGGACCCGGCGCCGGGTGGATACGTTTTTCGGTGACGGGATTGTGGCGCATATCGCGTTTGCCGACCCGGTCTGCCCGCAGCTTTCGCAGGTGGTCGAGGCCGCGTGCAAGAAGGCCGGAGTGACGGGCAAGCGGGGCGGGACGTACATCAACATGGAAGGGCCGCAGTTTTCGACGAAGGCGGAGTCGAACGTCTACCGCAGCTGGGGCATGGATGTGATCGGGATGACGAACCTGCAGGAGGCGAAACTCGCCCGCGAAGCGGAGATCTGCTACGTGACCGTCGCGATGGTGACCGATTACGACTGCTGGCATCCGCATCACGATTCGGTCACCGTTGATCAGGTTGTCGCGGTGCTAGTGAAGAATGCGGAGAACGCTACGAATGTGGTGCGCGAGACGGTGGCCGGGCTGCCGGCCTCTAGAAGCTGCAAGTGCGGCTCAGCACTGGCGCATGCGATTCTTACTGAGCGCGACAAAATTCCGCCGGCGACCCGGCGGAAGCTTAAGCTGATCCTGGACAAGTACCTTTCCCCGGAGCACAAGGCCTAAATTCAAATCATGAGCATACTGGTAGTGGGTTCGGTTGCGTTCGACAACATCGCCACGCCCTCGGGGCGGGTGGAGAATGTTCTGGGGGGCGCGGCCACTTACTTCGCGCTGGCGGCGAGTTACTTTACCTCGGTGCGCGTGGTTGCCGTGGTGGGTGACGATTTCAGCCCGGAGCACGAGTATGTGATGAAGAAGCGTGGGATCGATACCCGCGGCATCGAGCGCGCGACGGGCAAGACGTTTCGCTGGGGCGGGCACTACACCGAAAACCTGAACGAAGCGAAGACCGACTTTACCGAGTTGAATGTGTTCGAGCAGTTCCAGCCGAAGATTCCGCAGGAGTATCTGGATACGGAGTTTTTGTTTCTCGCCAATATCCACCCGACGCTGCAGACCGCGGTTCGCCAGGAAATGAACGGGGTGCGGATGACGGGCGGAGACACGATGAATTACTGGATCAACAAAACGCCGCACGAACTGGCGGAGATGCTGCGAATTGTCAACGTGCTGCTGATCAACGATACGGAGACGAAAATGATCGCGCACGAGAGCAACCTTCCGCGGGCGGCGCAGAAGGTGCTGGCCATGGGGCCGCAGGCGCTGGTGATCAAACACGGGGAATACGGAGCCACGATTTTCTTTCGCGAGGGAGCGTTTGGAATCGGGCGCCATCCCTTTCGGGCACCGTCGCTGCCCATCGAAGAAGTGCGGGACCCGACGGGGGCCGGGGATTCGTTTGCTGGCGGTTTCATGGGCTATATCGCATCGCAGGGTGAACTAAACCGCGAGGTGCTGAAGCGGGCGCTGTTTTACGGCGGCGTGATGGGATCGTTCGCCGTGGAGCGCTTCGGTACCGAGCGGCTGCAATCGCTCGATCGCGATGAGATCGATGCCCGCTTCCAGGTTTTCCGGGAGCTTACCCACCTCGAATGACCAACGCCACCGCGAAACATGGGTGGGACCGCGAGACTGCGTGGGTCGCGGTTCTGGCTGCGTGCGCGTCGCTCATCTCCTTTCTGATTTATTTCCGGCGGGGAGACATTTTGCTGTTCGGGGACGCGGTGGCGCACATCAATATTGCGCGGCGCGTGTTCGATTCGCGTACTCCGGGGCTGCTGCAGCTAGGGACGGTCTGGCTGCCGCTGCCACACGTGCTGATGATGCCTTTTCTGGTGTCGAAGTGGATGTGGCAGACCGGGGTGGGCGGGTCAATTCCTTCGATGGTTGCGTATGTGCTGGGAGTGACGGGAATTTTTCGGCTGGTGCGGACGGCGGCGGCGGCCTCGGAGAATGCGCCGTCGGGGTCGGGAAAGGCGGCGTGGTTTGCGGCGGCGATCTTTGGTCTGAATCCCAACCTCCTTTATGTGCAGGCGACGGCCATGACGGAGTCGCTGTACCTGGCTTTGTTCCTCTGGAGCGTTGTGTACTTTGGCGAGTTTGTGCGGGGAGGTGGCGAGGCTGAATTTCGTTGGAGGGCGGCGAAGCGATCGCTTTGGAAGTGTGGAGCGTGCCTGACGGGCGCGTGCCTGACGCGCTACGACGGGTGGTTTGTTGCGCTTGCGATGGCCGCGTTGGTGATCCTGTACGGGTGGCGAGCGCCGGGCGTCGACGTGCGCCGCACGGTAGTTGAATTCGTCTTGCTGGCCGCGGCGGTGCCGGTGCTTTGGTTCACCTACAACGCGATCGTCTACCGGAACCCGCTGGAGTTTGCCAATGGGCCGTACTCGGCGCGCGCGATCGAGAAGAAGACGGCGGTGCCGGGATTTCCGCCGCATCCGGGGACAAATAATCTTCCGGTGGCCGCGGCGTACTTCGTGAAGGCGGCAGAGTTCAGCGTCGCGAGAGAGCACTGGCAAACGGCGTGGCTCGGTCTGGCGTTGCTCGGCAGCGTGGCGCTGGGTCTTCGGGAGAGGCAAAGGGCTTGGCTTCTTCTGCTTTGGCTGCCCGTTCCCTTCTACATGCTGTCGGTGGCGTACGGAGGGGTTCCGATCTTTACACCGGCCTGGTGGCCGCACTCGCTTTATAACATCCGCTACGGACTGCAGTTGTTGCCGGTGCTGGGGGTATTTGTCGCACTGGCGGCGTGGTACGGCGCCTCGTCGGCGGTGCGGGGGGAGGCGACAAGGTGGGCGATTTGGGCGCTCGCGGTAGGGTTCGCAGCGGTGAGCTACGTATCCGTGTGGCAAGCGGGGCCGGGTTGCTATCGGGAGGCGTGGGTCAACTCGAGGACTCGATTAGAGATTGAGGATCGATTGGCGGAACAGCTCAAGCGCCTTCCTCCCGATGCAAGCTTTCTGATGTATCTGGGGGAACATGTCGGCGCGCTGCAGGAGGCGGGGATTCCGCTGCGGAGAACGATTTCGGAAGGGAACCACCGAGTGTGGAAGCAGCCGTCGGATCCCGAGGGACTCTGGGAACGAGCGCTGGCGAGCCCCGCCGGGTACGCGGACTTCGTGGTGGCGTTTGATGGGGATACGGTGTGGCAGGCCGTGCACGGACTGGGGCTGCCCGTCGTTGCGAGGAGCGAGGTTGCGGGGCAGCACGCGGCGACGATCTATCGGGCGCGGTGAGGGGTGCGAGAAGGTTAGGGACGTCGGAAACTGCGGCAGAAATGGCGAGTGGCGATTGCCGAGTGGCGAATGGGACCAGGGTGGGTGAGTGGGAGGCGACGGTTGCCATGAGCGAGAGGCGATCGTTGAAAAAAGCGCTTAACCGCAGAGAGCGCAGAGTGGCGCGGAGGGCGCAGAGAACCCCGTTCGGGAATGGCGAATGGCAAACGGCGAGGGAAGGGCCGCGAAGAAAAGCGTTTCGTGCCAGACCCGATTCGTTTCTGCCGGTAACCAGCCGGGTTAACTTCGGTCGCGGGGAAGCGGTCGGGGGGCAGTTTTTCCGGTGATAGAATCCAGTCGCTCCCGATTCTCCGCTGACCTTATGCCGGACATCCAAAACAGCATGAGCTTGCTCCGCTCGGAGATGGGCACGATCGTTTCGTCGACCATCGTCCGGCTAGTCGTGGCTGCGATTCTGGGCGGAATCATCGGGCTGGAGAGGCAACTCCGGCACAAGCCGGCCGGTCTGCGCACGAACCTTTTCATCTGCTTTGGTTCCGCAATGTTCACCGTGCTCTCGGACCAGCTGGCCGGAAGTCTTGGCGGCGATCACACCCGCGTGGCGGCGCAGATTATTCCCGGCATCGGGTTTATCGGGGCGGGATCGATTCTGCATGCGCGCGGGTCGGTGGTGGGACTTACCACGGCAGCGACGATCTTCGTGGTCGCATCCGTGGGAATGGCGGCGGGCGGCGGCTTGTACGTTACTGCGTTTTTTGCCACGGGCGTGATCCTGATTGCGCTCGCCCTGCTCGGGCGGCTCGAAGGAAGGTTTGTGAAATCGATGCTGATGACCTACGAGGTCACGGGGGCAAATGCCGAGTCGGTGCTGATTGAAGGGAATCGAATTCTCGATGAGGCTCACAGCACCATGCAGAATGTGCGGGTGGCGGGCACGGCGAGACACGTGCGTGTTCTGTTTTCCGTGGATGGTCCGCAGGAAGATCAGGACGAAATCAAAATTCTGCTGCATCAATCGTCGGTTTTTTCGACGGTGAGCTCACTGGGTGCTGTTGAGCACGAATGAACCCGGCGCCTATGGCAATCTCATTCACGAAAGCCAGCGCCTGCGGCAATGACTTCCTGATCATCGACGGCGCGGCCGCACCGGCCGACATATCCCAGTTCACGCAGCGCATTTGCGACCGTCACAATGGCGTGGGGGCGGATGGAGTGGAGTGGCTGTTTCCGGCGCCCGACGCGGACGTGGAGGCGCGGCTGATCAATGCGGACGGGTCGGCCGCCGAGATATCGGGAAACGGGACGCGGTGCGTGGCGGCGTTCTTGTGCGCCGACCACGGCCGGGAGTCGGTGGCGATCCGGACAGGTGCGGGGGTGAAGACGTGTACGCTCACGGCGCGCAACGGGCGCGCGTATGACTTTGAAATTGCGCTGGGAGTACCGGAGTTTATTGCCGAACTGGTGATTCCGACCTCGTTTGGGGACGTGCGCGGAGCGGAAGTCTCCATGGGTAACCCGCACTTCGTGGCGTTCCTGAGTGAGTTCTGGCCGGACTGGCAGGCGCGGGCGGCGGAGATCCAGCGCAGTTCTTGTTTCAAGCATGGGGTGAACGTCGAACTGCTAGTGGTGCAGGACCGAAGGAATATCAAGGTGTGTTTCTTCGAGCGCGGGGTTGGGGAGACCCGGTCGTCGGGGACCGGCTCCTGCGCGGCCGCGGTGGCTGCGATCGTGAGCGGGTACACCGACTCGCCGGTGCGCGTGCACGCCCCGGGGGGAACGCAGCTGGTGCGATTTGACAAGGAAGTGTTCCTGAGGGGGCCGGCGGAACTCATCTGCCAGGGCCAGTTCTTTGTTTAGGATGAGGCGTTGACACCCCCCACCGCAAAGAATCCGCGGATCAAACCACGAGCCCTGCGCTCCGGCGACACGGTGGGGATTGTAGCGCCGGCCAGCAACATCAAGCGGGACCTGCTGGAAGCGGGATGCGAAGCGCTCCGGCGGCTGGGATATGTACCGTTCTATTTCGAATCGATCCTCGAACAGGAGTTGTATTTTGCGGGGTCGGCGGAGCGGCGCACGCGCGAACTGGAACAGATGTTCGAGCGTGATGAGGTTCGCGCGATTCTGTGTGCCCGCGGAGGCTACGGCGCGAACTACCTGCTCACGCGGCTGGACCCAGCCAAGGTGATGGGCCATCCTAAGATCTTTGTCGGCTACAGCGACATTACAACTCTGCTGACGTG
>Ga0307479_10001343_pt1 | contig 22403 bp, 24 predicted proteins | sample atmos_gasesECM4C_FD_203743 | JGI IMG/M metagenome (GOLD analysis project Ga0307479, IMG submission 203743) | Hardwood forest soil microbial communities from Morgan-Monroe State Forest, Indiana, United States - atmos_gasesECM4C_515 | ecosystem: Environmental > Terrestrial > Soil > Temperate...
TCGCCCGTGAGTGTGTTGACGCCGGAATTGGGAGATGCGGCAACTGCTTCGTGCCCGTGCTCGCGCAACTTGGTAACGAGCTTTGACCCGATCAGTCCACTGCCGCCGATCACTACGATTTTCATGATTGCCACCTCTATTTCCCGTGTACCCCCATGCGTTTCTTCTGTCAAGCGAACGAATACGGTTCCTTAAAGTCGTGGTAAGTCGCGTGACCGGAAACTGACTCGATACTCTCGCGACACATCGTTTGCATCCCTCCGATGCGTATGTTAACTTTGCGCGGTAAAGGGAAATCACCAAGAAGCTCTCGACGCTGGCCGTGCCACACACCAAACAACTCTCGCCATCGCCTGTCAGCGCTCCAAAGACCCTCGGTCCATTGAGCGTGGAAGAATCCGAACTGCTCCGACAACTCGATCTTTCCCGCATGCCCCGCCACGTGGCCGTCATCATGGACGGCAATGGCCGCTGGGCACAGCGCCGTCATCTTCCCCGAATTGCCGGCCACCGCTACGGCACCAAGACGGCGCGCACCACCATTGAAACTTGCGCGCGGCTGAATATCGAAGCTCTGACGCTCTACGCTTTCTCCGTCGAGAATTGGCGCCGCCCCAAAGTCGAAACCGATTTCCTCATGCAACTATTGCGCGAATATATCCGCAAAGAAATGCCGCTCATCCAGCGGAATAACATCCGCATGCGCTTTCTCGGCCGCATCGATGAGCTTCCCCTCGGAGTGCAGAAAGATGTACGTCAGGCTACCGAGCAGACGGCCGCAAACACCGGCATGTGCCTGTGCATCGCCTTCAACTACGGCGGCCGCGCGGAAATCGTCGATGCCATGAACGCCATTCTCGCGCAGCGCGCCGGCAACGGCCCCAATGGCCAAGTAGGTGGTGGCCACGCAGCTGTCAAGCGTAACGGCCATGTATCCACGAATCACAAAAACGGAGACGCGGAACAACACAAGCGCGCTGATAGTAACGACCACTTTCAGCGCATCACCGAAGACGAAGTCTCCAGTTATCTCTATACCGAAGGCCTACCCGATCCAGATCTGCTCATTCGCACCAGCGGAGAAATGCGCGTAAGCAATTTCCTCCTCTGGCAAATTGCCTACGCCGAAATGTACGTCAGCGAAACGCTGTGGCCCGACTTCAACCGCGCTCGCCTGCTCGAAGCCCTCGTGGAATTTCAAAAACGCGAACGCCGCTACGGCGGCCTGCGTCACCCTGATTCCTCCGACAATTCTGAGGCCACCTCTCTGAACGATTCGCCCCACGCTGCCGGCAAATAGCTATTGGCACGCCGTCTTTGGCTGAACCATAAAATCAAAAGGCCTACCCCCGCAGAAAACGCAAGGGTAGGCCTCAAAAAAACCACGATCGCCTACTTCACCGAAACTTCACGCGCCAGGTGGCTCGCAATCACCTCGCGGAACTCATTACGTTTCTTCGCTGACTCGAGCGCCGTCTCCCGGCTGCCATAGTGCTTCACGACAACCGATGCGCCTTTCGTGTCCAGTTGATCGAGCGCCGCCCAATTCGGATACAACAGGCCAACCGCCACATCCCAATCGTGCGGGTGATCCGCCACCGGATTCACGAAGGCTTTGTACTCCAGGATGTATCCCGCTTTCTTGAATTCGTCAAAGACGGGTTTAATGTTTTCTCGAAAGTCCTTCCAGAACGCATCTCCTTGACCAGGCTTGACCGAGTAATAGGTCACCCGCCATACCGGTCCTACTTCATAGTTCGGGTTTTGCGCGAGCATCGCGCTAGCCATCAGCAACGTTGCCGTCAAAACAGCCATCGACAATACTTTTCGCATGCTAGCTCCTCACAATCAGAAATTTACGATGTTGGTCTGGGCCCGGGTCCGCTTGCCGTGAGAGGCCGCGAATCTATCACCCGCCCCACCCGTCGTCAATCGTGCTTGTCGCATCCGGTGATGGGCGGCTGTCCCGTCTTTTTCCGCGGGAATTTTTGACCCCTTGTAGTCGTGCAACTTGAACCATCCCGACTTTTTCCCCATTTTTTTTCAGACAAATTCCGCCCTTCAATATTTTCAGCACGCAATGTGATGTAATGTTCCGGCGCTTACACAGGGGACTTGTCTTTCATGACTTGGAAAAGAGTGGCCACGGCCGCGGTGTTGATACCCGTCGTTGTGGGCCTGGTACTTTGGGGATCGACCATTATTGTGGCGCTGGTGTTGGCGCTCGTGATGCTCCTCGCGCTCTTTGAATATTTCGCGCTGGGCGACGCCATGGGTCATCGCGCCCATCGGTTCTGGACCGCTACTTGCGCGCTCATTATCTTGTATCTGCAGTGGCTGAACACCGCGGTCCGCTGGGGAGAATTCGGCGGCATTATTTACCCCGCCCGGCTGGTCTGGCTTCTTCGCAGTTTTTTTCCTCGCGCCGAAGACGCGATTTTTCTCTTCGTGCTCGGCATCGCCATCATCACGCTAGCCACCAAGCGCCCCATCGTTGAAGCATTGCCTTCGGCCGGCATCAGCTCGAGCGGCCTGTTGCTGGTGGCCTTCCCGCTCACTTATACAATTCGCTTGCACGCGCTCGGCAGGGAAGGGCCGCGTCTCCTGCTCTTCGTGCTGGTGCTGATCTGGGCCAGCGATTCCGCCGCATACTTCGCAGGTCGCGCCATCGGCAAACATCCCTTTGCGCCGCATTTGAGCCCCAAGAAAACCTGGGAAGGCTCGATCGCCGGCTTCGCCAGTTCCATTCTCGTAGCCTTCGCATTTATGCGCTGGCTCTCCGTGCCCTTCGCGATGTTGCTCGGCGCTGCCGCCGTAGGCAACATCGCCGGTCAAATCGGCGATTTGCTCGAATCGGCCTACAAACGCAGCGCAGGGGTCAAAGACTCCGGCTCCCTATTACCCGGCCACGGCGGCATGCTCGATCGCATCGATGCGCTTATTCTGGCCATCCCCGTAGTCTGGTACTATTTTGTTTTGCTCTACCCGCCCAGCGTCTAGCCGCGTATCCTCGCGAAGCGCGATGCGGTGGGTATGCTCGACGCCCGAAATGCAGAAAGAGGGCAATGTCCTAATCCAATCTCGATGAAGTTTTCGAGCTTCCATCGAACATGCAACCTTAACGGTTCCTTGCATTTCTTTAGGAAAGAGAAAATGATTTTTGGGGCTCACGTGATTGTCTACAGTAAAGACGCTGAAGCAGACCGCGCCTTTTTCCGCGACGTTCTCGGGTTCAAATCCGTGGATGCCGGTCACGGCTGGCTGATCTTCGCCCTTCCTCCGGCAGAGGCCGCATTCCACCCATCCGATGAGAAGGGCCATGAACTCTACTTCATGTGCGACGATCTGCGGGCCGAGTTGGCTTCACTCGCGAAGAAGGGCGTCAACTGCCCAGAAGTTCAGGAAGCACGCTGGGGTTCCATTGCGAAAGTGCGGCTTCCCGGTGGGGGCGACGTCGGCCTTTATCAGCCGAAGCATCCCACGGCCTTAGGCTTGAAATGAGCCACCCGTGAAATTAGGACACTACCAGAAAGAGACCGCGTGAATCATTTAGCTATCCTGGGTTCCACCGGCTCCATCGGCCGCCAATGTCTCTCCGTGGTGGAGGAAGCGCTTCCCGATCAATTTGTTGTGTGCGGACTAGCCGCCGGATCGAACCTCGACGAACTCGTCAAGCAAATTGAGCGGCACCGCCCCAATGTTGTTTCCGTCGCTAACGCGCAAAAAGGCGATGAGCTCGCCGAGCGGCTGCGCGGCAAAAAAGTCGCGCCCCTCCCCAGCATTCATCACGGGCGCGAAGGCATGCTTACAATCGCCACGCTGGCGCGCGCCGAGATTGTCGTCTCCGCAGCCGTTGGCGTCGTCGGCCTGGAAGCTACCTACGAAGCTGTAAAACTCGGCAAGACCGTGGCGCTTTCCAATAAAGAAGTCCTCGTTGCTGCCGGCGAACTCGTCATGGCCGCCGCCAAAAAAGCAGGTCGCGAACTCCTTCCCGTCGATAGCGAACACAACGCCGTGCACCAATGTCTTCGCGGCGGCAAATCCACCGAAGTTCGCCGCCTCGTCCTCACGGCGTCAGGTGGACCGTTCCGCAAGACGCCGCTTTCCGCTTTCGATTCCATCACGCCGGAGCAAGCTTTGGCTCATCCCAACTGGCGCATGGGCAACCGCATCACCATCGATTCCGCCACCATGATGAATAAAGGCTTCGAGATTATCGAAGCCCGCTGGCTTTTCGGTATGCGCCCCGATCAGATCGATGTCGTCATCCATCCGCAATCCACAGTGCACTCCTTTGTCGAATTTATTGACGGCAGCGTGCTGGCCCAACTGGGCCCTACCGACATGCGTATGCCCATCCAGTACGCGTTAACCTATCCCGAAAGACTCGCATCTAACCAGATAGCGCTGGACTGGAAGAAATTAAAGCGTTTGGATTTCGCCTCGGCCAGCACCCGGCGTTTCCCCTGTTTGAAATTAGCGCGGGAAGCCATGAAAAAAGGTGGCGCTTTGCCTTGCGCTTTGAATGCCGCCGATGAAGTTGCCGTCGCCGCATTTCTGGAGCGGCGGCTTTCATTCCCTGGTATCGCTGAAGTAATCGAAAGCGTGCTAGCCCGCACGCCGCGCGTGAAGTTTGAAAATATGTCCGACGTGCTGGCCGCCGACGCGGAGGCCCGTCGAATGGCCAAGGAAGAAGTGGCCCGAATGTCAGTTACCGCGGTGGCATCTTAGGCCGAATTTAATTACGTCTATAAAATCCGCTGTCGTAGAATGAGAAGATTGCAAGGATAGAAAGTCGGGAGAGAAAGTCGCATGAATTTGCTGCTAGGCGTCGCGCTGGTTCTCGGTTTGATGATCATGATTCACGAGTGGGGCCATTTCATTGTGGCCCGGCTCTTCAAGGTGCGCGTCGATGTTTTCTCCATCGGCTTTGGTCCGCGCCTCTTTGGATGGAAAAGCGGAGCCACCGATTGGCGCATCAGCGCGCTGCCGTTTGGCGGCTATGTGCGCATGGCTGGTCAGGACATGTCCGACGTGGACGCCGGCGACAAACCGCCTACCGGATCTTCCGATGAATTGATGAGCAAGCCGCGCTGGCAGCGTGCGCTGATTTCTTTTGCCGGGCCCGCTGTAAATTTGATTTTCCCGATCCTCGCGTTAGCCATTTTGTTTATTGCCGTCGGCGTGCCCCATTCCGCTTACCTCGACCAGCCTGTGCAGGTCGTGGCGTTAAGTTCAAAGTCCGACGCGCAAAACAGTCCGTTTCAGCCCGGCGACAAAATTCTCAGCCTCAACGGCGTCAAGAACCCGACTTGGGAGCAAGCCGCCAAAATATTCAGGGAACAAACACCCGGCGGCGGCGTCTCCGCCGAGGTAGAAAACGCCGGCGTACGGCGCACCGTGCAAACCTCGCTTACCGATTCCGCTGTCGCCGACCGTCTGCTTGGCTATCCGCCCCTGTTTCCAGTGCTTGACGAAGTAGCTCAGGGCAGCCCCGCCGACCACGCCGGATTGAAGGAAGGCGACGCCATCCAATCCGTCGATGGCCAGAAAATTCAGTACTGGGGACAATTCGTCGATCGCGTTCGCGCCTCGGAAGGGAAGCCCGTGCAGCTCGATTTGCTCCGCAATGGACAAGTTGTTCACACCCAGGTGACCCCGGCCCAGGGTGCGACCGAATCTGGCGAAAAAATTTATCAGGTGGGCGTCGCTGTCCGTGACCAGACTTCTTACCGCCGCGAAGGCCTCCGCGAGGGACTGCACGACGCTGTGGTCATGACCGGTGAACGCATTTCTGAAACTCTGAGCGTAGTCGCCAAATTATTCAGCGGCCGCGTTTCCGTGAAGCAACTTCAGGGCGTAGTCGGCATTTCTCGCGCCGCCGGCGAAGCAGTGCGCAAGGGCGCGCTCGCGGTCCTTTCTCTGATGGTGCTGATCAGCGTTAACCTCGGCATCCTCAATCTTCTACCCATCCCCATTCTCGACGGCGGCAACATTCTGTTGCTGGCCATCGAAGGGGTAATGCGCCGCGACCTAAGCATGACCTTCAAAGAACGCTTCGTGCAGGTCGGCTTCGTCTTCCTGCTAGCCATCATGGCTTACGCCGTCTACAACGACGTAATGCGCATGCTGCCCATCCACTCCTAAATTTCAGCCGTCCTTTTTTTTCGGCAGTTCGCCGCGATTGAACGCAAAAAAATCGTTCGTATACTTATTCATTTTGGTGATGGGCCAGTTTGCGATTCCCGGTTTATCAGGCATGTGGATGTTTCCGAATGCATCGCCACGCGCTGAGGTTTCTAGATAAGCGGAGGCTACTTTTTTGAAAGCTCGCCCGCAAAATGGCTTTCAACATCTTCACGACTAAGCGGGTTCTGTGTTTTGGTCAGTACCACCGAATAGACGACTTCGTTTCCCGCAACTTGCGCGGTGATAAATGCACTCTTCGCTGGCAATTCTTGATAAGTGAACTTAACTTGCCGGCCGTCTGCAAGTGTTTTGACCCACTCTTCGTCTGACATTGCAACCTCCTTCAGGCGAGGTTTTCAAGTCACCCAATCGCTGGGACGGTCACGTTTCGTGTCTCGGGCCTCTCAGGCGTAGCATCCTCATGTGGTCTTGTGAGGGCTAGATGGCGCCCAGGCCCGATAAAACTTCAGCTCACGAATCGTCAAAGCCCAATCTCGGAAAGAGAATTATCGCACTGCGGGCTTCTCTGAAAATAAGTCAATTGGAACTTGGCAAACGTGTCGGTGCTTCGGCAATGTCGATTTCAAGGTGGGAGTCCGACAGTAAGCGGCCCCCGGCGAACTATCTAATTAAATTCGGGCTTCTTTCAGCCCCGGATGAATGCTGGTTCTTCTGGGGACAGGCCGGATTAACCCTTGCGGACGTAATGCGCGTAATGCCACGATCGAAAGGTGGTCGCTTGTGAATTCTTCCATGCGCCTATCAACAACGCAGCCTGGAAGTCAGCCGCGAGGACCGATGGATCAAGTCCACTGGTGCCGTAGCGCGTAAAGCTGGGGTTGAAATTCCGGAAAAAATGTACTCGCGCATAGGCTCCAGGGAACTAGTTGAGCAAATCCGGCTCGTCACGAATGATGCGCGCCAGCAGCGGCTGAAACTGGAACCATCCCGCGAGATGATTTCCGATTTGCTGCCTCGTAGTGAGCGCTTGGGAATGATCGATCTTTACCGGCTCACCGGCGGCCTCGGCGAGCAACTGCGCCTGGCAACTTCTGTCCATGGTGATGAACCACCAGGCGGCCTCCTCTACGGTTTCGCCTACCGTGATTAAGCCGTGATTCCGCAGGATCGCCGCCTTATGCGGACCAAGAGCTTTAGCTATCCGCTCGCCTTCAGATGTCTCGTACACCACACCGGTGAAGTCCGAGAACAACCCATGGTCCTCGTAAAACGCGCAAGCGTCCTGCGTGATGGGATCGAGCAGCCGCCCGAGTGTCGCCCACGATTTCCCGTACATCGAATGCGCGTGCGCAGCGGCGACCACGTCAGGGCGTGCGGCGTGTATTTGCGAGTGAATCGCAAACGCCGCTCCATTGACCGGATATTTGCCCTCCACGACTAGCCCACAATGGTTCACCAAAATCAGGTCCGATGCGCGAATTTGGCCGAAGTGCATCCCGAACGGATTCACCCAGAAATGATCTAGTCGTTCCGGATCGCGGGCCGTGATGTGACCGGCGACTCCCTCATCGAATCCGAAACGCGAGAACAGGCGAAATGCAGCGGCAAGCATACGCTTGCGATGCAAGCGCTCCTCGGCCGCTGTGCCAAATTTAGGTGGTTGCGGGACGTTTGGTGCGGTTGCGGGTGTTGCGGTTGTGGGTGAGCCTGACATGTTCTCCTCCGGTGCGTAGAAACTAACAGTTTACTTAGCATCCGCCAAATCTGGCGTGTTGCTAGTTCACGACGATACTCGTTTGCTTCAATGCGGTGTTCAGCCTCGTAGAATTCTTACGAGCAACCCTCGCTCGATTCGATGAATCTGTTCGCGGCAGGACTCATCAGCGAATCCCCCAATTGTGTATCAGATCGGGATCAGATGGAATTAGCCGGTCGAAGCGTTTACGGCGTGTTGCTGTTTTGCGCATTGGGGTTCCCCGTTATCGGGGACTCACAACAGGATCAATCGACGGCCGGTGTAACACGGCCAGGCATCAGCGGGCCGAATATGTCCGATGGTCCGACGCAGAATAATGGACCGCAGCGGTGTTTCGATGCGCAAAGTGCGGAATCGAACACGAGCAAGGAACAAAAGGCCGTCGCGGCTCTTCCCGCGAACTATCGGTATTGGTTAACAGAGGACGCCGCATACATCATTGCGCCAGAAGAACGCTGCGCATTTCTGCAGCTTCGTTCTGATGAGGAAAGAGAAATCTTCGTAGAGCAGTTTTGGCATCGGCGTCGCTCCGACCCCGAGTCGCTAGAGAATCCTTTCCTAGAGGAGCATTATCGCCGCATTGTCTTTGCCAACAATAAATTTGGAACTGACCTTCCGGGGTGGCAGACGGATCGAGGGCACATGTACATCCGCTATGGTCCTCCCGACGAGTTGGTATCGCATCCGGCTGGAGAAACTGCGTGGAGGCCACCGAAGGGTGCTCCAGACAGTGTCAAATATTCATGGGAGAACTGGCACTACAAGTATGTTGAGGGCCTCGGAGAGAACGCTGATGTTGAATTTGTGGATGTAGCCGGATCGGGAAAATACCTGTTACGCATCGGACCGAAAGACAAAAACGCATCCATTTTTGAGCCGTACCACAACATTGGCCGCGATGATCCGGCCCCCGCTAGTCCCAAGGAAGTCAGATTGGACTCCTACATTGGCGCCTGGCCGGTGCCACGGATTCGCTTCAAGGATTTGGAAGCGATGGCGACTGCGAAGCTCATCCGCAATCAAGTTTGTTTCGGTCATCGAATTCGGTTCGTACAAGCGACACATGCTTCCACAATGGTAACGATTGCTGTGGATCTACCGGAGGACCAATCGAGTGCGGCCGTGAAAGATCCTAAATCGGCAGGCGTTTACGAAATATTTGGGCGCATAACCAGACCGGGTACCCCGACTGGCTGGGTAGTTTCGACATTTGAGCGTCGCATTAATGGAGACGAGCCTGGTCGAGAGAATCTGAATCGAGAAACTACAGTTCCTTTGAAGCCCGGACACTATGACCTCGCGTTGGTGGTAAAAGCGATCGATAGTGGGAACACCGGTGTGAGTTACACGACGTTTGAAGTCCCGGGGTTCGATGAGCTTGGGAAGGAGGAATAACCACAGTGTCCGCCGGTGGCTACGCAGACGAACGACATCTGGTCTCGTTGGAAGGCGGGACAGTCGTTGCATGCGATCGCTTATTTCCATGAAAAGAAAAATGAAGCGGTTGGGTGTATAGTGGGCGATCTGGGCCCCAAAATCGAAATGCGTGTTAGGGAGGTCCGCTCATGCCGTTCTATCTTCATCAGATCAGTTACACACCTGAAGCACTTGCAAAGCTCATTGGCAATCCACAGGATCGCTTTGAAGCTGTCCGCGATCCGATAGAAAAGCTCGGTGGCAAGATTAAGGACTCATACTTCGCGTTTGGCCCGTATGATGCCGTGCTGATCACCGAGATGCCTGACAATGTGGCGGCCGCCGCCATCGCATTGGCATTCTCCGCGGGCGGTGCGCTGCGAAGTTGCCAGACGACGGCGCTGATGACTAACAGCGAGGCGCTCGATGCCATGCGCAAAGCTGGCACGAGCGGCTACAAGCCGATCACCGCAAAAGCTGCTTCCGCTAAGTAGTAATTCTGCTCAAACGGTCTGCTCCTGGGATCAAGCGAGAGGCACGGTGGACGTGTGCCTCGACCAAATGATCGGCAACCGCGGCCTATGTGATAAACACGCCTCAATCAGAAAACTTACACTCCCTGATGATGCCCCGCTCGTCGCTGACGAGGGCGAATCCGGTTTTGTCCGCTGCACCTTCTGCGAAGACAATGTAACTTTGGCCATCAGGTGCAACATTCAGTCGCATATTCAGCCCAGGCAGTACTCCTGGCAGCGTGCTGAACTGGACCTTGGCGGGATGTGGGTAAAATTGTGGATAAAATTGTGCGAGCCAATCACTTAGATATTTTTGATATTCCGGGTTTCCAAGGAGGGTTTGCCACGATCCATACGAGCCTTGTTCGGCATGATACGATGCCTCGGCAGTATTGATTGTCCGTATAAATGCTGCCATCAGCCCGCGTAGTGAATTCTGTTGGTCGGATATTTCGCTGCCCTTGGCCGCCTCCTGAGCAAACTGTGGTGTCAAAAATGCTCCCAATTGCAAGACTGCCATTAAACAGATCAAACGGATTCGATGCTTGGTCATGATCGCCTCTCCTTACAAAATACCCTTAGCATTTAAAGCCCGCACGCAGGGCACGTGAGCGTACACGGTGCAACCCTCATGCAGCACACACCAAAATATCTTGCACAGCAGCCGCAACTATCGTCTCCACAATCGCTGTAATAGAATAGGCAAGCAGCAGCGCCGCAAGAAGCATTAAACTCACACGTACCAGGTATCGGACTTATTGAGAAACCTCGGGCCACTTATGAAGCAGCGTTTCGAGGCGCTCTTTCTTCAAGAAGTCATCGCCGTCTATGAGCGCCTTATAGCATCGTGCCGCATATTCCTTCGCCAGTCCAAGTTCGCCTTCCGCTTTTGCAACGTCCGCTAAGCCTGACAAGGCACGAGGATTTTCTGATCAAACTTCAGAGATTCGAGGTAGTAATACTTGACCCGGGGCAAGTCTCCGAGAAACCTTGAGATGTTGGCGGCATGGTGGCTGAGAGTGAGCACCCATCGGTTTTCGTTTTCGCTTGCGGCCATTGCAATGGTGTCATCCAGCAATCGCAAAGCTTCTCTTTTTTTGTCCTGCTGGGTTAACTCGGTACTCGCGCTCATCGCCTTGCGATAACACTCCCGCGAGTTGTTGTCGGCAGTTTTTGACATCTGAAGTGCGTAAACGAGCTCTGGGATTGTCGTCAAAGTAATCCAGTTGGCTTCGCGTTAGGGAGCAGGTACGCTGGCGATGGATTGATTTTCGATTTGAGCCAGCTGATCACGCAGGCGTGCCGCTTCGGCGCGATACTTTGCCGCCTCGACGTGGTACTTCACAGCGGGAACGCTGCCGACCGCATTGAAAAGCTTGGTCATCGCATCGTTTTTGCCTTTGCCGGTATGTTCTAGTTGGTTGGCAAGATCGTCTTGGTCTTGTGCGTCGCCCTCTAATCCGGCAATGCGGCGCTGAAGATCCTGGATTGTCGCCCAGCGCTTAGCCCGCGCGATCGCAGCGTCGGTGACAGTAGTGTTGGCGGCTTCCCACTCGCCCGAACCGCGGTCCTCCAGCACCTCTTCGAAAGCGTGGAGATTGTCGGCGGCACGCCGATTTCCCAGATCAGCAGACAGGCCGTACCAGGTCACCGCCTTAGCGTCATTGGGCGCGACCCCTTGCCCGAACTGATACATCCAGCCCAGTTGATTTTCCGCGTTGCTGTTCCCCTCTGCTGCAGCTTTGTCAAACCAGAACATGGCCTTGGCATAATCGGTTGGCACGCCGAGGCCCTTCTGAAACATATATCCGATATTTTCCTTGGCGTCGTTGCTGCCATGTTCCGCGGCTTTGTAAAACCAGGAAAAAGCCTCGGCGTAATCCTTCGGCTGGCCCCATCCTTCCTCGGCCATAAAGCCCAACTGGTTTTCGGCGTCGGCGTTGCCGTGGCCCGCGGCGCGAAGATACCAGGCATGGGCTTGAGCAAAGTCCTGCTTCACCTTGTATCCGCACTGGTAAAAGTAGCCAACTTGCTTTTCGGCCTGCGAGAGACTCTGGTCGGCCGCTTTGCGGTACCAATCAAGCGCTTGTTTGTAATCCCGCTTGACGCCAACACCATCCTCGAACATGCCGCCGAGATTGTATTGTGCGAGCGCATAGCCCTGGTTCGCTGCGGAATGGTAGTAGCCCAGGGCGCGCTTGTAATCCCGCGGCACACCAAACTTGTGTTGATACATGTAGCCCAGTTGATTTTGAGCCGGAGGAAAGCCCTGGTTCGCGGACTTCGTAAACCAGAGGAGCGCCTGACCGTAATCTTGAGGAACGCCGACGCCGCTAAAATAATGGTTCCCGAGGGAGAATTGCGCCTGCGCGTCTCCCGCGGCGGCGGACTCGCGAAGAGAGTAGAAGTCTTTGTCCGGCGACGATGCCATCGCCTGGGTCGACATCCGGACCGGTGCCTGCGGCCGTGCTGCGGAAAGCAGGGTGAACATGAAGAAAGCTGCAATCGGGGCCCTAGCTCGAAAGCTCATGGAGATCTCCCCTTCGCGAATCATCGAAAATAACCGGGAAGGATGCACCTGGAAATCGCTTCACTTACCTATGCAATCCGAGCCCCTCGCAACAATCCGCACGACGCCATCCCACCACAATCAAGTGTTACCTTCCGGTAGCCTGCCATGCGGAGGCTCACATAACGATAGACCGCTTGTACTAAAGGGACAGAATGTGCTCAATGCCGTATTTGCAGACAGGCAGCCAGAATGAAGGGACTAAGGCCAGGGCCTTTCGCATATGTATCGGAAGCTAGCCAATACATTCATGTCTCATCTTTGCTGTGATGCGCAACGATTGGGTACAATGAGCTGATACGAGTGCTTCCCCAGTACTCGTAAATCCGCGGTACCGTTCTCCGGAGGGCAAAGCATGGCAGCCTCGCCGTCGCGCCGCGTCTCCACCGGGGAACGCCTCAATACCGCCGAAACCACCGGCAAGCTTCAGCAGATTTTAGCGCAGCGCGGTTTGCGCATGACCAAGCAGCGCCGCGTCATCCTGCAGGTCATGGACACCGCCGAGCAGCACCTGGACGTCGACCAGATCCTGGCGCGCGCGCAAAAAATTGATTCCGGCGTGCATCTTGTCACCGTGTATCGCACTATCGACCTGCTAAAAAAACAGGGACTCATCGATGAGCTGGACTTGCTGCATCTACGCGGCGATCGCCATTACTACGAGAGTCACGGGCCGCGCGACCATATTCATGTGGCCTGCCTGCGTTGCGGCAAAGTGCGCGAATTTGAGAGCCGCCTCTACGAACAATTGAAGGAGCAGATCGCCCGCGATTTCGATATGAAAGTAACCATCTCGCGCACCGAAGTAGGCGGCTACTGTGGCGCGTGTCTGGCGGCCGATCCGTCCCTCGCGGCACGCGCGAAAACCGAGCCCCAACCTGCTTCTGCAGATGGCCGCGAGCACACCCGTTCGCACTGATTACCGATATTCATACGAATGGTTTGATTGTTTAAAACAGTTGTCAAACCAACTGCGCCGATCGCAATTTGCGCAGCCGGTTGAAGAACCGGTTTGCGCTGTCAATATCCCGCGCAATCTGCCGGCGCAACTCTTCCGGGCCGCTGAATTTCTTTTCCTGCCTCAACCGTTTCCAGAAGCGCACTTCCATGCGCTTCGCAGGTATCTCCCCGCTAAAATCCAACAGGTGTGTTTCCACGGCTAGCGCATTGCCATTAAATGTGGGCCGCATCCCAACATTCGTCACCGAGCGGCGACTTTGCGAATCGCCGGGAAAACAGGTGCGCGTGATGTATACGCCGCGTGCCGGGAGCAACTCCTGCTCTGCAGCAAGATTCAGCGTGGGGAAAGTAAACTTGCTTCCTGTTCCCGTGCCGCTCACCACTGCTCCCGTCAAAACAAACGGCCGCCCGAGTAGCCGGCCCGCGTGGCTCACGTCGCCTTCGGCAATTTCCCGGCGAATAATGGTGCTGGAGACAATTTCTCCGCGAAAAACGACCGGCGGAACAATCACCACCTCAAATCCCAAACGCTCTCCGAGTTCGCGCAGCAATTTTACGTTGCCGGCCTGGCGATGCCCGAAGCGAAAATTCTCTCCCACCAGAATGGTGGCCACGCGCAGCTCGCCCAGCAATATCTGCTCGACAAAATCTTCGGGAGCCAGCCGCGATAGCTCCATGGTGAAGGGCATCACTACCGCCGCTTCCAGACCTAGAATGCTGCACCACTCGAGGCGTTGCGTATTGGTGGAGATTCGCGGGGGCGCCGACTCCGGCCGCAAAACTTTTAGCGGCGGCGGATCAAAAGTCAGCGCAGTAGACACTGCGTTCGTTTCCAGCGCTCGTTCGACGGTGGCGCGCAAAATCGCTTGATGCCCGAGATGCAGACCGTCAAAATTTCCAACCGCCAGCACGCTGGATCGTTTGGGAGAAGCGTAGTGCGCATTCCACGCCGCAGGTGATGCAAAGGTGCTCACGCCGGCTGCGCGCCTCGGCGCGGGTTTGCAAGCAGCTTCTTGACTCTCATGCCGCGCCGCTTCTGGTACGTCTACGCTGACATCGAATTGCAATCCATCGTAAGCCAGTTGCACGTTGGGAACGCCCGCGTCGCGTAATCTCTGATTCGTTTCCGCATGCGACAAATCGTGCGCGATGTGCGTGAACCACGCTCGTTTTGGTGCCAGCCGCCGCACCAGCGCCAACGCCTGCTCCACCGTCTGATGCATGGGGTGAGGAATATCTCGCAGCGCATCGATAATTAAATCGTCCAGACCGTCCAACAGCGCCGCGGACGTTTCCGGCAACGAACTGAAATCGGTCAGATACGCCGCCTTACCGAAACGATAGCCCAAAACTTCCATGTCGCCATGCGCCAAAGGAATAGGAATAAACGTCACCCCTAGCAATTCCAATGGCCCCGTTACTACATGCAGATCTACGATTGGAACCGTACTCAGCGTGGGTTTGCCGCTAAAAACATACGAAAAGGCCTGCCGCAATATCGCAAAAGTTTCTTCGTTGCCGTACACCGGGAGCGCCGCTCGCTGGCGAATGTTGAATGGCCGGATATCATCGAAGCCCATGATGTGATCGGCATGCCCATGCGTCAGCAAAATCGCATCAAGGCGATCCATGCGCGCGCGCAAAGCCTGCTGGCGAAAATCCGGCGTGGTATCGATCACCACGTTTTGCCCGCCCCGCGTCAGCAACAGGGAAGGCCGCAATCTCTTATCGTGAGAATCGCGCGAGCTACATACTCGGCAGTGACAACCGGGCGAAGGAACACCCATGGAGGTACCTGAGCCGAGCACGGTAAGTTTTATTGGTTCACGTTGCAATTCAGCGGACATAGAAGACGGAGTTGCGTAGCAAATCAGTGTTTCCAAAGGGCGCGGAAAATATCTTCCGAAAAATCGCCGCGCTTTGGGCTGAAACCAGGCCGTCAGGGCGTTAAGGCTTGCTGCCGACCTTCGCTTGTTGCGCTACTTTGGCGGCTTGCGCGGCCAGCGCCTGGTTCACTTCCAGATAGGTCATTTTCAATTTGCCGAGCAGATCGAGCAGCAAATTTTCTTCTTCCTCCGCGAGGTGCCCCTTGGTCTTTTCCTGCAGCACATCCAGCATATCGATCAATTCACGCGCGGCTTCGGGATCGATCACCGGTTGGCCCGTTCGCGGGTCGGCGTAGGCGCCCAGTACCATCGCGGCGTTGCTGCCAATCATGCGAATCAGATTTTCAAACGCCGGTGAAGCTTTGGGTGCATCCGCGGGAGGCTGCGCGTTCGCCGCTGCCATTGGCGTCGTCGGTGCGGCAGGCAGGCGCGCCGCTTCCAATTGCGCCTCGCGTTCCGCTTTACGCTCTTCCGCCTCAACCACGTCTTTACGAATATCGCCCTCGGCCGTGAAGGGCCGCCGGTCAATTACACGAAACGATTCTTCTTGCTTGTCTTCAGGCAAAGTAGTCCCTCAATCGTTAATGTGGCTTGTAGTTTATCACGGCCATTCCGTTTAGCCATTGTCACGGCCGGCCATCGAACCTTTATTTGGCGTGGATATCGTGATGAGTACTCTTGTCAAAACGTAACTGTCGCCGTAAAGTGGACACCCCGCGATAAAATAAATTCTGCGGAAAACCGATGCGCTCCCCAACAAAAAAATCACCCAAATCTAAAAAGAAAACTTCTGCGCGAAGCGCGTCGACACGGAAACCGTCGCGCGCCAGCACCGTCTCCGCCGGAGCGTGGTTCGAGAAACTCGTCGCGGTGCAAAAGCGCTTGCGCGCGCCACAGGGCTGCCCCTGGGACCGCGAGCAGACCCACGCGACCTTACGTCCGTACTTGATTGAAGAAGCTTACGAAGTGATCGACGCTCTCGATTCCGGTGACGACGCCAAGTTTGCCGAGGAGATGGGCGATCTTTTGCTTCAAATTGTTTTTCATTCCGAAATTGCCTGTGAACAACAACGTTTCAGCGTGGCGGATGTGCTTCGCGAAATTCACGACAAGATGGTGCGGCGTCACCCGCACGTATTCGGAAATGCTCGCGCAAAGAATTCCACGGAAGTCTTGCAAAATTGGGAACGCATCAAAGCTACAGAGCGGATCGACAAAGACAGCGCATCTCAAAACGGCGCCAAGCCGCAGCACAAGCCCACATCGCTGCTGGACGGCGTTGCGCGCGGGCTCCCCGCCATGTTGCAGGGCCTGCAACTGACGCGCAAAGCGGCTCGCGCGGGTTTTGACTGGCACGACGCCGACGGCATCTTCGAAAAATTGCGCGAAGAAATGGCCGAGGTTCGCCATGCGCTGGCCGAAAAGGACTCCAAAAAAGCCGAAGAAGAACTCGGCGACTTGCTTTTCGCGGTGGTAAATCTCGCCAGGTTTGTGCAAGTTGATCCGGAAATTGCGCTGAAGAAAGCCAACGCAAAATTTCAGCGCCGCTTCATGGAGATGGAGAAAGCTGCTCTGAGCAGTGACCGAACGTTCGACGGGATGCCTCGCGAGGATAAAGAATCGTTGTGGGACGCGGTGAAACACGGCGAAAAAAAGAGCGTCGATGCGCGCAAATCAGGCAACGGCGAATCGCAAAATGCAAAATCGCAAGCCTCCCGCATGAGTGCATCCAGCGGACGATGACCGGCAACATCGTCATCCGCAAGTGCCAATCGCTCGAGGAATTTCAGCTTTGCGTGGCGTTGCAACGCGAAATCTGGCAAGAATCTGACCTCGAAATTGAGCCGGTTACGGCCTTCGTGGTGGCCGCCCACACTGGCGGTCAAGTGCTTGGCGCCTTTGATGGCGAGCGCCTCGCAGGCTTTACCTTAGCGGTCGCCGGCATCCGCGATGGCCTGCCATATCTACACTCGCACATGACCGGCATCCACGCCGACTTTCGAGACCGCGGCGTCGGCAGAATGCTCAAGCTTTTTCAGCGAGACGAAGCTCTCAGCCGCAATATTCGCCTCATCTGCTGGACGTTCGACCCGCTCGAATTTCGCAATGCCTATTTCAACTTCAACCGCCTCGGCGCAATCAGCAGAACTTATTTGCCTAATTTCTACGGCGTCACCTCCAGCCCTTTGCATCGTGGGCTGGCCACCGATCGCCTGTTGGCCGAATGGCATCTCGATTCTCCACGCGTTATGGCCGCAACTGCTGGCGTGCCCGTTCCGATTCCCGAGGCCGCCGCACTCATAGAAATGCCGGCGGCATCCGGTGATGGCCCGTCGCTTATTCCAGGGCAGTCCCCACAACAGCTCGCGGACATCCAGCAGCGGCTGCGAAACGAATTTACAAAATATTTCCAGCGGAACTATGCGGCGGTCGCGGTGCGCAGGGAAGGCGCCCGAGGATATTTGTTATGCCCCTGGAGCGATTTTTAGGGAACGAGAGAGGACGCAAGACCCAGCATGAAAATCAAGGAAATCACTCTTCGAGAACTGCAAATGAAGCTGGTCGCTCCTTTTGAGACCAGCATGGACCGCGTGGATTCTCGCCGGGTTTTACTGGTCGAAGCAAACGTCGACGGTGTGACTGGCTGGGGCGAATGCGTAGCTGGCGAGGATCCTTATTACAGTCCCGAGACGATACAAACCGCTTGGATCGCTTTACGCGATTATCTCTGGCCGCTCCTCAAAGGGCGGGAATTTAACTCAGCGGCGGACGTTTGGTCTTTGCTTTCGCGTGTTCGCGGCCACAACATGGCTAAAGCGGGACTTGAAGCTGCCGTATGGGACGCCGAAGCGAAGCAAAAAAATCTTCCGCTATGGAAATTGCTGGGCGGCACGCAGCGGGAGATCAGCTGCGGCGTCTCCATCGGACTTAAAGAATCACTTGAAGTATTGGTCGAGGCAGTAAAAAAAGAATTCGCCGCCGGCTATCAGCGCATCAAGATCAAAATCAAGCCCGGCAAAGATCTGGAATTGGTTCGCCGGGTGCGCCAGGATTTTCCGCGCATTAAATTAATGGTGGATGCCAACTCCGCGTATACACTGGACGACTGGCCACTGCTGAAGCAGCTCGAAGGCTTTTACTTAATGATGATTGAACAGCCGCTCGGGTGGGACGACCTGTACAGTCACATCGAATTGCAGAAGAAACTGGACACCCCGATCTGCCTCGACGAGTGCATCCACAACGAAGATCAAGCGCAAGCAGCGGTCAGCCTGGGCGCCTGCAAGATCATTAATATTAAACTTGGGCGCGTGGGCGGGTTTACGGTGGCCAAACGGATTCACGATATTTGTCAACGCGCAGGAGTGCCGGTGTGGTGCGGAGGAATGTTGGAAACCGGCATAGGTCGCGCGCACAATATCGCGCTGTCGACGCTGCCAAACTTCAAGTTGCCGGGGGATGTCACCGCCAGCAAACGCTACTGGCATGAAGACATCATCGATCCGGAAGTTACCGTGTCGTCGCGAGGCACGATTACTGCGCCAGAGGGCCCGGGCATAGGGTTTACGCCGCGCCGTGGCCTGATTGAAAAACTTACCACACGCACGGAACGCCTTGCGTAATTGAGAAGTGGAGAAAACTTTGGAAAAGCTTCCTCTGCGACGGGGTGGTCGCGCCGCAAGAATCGCCGTTATTCCGGGTGACGGCATCGGCAAAGAAGTTACGCCCGAAGCGCTCAAAGTTTTAAAGGCCGTGAGCGCCGCCGCGGGCCGCTCCATGGAATTCGTGGAGTTCGATTGGAGCGCGGACAAATATCTTCGTGAAGGCGTGAGCCTGCCGGATGGCGCGGTGCAAATGTTGCGTGATGAGTTCGACGCCATTTTGTTTGGGGCGCTCGGCGATCCACGCGTGCCTAGCAATCAGCACGCCGCCGATATTCTGCTCGGCCTGCGATTCAAGCTGGATCTGTACGTGAATGCCCGGCCGGTGGAACTTCTACACCAGCGACTGACGCCGCTGCACGGTCGCACGGAAAAAGACATTCGTCTGATGGTCTTTCGCGAAAATACCGAGGGCTTGTACGTTGGCGTGGGCGGATTTTTTAAGAAGGGCACCGCGGACGAAATTGCCGTTCAGGAAGACGTGAACTCGCGCAAAGGCGTGGAGCGAATCATACGGTTCGCGTTTGAACATGCGCAGAACAAGGGTTTGAAGCGCGTTTGTATGAGCGATAAGTCCAACGCCATGAATTTCGCGCACGACTTGTGGCAGCGCGTCTTTAAGCAGGTGCGGCAGGAATACACCGGCATTGAATCGCGCCACTTATATATTGATACACTGGCCATGGAAATTGTGCGTGACCCCGGCCAGTTCGACGTGATCGTGACATGCAATCTGTTTGGCGACATTATTAGCGATTTGGGAGCGCAGCTGGCCGGCGGCCTGGGTCTTGCGCCTTCGGGAAATATTCATCCCGGGCAGACGTCGTTGTTTGAACCTGTGCACGGCTCGGCCCCCAACATTGCGGGAAAGGGAATTGCGAATCCGCTCGGCTCCGTTCTGGCAAGCGCGATGATGCTGGAATTTTTGGGATGGAACGTTGAGGCTGCGGCGTTGTACAGCGCCGTGAAAGCAGCGGTGCACGAAAATTTCGTGGCGCCCGATCTCGGTGGAACGCACAAAACAGTTGAGGTTGGAGACTGGCTCGCGAACTTCGTTTCCAATGCCAGCAAGACACGGCCACGCGCAGAGTCAAAGTAAAACTTTAACTGTTAGCCTCGCCGATTTTCCCCTCGTCAAATCTTGCCAAGAATTATCCGGAGTCGGACAGCTTCGATTCTCGTGATCAAGTTGTCGGCGAGCCGACAATGCAAGTGACACTTTAATGCTAAACGCGTGTTGATTTCTCGCGAGGATCGTCGACGCGCCGACAATCAAAGTCGCACTTGAACGCTCTTCATCTGTTCGGGCGATTAGTAAAGTGGAACTTTAGTTCGCGATTTAGCGATCCATGTGAGCGACATGCCAAGAAGGAAGCCGCCGACGTGCGCCCACCACGCCACACCGCCGTGAGTTACATCGCCAATAGAGGTGACGCCGGCGATAAATTGCAGAAAGAACCAGTACACCAGAATAAAAAAGGCGGGAATGGGAACCAGAAAAATAAACACCAATGTCAAGATACGCGAGCTCGGGTAAAGCACCAAATACGCGCCCATCACCCCGGAGATCGCGCCACTCGCGCCCAAGGCGGGTAGAGAAGAATTAAAATTGAAGAGCACATGGAGCAGGCCGGAACCGATCCCGCAAACGAGATAGAAAAATAGATAAGGGATGTGACCGAAGAAATCTTCCACGTTGTCGCCAAAAATCCAAAGAAAAAGCATGTTGCCGGCAATGTGAGCGATTCCGGAGTGCAGAAACAAGCTGGTTACCAGTGGAAGGAACGCGCCAACCAAATCAATGTTTCCCGCAAGAAAAGCCGGGAAGCGCGCTGGGATGGTGGCATTGGCCATCAGGAAAGCTTTCGACAAGTGTGGGGGCAGCGAGATTTCGTACAGGAAAACCGCGATGTTCGCGCAGATCAGTAGAACATTGACGATGGGGAATCGCTGGTGAGGGTTAAGATCTTTGAGTGGAATGAACACGGAGAGCCGCGGTCAGAGTAACCAAAACAAACAAAAAGATAAAGCCTGGCGAGTGACTGTTTTTCGCCGCAAAACATCAAGCGGGTTATGCCAAGAAGCGAAGAATGTTTCTCTAATTGCAGAGAACGTGAAATTACCCGGCAATTCTGCTTTTCCATGCGGCAACATGCGGCAAACATTGCGCGGGCGTTGCGGGTGTGATAATTAAACATGTTCGCGTGTCTGCAAAGTTCGGGCCGATAGAGGCCTGGTGAAGATGGCGGCGCGCCAACAAGTTCATGCCCGCCCGGGAAACGGAAGCCATTATTTTGAAAACTTTTGCGCTGGGCGAGGCCGACCGGCTAGTTAGTTTTCTCGGGCGCGCCACCGGCAGGATGCGTGGAGTTGCGGGCGGCGCGCGGCGCATCAAGAACCGCTACGGCTCGACGCTGCAACTGTTGTCGCATGTCCAGGTTTGGTATACCGAAAAGGAAACGCGGGATCTGGTGCGCATTCAGCAATGTGAACCGCTCGAGTCATTCAATAAGTCGCAAAGCGATTATTTCCTAAGCACCGGGATGGCGGTGGTGAGTGAAGTGGCGGAGATCGCGCTGCCGGAGCGCGAAGTATCCGAGCCCATGTTTCGTTTAATACTGCTTACCGCGCAGGAGATTGAGCGAACCGGCGAGTGGTCTTTACCGCTGAGCTATTTTGCGTTCTGGACGGTGCGCCTGGGTGGCTGGTTGCCACGGTTTGAACGCTGCGCCAATTGCGGCAGGGCGTTTGGCGCGCGCGCCGCGTATTTTGCCAGCTGGGAACCTGGGCTGCTTTGCGAAAAGTGCCGGCGGTCGGGGATGTCTGCGATGCATCTCGCGGCGCGTGAACTTGCGGAACGTTTTGCAGGGGAGCGATTGGACCGGATTGCGGTCGCGGAGTCGAGGAAGCCGGCCATGAGAGAATTGCGCGAGGCCTCGCTCGGATGGATCGAGCATCACACCGAGAGAAAATTGGCGACCCGGGAGCTTTTGGAGAAAATTTGAAAGTTAAAGTAAAACTTGAGAAAAAAAATATCGGCCTGAATTTTCAGGATTTGATTTTGCGCCTCTCGCAATTCTGGGCCGATCAAAATTGCGTGCTGCAGCAGCCTTACGATGTGGAAGTCGGCGCCGGCACGATGCATCCGGAAACGTTTCTGCGCGTTCTCGGACCCCAGCCTTATCGCGTGGCGTTCGTGCAACCCAGCCGGAGACCGGCCGATGGACGTTACGGCGAGAATCCGAATCGTCTGTATAAACATTCGCAATTTCAAGTGGTGCTGAAGCCTTCGCCAGCCGATATTCAAGACATTTACTTGAAGAGCCTCGAAGCGCTGGGCATCGATTTACGCGTGCACGACGTTCGATTTGAGGAAGACAACTGGGAATCGCCGACGTTGGGCGCGTGGGGAATTGGTTGGCAGGTACTTCTCGACGGACTGGAGATTACCCAGTTCACCTACTTCCAGCAGAGCGGCGGCATCGACCT
>Ga0307479_10001344_pt1 | contig 22399 bp, 20 predicted proteins | sample atmos_gasesECM4C_FD_203743 | JGI IMG/M metagenome (GOLD analysis project Ga0307479, IMG submission 203743) | Hardwood forest soil microbial communities from Morgan-Monroe State Forest, Indiana, United States - atmos_gasesECM4C_515 | ecosystem: Environmental > Terrestrial > Soil > Temperate...
TGGTGAATAGGCGTGGTCCGAAATCGCGCGCTGGATTGATGGGATAGCCATGCATGCCGCCGAAGCTCATTCCGATGGCAACTACCACCAGCCCGATCATCAGCGGCGTGAGGTTGGCTCCAGGCGGTGAGTTCGATTCGTCAGTGATGGCAAAGACAAGCAGCAGCAAGAGCGCGGTACCGATCACCTGGTCGAGAAATCCCGCGCCCGGCCACGAAGGAAACGCCGGGAAAGTGGTAAAGACGCCGGCGGTTCTTTCTAGCCCCGGATCCACTTGCCGAAAGGCAGGAAGATAGTTCCGATAAACCAGCGCTGCCGCGGCGAACGCTCCGGCAGTTTGCGCTATCGAATATGGGATGACATTGCGCCAGGGAAATCCTCGAAACACTGCCAGGCTGAGCGTGACAGCGGGATTTAGATGCGCGCCTGAAATCTTCCCGGCGACATAGATGCCCATAGTGACGCCGAGTCCCCAACCCAGAGTGATATTCGTATAGCCGCCGTGAATCAGCTCACCCGCATTTCTCGTGGGAAACAACACCACCATGGCGACGACACCGGTTCCAAACAAGATGAGGACGAAGGTTCCAAGAAATTCGGCAAGCAGTTCCGCCATCAACCCGGGTTTAGGACTCACGCTTCCGCTCCAGCCCTAAGTTAGGGCGAAACAGTGTAGCAATCCGCTAAACCGGCGACGGCTCTTCCAGGTTAGACACGCGAGCCAGACGGTCCAGCTTGCGCAGTTGCGGGAAGCGCCACACCCAAACGGCAACTACGGCAAGAGTACCAACCCCTCCGAGGACGACCGCAGGAACCGCGCCCATCCACTGCGCGGTGATGCCGGATTCGAATTGTCCTAATTCGTTTGAAGCTCCGATAAACAGCAGGTTGACCGCACTCACGCGTCCGCGCATCGCCGGAGGAGTCGCAATCTGCACCAGCGTGCTGCGCACGACTACGCTGATCATGTCCGACGCGCCGACTACGAACAATGCAATCAAGGAAATCACAACCGAACGCGACAAGCCGAACACAATAGTCGAGAGCCCGAAAATGGTGACGGCGATGAACATCGTCGCGCCGGAACGCTTGCGAAGTGGACGATATGCCAGCAGCACGGCCATGAGAGCGGCGCCGGCGGCGGGCATGCTGCGCAACAATCCCAGGCCGCGCGGACCGATATGCAGGATGTCCTGAGCATAGACGGGAAGCAGCGCGACTGCGCCTCCCAGCAATACAGCAAATAAATCCAGAGAAATGGAACCCAGGATGATCTTTTCCTGCCAGACATAGCGGAAACCTGCGAGCAGCGTTTCGATGGAAACGTCGCGTTTTTCCATGCGGCCAGTGCGCACGTGCATCATCACTAGAAAAGAGAATGCAACTACATACATAACTGCCGAAGCCGCATACACGGTGTGGGCGCCGTGAGCCCAGCCATAGATCACGCCGCCCAACGCAGGCCCGAGGACGGTGGCGACCTGAAAGATCGACGCACCCCAGGCCACTGCGTTCCCAAAATGGGCTTCCGGCACCAGTTGCGGCACGAGAGACTGGCTAGCCGGGCCGCTGAAGGCGCGAGTAATGCCAACCGAGAGCAGCACGGCGAAGATCGGCAGCACTGACCCAGAGCCCGCGTGCGCCTGAAGAAACAGCAGCACCGAGTTAAGCGCGCAGGCGGTGTAGCAGACTAGCAGAACTCCACGTCGGTCAAAGCGGTCGGCGGTATGTCCGGCGGGAATGGAGAGCAGAACTCCGGGAAGGAACTGCACCAAGCCGACATATCCGAGATCGAGTGGACGGTGGGTGATCTCAAATACCTGCCAGCCCACGGCCACCGATTGCATCTCGGTGGCCACGATGGAGAGAGCGCGTCCGGTTTGAAACAGGCGGAAATCGCGGTGCTGAAATGCGGCTCGGGGCGGGACAATTGCGTCAGAGGCGCTGGGCACTCTTTAGAGTACACGACCTCGCCTGCGTATAATCGCTCGCGTGCTCAACCAATTCTCTCGCGCCCTGCTTATAGGTATTCCAACTTTGTCCACTCTCATGCTCGTGGCTCAACAGCCTCGAATCGTCTCGCCGGAGGTCCGACCTGATGATCGAGTTATCTTCCGCTTTCGTGCTCCAAATGCGCAAACAGTTGAACTACAGCTTGAAGGTCGCACGTCGCATCTCCCAATGCAAAAGGACGGCATTGGTGTGTGGAGTGTGACTACCGATCCGTTGGAGCCCGACTATTACGGATATTCGTTCGTCGCCGACGGTGTGACGTTGATCGATCCCTCGAATCCGTTGCTGAAGCCGAACCTGTTGGGCACGCAGAACATGGTTCATGTGCCTGGACCCGCTTCCCTGTCATGGGAGATCAATGATGTTCCGCACGGCGTAGTGCATCATCGCTTCTATAAGTCCGCAGTCGTAGGAGATCAACGCGACTATTACGTTTACACGCCACCCGGATACGATTCGGCGGCGAAGGAAAAATATCCCGTGCTCTATCTGCTGCATGGCTATAGCGACGACGCCAGCGGCTGGACCGCGGTCGGCCGCGCCAATGTGATTCTCGACAATCTGATTGCCCAGCAGAAAGCCAAGCCCATGATCGTGGTAATGCCGCTTGGCTATGGAGCGCCCGAGATGCTCACCTACGGCTCCGGCGCATTCAGCCATAACGATCTTCGTCAGCGCAACCTGACCAAGTTTCGCGAAGCGCTGCTTACGGAAGTGGTTCCTCAAGTGGAGAAAGAATATCGAGCGTCGAGCGATCGCAACTCGCGCGCGATTGCCGGACTGTCGATGGGAGGCTCCGAGTCCGTCTTTGTCGGTCTCACCTCGGATCGCTTTGGATGGATCGGCGCTTTCAGCAGCGGCGGCCTGAGCGATAACCTTAATGAACAGCTCTCCGAGATGAAACCTGAGGACGTTTCGCATCTTCAGCTTTTCTGGATTGCCTGCGGCACAGACGATCATCTGCTCGACTTCAATCGCCATCTTCGCGAATGGCTTGCCCGCAAAGGAGTGAAGCACATTGATATCGACACGCCGGGCGCACATACCTGGATGGTATGGCGGCGTAACTTGACGGTGTTTGCTCCGCTGCTGTTTCAAACAAGATGAAAGGCGTTTCAAGTTTCTGGTTTCTGGTTTCGAGTTTCAAGTTTCGGATTTTGGGTTTCCTTTCAGCAAAGCCTTACCTCATTAAAGTCGAGGAAACATTTTTTTGTTTAGGACCAGCTTTGCGGAAACTCGAAACTTGAAACTCGAAACGCTTTCCATTTGCAAGACATCGCGCGAATTCGTCATACAATATTCCCGGAGACTCCGTTGCCAAAGTTTGAAGATTGCCTGCAGCAACTCGAAAAGATCGTTGAACAGCTCGAACGCGGAGATCTGCCGCTCGAGCAATCGCTGAAACTCTTTGAGGAAGGCGTGCGCCTCTCCAACTCCTGCCGCCAGGAGCTCGAATCCGCCGAAGGAAAAGTCGAGATCCTCATGAAACAGGGAGGCAAGCTGCAGCCTGAGCCCTTCGAAGTTCTTGGGGAAGAGAAATCCGCCGGGAAATAGCTTCGCGGCTACGAAGCGTCGAAGCGTCGAAGCCTCATTTATACTCGCCCACAATGCTCAAGGAGACCCTGGCATCTGGATGCGCGCTGATCGACTCGACGCTCGATCGTCTTCTTCCGCGCGAAAGCCAGATACCGACTTCCATTCACAAAGCCATGCGCCACAGCGTCTTTGCGGGCGGCAAGCGGCTGCGGCCAATCCTGTGCATGGAAGCGGCGCGCATGGTGCAACGCGAGTTGCCAACAGGAGACCTGCCGTCGCGGGTGGAAGAACTGGGTAGCGCGTTGGAGATGCTGCATACTTACTCGCTCATCCACGACGATCTGCCTGCCCTCGATAACGACGATCTTCGTCGCGGCAAGCCTACCTGCCATGTTGTTTTCGGAGACGCTATTGCCATTCTCGCCGGCGACGCTCTGCAAACGTATGCGTATGAAGTGCTGAGCAAATTGCCATGTCCGCCCGAGGCGCGAGTGCGCATCATCGAAGAAATCGCACACGGAACCGGCACGGTGGATGGCATGATTGGCGGCCAAGTCATGGATCTGGAAGCGGAGAACATGCGGGCTGACGCAAAGACGGTCGAATACATCCATCGCTCCAAAACCGGCGCGCTGATCACCGCTAGTCTGGTTACAGGCGCGATTTACGCAGCAGGCAGCCAGGACGACGTTGAGCGACTGCGCAACTTCGGACGTTCGGTCGGCCTTGCGTTTCAGATTGTCGATGACGTGCTCGATGTAACGCAATCTTCTACTCAACTGGGCAAAACAGCGGGCAAGGATTCTGCTTCCGACAAGGCGACTTATCCGGCGGTCTTCGGGATCGACGAGTCTTTACGCCGAGCCGACGCGCTAGTCGATTCCGGGTGCAGCGCGCTCGATCCTTACGGTGCGCGCGCCGAGAAGCTGAAGAACCTGGCGCACTTTCTGGTGGAGAGAAAAAGCTGACCGATGCCAGCGTCCCCGAAGAATCAATCCGAATCACTCGACATTCTGGCCATTGCCGCTCATCGCGACGATGTCGAGCAGACCTGCGGCGGCACCTTGCTGAAGATGGCGCAGAAGGGTCGGCGTACCGGAATTCTCGACCTCACGCAAGGAGAGATGGGAACGCGTGGCAGCGCCGAGGACCGCAAGCGCGAGGCGACAGAGGCTGCGCGGCTATTGCGCGTCGGCTGGCGGGAGGCGCTCGACATTCCCGATGGAAGAGTCGAAAACACCTGGTTTAACCGGCTGAAGATCGCACGCGTCATTCGGGGCACACGTCCGCGCGTGGTGATCCTCCCATATTGGAAAGGCCGACATCCCGATCACTACACATGTTCGATCCTGGGATACGAAGCCTGCTTCCTGGCAGGGCTCAAGAAGCTCGACATCGCAAAGCGGCTGGGCGATGAAGGCATTCCGAGCGAGCACGAGGACGATCTCGCGCCACATCGTCCGTTCAAAATCGTCTATGCCACGCTGTATTACGACGTGCGGCCGACGTTTGTAGTCGATATCAGCGAGCAGTTTGAAGCGCGCTTTGCTGCCCTGATGGCTTACAAATCACAGTTTGCCGACCAGCAGGAAGGGCGCGACATCTTTCCCGCTCAGGAGGACATTCGCGACCGCATTCACTCCATGGCTCGCTTCTACGGCATGATGGCCGGCGTGAAGTACGCCGAGCCTTTTCTGCAGAAAGAAGTTAGCTTGGTGGAGGACTTGCTCGCAATTCCGGTCCAATCGATCTGAAAGAGCGAGTTTCCGGATACAGACTAGTGCGAGCACAAAGTCGAAGTACAGAACGATTCTCATAGAAGAGCCAGGACGTTGCATTTAACACGGAGGCATCGCGGGAGATCCTTCGCGGAGGACTGCGTCAGGATGACAGCGCTCCGCGGCCCTAAAGTCTTCTCAACCATAGAAACTGTCATCCAGAGGCCCGGTTTTGGCCGAAGGATCTCCCGGAATATGTCGGACTTAAACGCATCGCAAAGACAAGATGTAACTCATTGCGGGCGGTCATGTAGTCCATCTAGCCGGACTACCTCTTCCCACGTAGCACCGCGAATGCCCCCTTGCGCCAAAGCACCTCTACCGCGAGACCGGCGCCTCGCATGAGTTCCATTTCGGCATCGAGAGGTACATATACATCTTCGTGCGACCAGGCTTTGAGATAGCTTTCGGACTCTTTGCGCGTGTAATGCTGCATGAGGTGAGTCTTCCAAGCTTCGAATTGGAGCAGCGCAAGTGACGAATCGCTCGCTGGATGACAATCGACCGTGATCGCTTGCCCATTGCGTCGCAAAGCGGCAACCAGCCGCTTGTAGAGCTTCGCTTTGGCGCCGCGAGTGCGCACATGGTGCAGCGCGAACGAAGCCACAATGGCATCGCAGGCAGGAACCTCCGCCCGCAAAAAGGAGTTGCAGATGAAACTTGCGCTGGCGGGCAAACGCCGTGCCGCCGCTTTCAGGATTTCGGCATCGGCGTCGATTCCGATGATTCGCGCCTGCGGAGCGCTGGTGAGACAGCGCGCCGAAAGCGCCCCGGTGCCAATTCCCAGATCGACAATGGTCTGCGACCCAGGGTGGATAGCCGATGCCGCCACATCCAGCATCTCCTCGTAGTGCGGGATGAAGGTGCGGATGCGCGCGTCGTATTCGGCGAGATCGATGCCGAGATGAGTAGCGACGCTCATCTCGGTTCCGCGGACTGCTCACGCTCCAGGGTTCGCTGTGCCAGCACACGCGCCAATTCCTGAAATAGGACATCTATCAATCCGGCAACAAGCAGGACCAGGGAAACCAGGTGCCGCGGCAAGAAGTAAGCGGCTGCGGCAATCGGCAGCAGCCAGGCCAAAAGCCGCTGACTCCTCTTTTGCGACTTCATAAAGAAACCTTGCGTTTACACAGGCCGATCATCGTTTTCTGGAACGCGCGCTGCATCCGGTGATGGCCACGCATCCAATGCTTTTCCGCTATTGGCTGCGGGGCGCGCCAGGGTACTGGCTTTACGAGTCGTAGTGTCGATGGCACGAATTAGCGTAGCGCGAATGCTGCCAGTCTCCAACTCCAGCAGGCCTTCCACGGTGCAGCCCCCCGGCGTGGTCACTTCGCTCTTCAGGATCGCAGGATGCAATCCTGTCTCCAGCACCATCGCCGCCGCTCCCAACGTTGCCTGCGCAGCGAGCGTTGTGGCTAGATCGCGAGGCAGGCCTACGCGCACTCCACCTTCGGCGAGGGCTTCCACGATGGTGAAGATGAACGCCGGCCCAGAGGCAGAAAGACCGGTGACGGCATCCATCATCGACTCTTCGACTTCGGCGGTGCGCCCCATCAGTCCGAAAAGCCGGGCGGCTTGCGCGAGATGCTCCTCATTGGCGAAGCGGCCAGCACACAGTGCGGTCATTCCTTGCCCAATACGGCACGCGGTGTTCGGCATGGCGCGCACGACCGCCAGACGCCGACCCAGCGCAGCCTCAATCGCCTGTGTTGAAACTGCGCTGGCAATCGAGATCAGTAGAACGTCGTCGCGCAGATCAGAACGAATCTCCTGAAGAACCGCCTGAACATATAGCGGCTTCACGCACAGCAGAACCAGAGCCGCGCCGCGCACGGCATCTGAGTTCCCGGTAGTGACTTTAATGCCAAGCTGCTGTGACACCATGGCTGCGCGATGCGAATGTTTCACGGTGGCGCGCACATCGCCAAAGTGCGCACTCTTGCCGATAGCCGTCAGAAGTGAACTGCCCATCTTGCCAGCGCCCAATACCGCTACCGAGCCATGATGCTTTCCATTCTCCTTTTCATTGTTCATCACAATCTCCTCTCTTTTTGACCCGACCGGCTGGGCGCTGAGTTTCATCTGAAAACACGAAACCCACAGCGCCTGCGCGATGTGGGTCTTTGGTTGATGCCGAAATTTATTTAAGTCTTAGGCGTCTTCCATGCAACCACACCATCGCGCTCGCGTCGGCCGCGGGCACGGGATCGGCGGGTTGGGAATTCGCAAGAACACTAGATCGACTCTATCCTCAGACAGTGCTAAATGCAAGACGAAACAACAGCTAGAACGCGGATTGAACGGATCGAACGGATATGACGGATCAGACCAATCTTGTGGTTCCTGGATTCGAATTGCACAAGGATCGATGCCTCAATTTCTTCATCCGTCCGATCCGTTCGATCCGTTCTATCCGTGTTCTGCCTTCGTCATTTGAGGCTAGCACCAGCTAGCGCATGTCTTTATAAACAACTCCGCCCTTCATAACGAACTTCACTCGTCTTACCGCGGTGATGTCTTTGGTCGGATCGCCATCCAGACCGATGATGTCGGCTTGCATGCCGGGGGCGAGGCTGCCGATCTCATTCTCGAGGCGCATAGCTTGAGCGGCGAGGGAATTGGCTGAGACCAGCGCGGCCATGGGATCTTGTCCGCCATCGCGCACGCGATAAATGAACTCCTCCGCGTTGCGGCCGTGCGCGCCGGCAACCGCGTCGGTGCCGAAGACGATCTTCAAACCGGGCGTCGTCAAGGCGCGCTTGAACATCTGCACGTTCAGCGGCAGCACTTCTTGCATCTTGGCGAATCCGTCTTCGGTGTATCCGGGCGCGCCGAGAAACTTCTCTTTGTTATCCAGGTAGTTGTTGATCACCAGGCCCACCTGCGGATCGAACCACGTACCGTCTTTAGCCATGATGCGCAAGTCGTCGTCCGTTGTAAGGCTGCCATGTTCCACTTCCGTACATCCGGCCTCAGCCGATGCTTTGACGGCATCCTTATAGGCGTGCACGACAGAGCGCAGACCCTGTGCCCGCGCTTCGTCGCATGCTGCTTTGAGTTGTTCGTCGCTTAATGTTTGACCTCCACCTTGACGGATGCTTCGCGAGGCAAAAATCTTGAGCACATCGCCGCCGTCAGCTTTCACCTTGCGCACAAATTCCCGAATCTGATCGGGCGTGAGCTTTTCGTCGGTCAGGGGATTGATGGCCGTCAGAATTCTGGGACCGGGCAAAACTCCATTGTTGATGGCGTCGCGCAACGGCTTGTCTTCGGGGGACCCCAGACTCTGAATCGTGGTGAAGCCCGCCAGCAGCGTGCGCCATACGTTGCCCTCGGCTTCGAGCGTGGCCCGTTCGGGTGATTCGTCCTTCTCTCCAAAATGTCCATGTGGGCCGAAATGCCACGTCGGATGCGTGTGGCTGTCGATCCATCCAGGCATGATCGTCAAGCCGGTTAGGTCGTAATCAGCGGGACCATGATCGCCTGTTCCCAACTGTTCCACCGATTCGATCTTGTCGCCCCGCACCACCATGCGCACGTTATGCAGCACATGGCCGCGGCCGTCGAAGACCGTGTTGGCATAGATCATGACAGCGCGCTCCTGCGCGACGATCTCCAAGCAGAACAGCAGCGACAAAGGCAGAATCGTCCATCGAAGTTTCATGCGGGAGATTCTCGCACGAGGGAAGCTGAGAGTGAACGCCCTATTCGTCCTTCTTGCAAATCGGGCGGTCGGCTTTCGGCCATCAGCTTTCGGCCGGCGCCGGTTTCTCGCGAGAAGACGAAAACCGCTTAGTGGCCGAACGCCGACTGCCGAATGCCGATCGCGGCTGTTCGCGAATGTTATATTCCACGAGACGATGCGTGCTCTGCTTCGCAACCGGCTGGCTGCACTTGGCGTAGCGCTGGTGTGTCTGTTCGTAGGGTTCGCGCTTTTTGCGCCGTGGATCGCTCCACACGATCCTGCGCAGCTTGATTTGGGTACTCGGCTGGAGCGGCCAAGTCACTCGCACATTTTCGGAACTGATGAACTTGGCCGTGACATCCTGTCTCGCGTCATCTACGGAGCGCGCATTTCGATGCTGGTAGGAACCAGTGTCGTGGCGGCGTCACTGCTCCTGGGATTGGTCTTCGGATCGATTGCCGGCTACTACGGCGGGCGTGTCGATCGCTTCTTCAACGTCGTAGTGATGAATGCGTTCCTGTCGTTTCCCGGAATATTGCTGGCCATCGCCTTCGTTGCTTTTCTTGGACCAGGAATCCTGAACCTGATACTCGCGCTTTCCATCGGTGGCTGGGTCGGCTACGCGCGCCTGGTGCGAGCCCAAGTGCTTTCAGTCCGCGAACGGGAATTCGTGGAGGCTGCCCGCGCGCTTGGCGCGAGCGACTGGCGAGTGATTACCCGCCACATTCTGCCCAACATCATTCAGCCGGTGATCGTGCAGGCGGCCATCGGCATGGCTGGAGCTGTGCTCGCCGAGGCAACCATGAGCTTTCTCGGACTCGGCGTGCCTCCACCCACGGCAAGCTGGGGCTCGATGCTGAACGACGGGCGCTCACACCTGTTCGACGCGCCTCACCTTGTCCTCTTCCCTGCCGCAGCGGTGATGCTGGCGGTGCTGTCGTTCAACTTCATTGGCGATGCCTTGCGGGATTATCTCGATCCGCGATCGAGGATTGAGGCGGGGCTATGACTCTGTCATCTGCGGTAATCGCGGTTCCGATTCGGAACTCTTAAATCTGTCATCCTGAGCCCCGTTGTTGGCGAAGGAGCTCCCGGGATGCTTACCTTGCGTGGCTCTTTGGCCCATGCCGGCTGGTTCATCGTAGAAAACCCCGGTTGGAGCAAATTAGTCGGACAAATCGCGGGAGATCCTTCGCCGAAAAGCGCGGCTCAGGATGACAGTCTTAGTTGGTGCGGAACAAAGTAGCAAAAGACAAGAAACACTATAACCATCGGGTCATCAGATGTCGCTGGTGATCCTTGAACCCCAGTCGCATGTAGAATTCATGTCCACGAAGGTTGCTGTAATCGGCTTCGAGGTGTACAACTTCAATTCCAATTTCCTGGCAGGCGGTCAGCGCAAAATCAACGGCTGCCTTGCCGATTCCCTGCGAGCGGTACTCCGGGCGCACATAGAATTCGTCGATCAGACAATCCCGGCCATGGAACTCCAGAGAGAAGCCGAAGCCGAGCACCATGTAACCTGTGAGTGCGTTCCCAGATTGGAACACAATCAAATGGCCGAGGCGGGAATCCGACATTAAAGTCGAAAGCAGCCGGCGCAAAAGCGCCTCGTCAAAGGGAAGACGCTCGAATTGGTAGAAGTCGCGCATCATCGGAAGTAGAGCGTCTAAGTCCCCGGCGGTTGCCAGGCGGAAGCTTATGGTCATAGGTATGTGTAGAATTGCACAACTCTCGATGGCTGGGAGCGATTTCGGCGGCATAATCTCGAAAATCGAACACAAGATCTTTCGACTCCGGTCTCCCTCCCCCGCGCAAGACGACCGTTTCCTATTTTGGGATGCAGCAATTGTGAAACGGCACGAGTCGGGAATTCACAGCAGGAATTCCGCTCAGTTGGCCACGCGCACTCGATGCTGCCAGCGCGACCATACGAACCAGATGATACCGAGGAGAATGATGGCGGCGATAATCTTGTCGAATTCGTGAAAATACTTTCCCAGATATTTCCAGTTTTCGCCCGCCTTCATCCCGAGATAGGCGAGGCCCAAACACCAGGGAAACGATCCGACGAAGGTATATAGGTGGAAGCGGCCGCGCGGCATGCGGGCGATTCCCGCTGGTAAGGCGATGAACGTCCGAACAACCGGCAGCATGCGGCTGATCAGAACGGTAGCGTCCCCAAATCGGGAAAAGAAGCGGTCGGCCCAATCGAGTTCATTCTTGCTTAGCAGCACGTATGAGCCATAGCGCTCGACCAGCGGTCGGCCGCCGTAATAACCGATCTCGTAGGCGATCTCTGAGCCGAGGTTGCAGCCGATGGCGCCCATGAGCGCGACCAGCCACAGATTGAATTGGCCGGTGTACACCAGGTATCCGGAAAAGGGCATGATCACTTCCGACGGTAAAGGAATGCATGCCGATTCGATCGCCATGAGCACCACAATGCCCAAGTAGCCCATGGCGGAGATGACGGATATCACAAAGAGTCCGAGTTTCGCGATCAGGTTTTCGCCCAATCAGAAGTCCTGCGCTTCCTGCGTGTAGGTATAACCAGGGAGGTTAGAACCGTCCGAGCCCTTCTGGACTTTTACCCGGATGGTATCGGAGTTGGCGGCGTTAGCGTCCGCCTGGCGCAGGATCGCGTATTGGGTAAAGACTTCGTTATAAACCTTGGTCACCAGGTAGTTGGAGCCGTTCTCGTCGTTCCGCCAAACCTGGCCGAGCTGGATGGTTTTCACGGGCATCAATTGAAGATAGCAAAATCGGGTGATCGGGTCATTGGAAGATCGGATGATCGGGCCATCGGCTGATCGGATGAAGTAACTAGCAGGCGCTCGGCTTTCGGCTGTCAGCTTTCGGCCGGCCGCGGTTCTCGCACCAGAATGAAGTCCAGAGCCTAAGGCCCAAATGCCCATGCGTTGTTTTCGGTTCACCGGATCACCCGATGGCCCGATCACCCGATTCCTCTCCGAATCCGCTAAAATGAGCAGAGCATCTAAACAAATGGTCTGCTCAACTGCATACTTTCCCTGGGGGCGTCACGGCTTCGACGGAAGTGCTTGCGGCTGAGAGGCATGCCGGGGTGCACACACCCGCAATCGCGTGCAAAACAACAATTGCCAACCAATCACTGGCATACGCTGCTTAATTTAATTAGGTAGCCGTTCTCGGTGGCATGGCCCGTGGGCCACCGAAGGACGTCGCATAGCGGGCTGGTCTTCGACGCGCGGTCCGAGTGCCGAAGACGAGATCATCGGACTAGCGGCTTGCGTTTCTTGTCCGTTCTGAGCGCCGGCCGCGAAAGTTCCCGTAGAAGTACGGGAGCGGGAACGCGACTAAGCATGTAGTCTCTTTGCCAGTAACATTTTCGGACGCGGGTTCAACTCCCGCCGCCTCCACCATCCTTTCAACATCTCCAACAGGTCAGCAATGAGGAAGAACTTGCTGGCGCCTGTGACACGTGCTCTTTAGCGCTCGAGAACTTCTTTGTAGGCGTTGAAGGCGACCTTCTTCGGCGGCATCGGCAAGACCGTGTCATACGTTCGCGTGATGTTACCAAACATCGGTATTTCTATAAGCGGAACCATGCCTTTTCCGAAATCTCCGAAGATCGGCACCAGCATGGCGAATTTCTCATTGACGTCGCTCTGAGTGAGCGACAGGTGAAGTTTTGTCTTGTCTTCGGGGCCGGGGCTCAGGTCGTAAGAGAATTTGTACTTTGGGACCTGGGTTCCATATACCCACTCGTCAAAGAACCAATCCAGGCGGCCGTTCCTCTGCAAGTCCATGGCTTTGGTCATGTGTTTTTCGGCGACAGCTTTGAACGATTCCGTCGAGGCTGCCCGTTCCTGATGGGCCTCAACGAAATCGTGCATCATCTCGATGAAGGCTTTGTCCTGAGTCTGGCCGTCATACATCATCGATCGCAGCATGGAGAGAATGTAGGCTCCCTTCGGGTAAGTGACGTTCTGATAGGCATCTCCCGTGCGTGGAGAGATGAGGCGCAAGCCGAGCCACAAGGGGCCAGCGTCATTGGGCGCAATGCCAAATTGGTTCTTTTCCAGGATGCGCTTCTGCTGGCGATCCCAGAATTGGATGTAGTCCTTCGCCCAGTCCTTGCCGCGGGCCTGCTGCATGAACAGCGCCGCGGAAAACTCCGCAAATCCTTCCGACAGCCATTGATCGTGATAGGAAGCCCACCCAACCGTGTGTCCCCACCATTGATGGGCCACCTCATGCGGCGTAACTTCGTCCACGAAGCCTTGAAATTTCGTGTCGATCTTACCGAAGAGGAGCCAGCGCTGCGTCGAGTCGAGATAGGCGGAAATGGGCAAATACACCAGGTTCGGCCAGGATTGCCCAAAACTGAAGTTGGGCTGCTCAGTGATATAGATGTGGTCGAAAGAACTCTTGCCGAAATAGTAAGTGCAGAGTTGCAGCTGCGCCCGCGTCTGTTCCAGCGCATATTCCGTCATCGAGCGAGGAGCCATGCCTGACAAAGCGGAATCTTTGAATCCTGCGAGACTGTCGGGGACGTCGGGCAGGAAATAACCTTCGATGTGGTATCCCGTTTTGGTATCCGGGAGGTCCAGCCTGCGATAATCGCCGAAATTGAATCCGGCGACCGCGACTGTACCGGACGTCGTCCAGTGGCTGGCAGAGAAGCCACTCTCCGTCCATTCCTTGTCCAAACTGCCCACGCTGATGACCTTGTACTGTTTCGGAACCTTGTAGGTCAGGTCGTAGAGAGCGCGTTCACTGAAGCCGTTCAAATTGGGATACCAGGATTCCCGCGCTTGCACGTAGTAGCTGCCATTCCCGGCTTTGTTCAGAACTTTGTCCCCGGAGTATTCGGCGGTGATGGAATAGTCTTTGCCCGCCGCCATCGCTTCGGGCACGATGGCGTAAAAGGAACCGTCCTGCTTCCGGCTCTCCTGAATAAAATAGAGATCCGCTCCGGATGCGTCGGTAACGCGCGTCACGCGCAGGTTCGGGAGCAATCGAAATTTCACTACGCGCTCGCCGGGCAGAAGCGGAGTAAAGGTAACGGTCGCAGTGCTGGTGAGGTGATCGTTCTTCCCAATCACGGTTTCTACTTTGAATTTGCGCGCGGCGACATATCTTCGGTCCTCCTCCGAGCTCGTTATCCTCTTCTCGTATTCCTCTTTCGTGTGGTCGAGATACCAAATACCATCGTCCATGCTTTCGGGATCGTAATTAAGGAGAGCGACCTCTTCGGGTGAACCGAGCTCGGCAATCGCGCCGCCTCGTGGGCGATAGAAAAACCGCAAGTCCTTGTGCTTGACTCCGCGAACATACGCGTCAAAGAATCCGGGTCGGCTGGGGTTATAAACCGAAGCGAGTACCTCCGCGTCAACATTTTCCATGGACTCGCCATGCAGCAGACTCTCGGTGAATCCGAGCGGCACTTCTCGCCGCTGCCGCACACTCTCACGCCAACGCTGCAGGACTCCGGCAGCGTCGCCTGGCGTTGCCGCCGGCCGTGCCGTTGCAGGTAACAGAACCCGCGTGAATGGGCCGGCATAACGAAAGACGATCTGGGTGAAGTCTTCATCCAATTCTTCGGTCTTCAGCCGCCGTTTGATGTCGTCACCCGCGATTCGAGTGACTGGCGTGAGATGAAAGTGTCCGGAACCGATATAAATGGCGCCGGTGACTGTGCCGCCTACGGGCGCGAGAAAAACCAGCGTCCCTTGATTGAGCTGGAAGGTCGCGACATCGCATTTGAGGGTGAACCGGTCGATCTGAAAAGCGACGCCAAGTCCGACATCGCGCAAACCCCGGTAAATAGGATCGGTATTGGCGAAACGAGCCGATTTTCCCGTTACGGTAATCTCTTCCCTGGCGACTGCGATCGAAAGTTCGAACTCCAGGGTGAGCGCCGTCCTAGCTAATTCCACGCTACGCTCAAGTGTTTCAAAGCCTTCAGCGATGACTCGCACAGTGTAAGTACCGGGTTCCAGATCGGGAGAAACAAAGTGGCCGAGCCCGTCCGAACTCGTGACCAGCGGCTGTTCGATCCCGGGGCTACGAATCTCGATGCGCGCGTGAGGAATCACAGCTCCAGTGCTGTCCTTGACAGTCCCGGAAATGGTGACCGCGTTGAGGCCAAGAGGAATTAGCCCCAACGGTAGGAGGCCGAGAAATGCGCGACGAAGCAACCGAAACAAGACCATTAGGGTCCCCAGAAACGCGGAATCCGAATTACCGCTCCACTAGCCGTGACGCTGACTTCTCTCAGAGTAGCTGCGGCATCGCGATTTCCGAGTTTCCTGCGCCGAGAATAATACCGAATCGGCATCGCGTGCGGTAGCCCATGTTCAAGTCCGAGACTGGTGAGGCCATTGCCGAAAATGCCTGTTTTGCCGGGGTCCGAGCATTTAAAGGACTTAGCTCGATTGATCCGTGCCAAGTCCGTCGGATATCCGTGAGGGATCCGTCGGATATCCGCCGAATATCCGTCGGACTTTATTCGTCGTCTTCCGTTTCCGGCAGATTCTTTGCCGCGCTCTGCAGAATCTGCAACAGGACGCGCGCCTGGTCGGGTTTGATGCTCTGCGTCACGACTTGTTATGCAAGCCGGGTGTAGGCGACCTGGAGACTGCGCTGATCTTCAATCACCGGAACTTCGAGGAGAGGAGCATAGGCTTGCCCATGGTAATGGCAATACACTTGGCCTCGGACGGCAGGGGAACCACAAGTCTTTCCATTGATCTTGAGGTGCTCACAGCGCTTAGCGCCGTTCGCTTCCTTCAGTCGTTCGAACCGATCCGCGCGCCGCGCCAATTCATCGATCACCTCGAGCAGCTCGATGTTGCGGTTAATATCGTTGCCCAACTCACCTGCTTCTTCCAGCGATCCAAGCTTAGGAATGGCAGTCAGCTTTTCCGGATCGATCGCGGGTGGTGGAGTCATATCGAGGTCGTCATCGGGATCGGGCGCAGGCTGGTTGAGTAATCGTAGGGCCGCCTCTCGAAGTGGGTTGTCGCTCATCATTAGGAGATTCTCCTGCCGTGATTTCATCTCATGGGATTTGGACTAAGACTCGGAATACAGACGTTGAGAGGATCCCCGCGAGCTGGCAACAGCCCGCAAATTGACGTTCTTCGGAATCCAACAGATCGCCTCATTTCCAGCCTCGATATCTTTGCTACTGCGAAATGCGGGAAAGGTCAAGACCGTACTGCTCTGCTATCCGTCGTTCTATTCCCGAAAACGGAATTGAAAGTGAAGGACTTATGGGACGAGGAAAACCAATCCGTTGTTCTTTAATTGCAAGTGTTTCAAACACAGCGGGTTAGAGTCCCATTTTAGAACGACGGATTTCTATCCGTTGCTCTAAGAAAGTTGTGGAAAAAGCTCGGAATATTGCAGGAGAGCCTCCCGCGAGAAGCGTTCTTTAGGGCTGAAGATCTCGGGCCTGGCAAATGATCGCGCGCCAAAGCAGCGAATTACAGAGCCATTCTCGTAGAAGAGCCAGGACGGTGCATTTAAGACTCAGGCGTCGCGGGAGATCCCTCGCGGAAAGACCGCTGCGGGATGACAGCGTTTGGGAGTTTAGGGTTTTTTAAACTATAGAAACTGTCATCCAGAGACCCGATTTTGGCCGAAGGATCTCCTGCTCAGTTATTGCAGCCTGGCTTTCATCCGTTCGAAGAAGGTGCGCTTGTCGTGTTTGTCATCGACTTCGGTAATTGAAGCCAGTTCTTCGAGCAGTTCGCGCTGGCGCTGGTTGAGCTTTTTCGGAATCTGGACTTCTACGTGGACGATCAGATCGCCTCTGCCGCGGCCGCGCAGCACAGGGACGCCCTTGTTCCGAATTGGGATTTGCTGTCCGCTTTGCACACCTGGTGGAATTTTTAGTTTGTAGTCGCCCTCAAAGGTGGGCACTGTGACTTCAGTGCCGAGAGCGGCTTGGGGAAGCGAGATCGAGACCATGCAGTGCAGGTTGTTTCCTTCGCGCGCGTAGAACGAATCTTCCTTTACTGTCAGCACTACGTAGAGATCGCCAGACGGTCCGCCGAAAATTCCGGCTTCGCCTTCGCCTTGATAGCGGATGCGAGTGCCATCTTCCACACCCGGAGGAATTTCGACCTGCATGCGATGTTCGCGGATCATGCGGCCTTCGCCGCGGCACGTCTTGCAAGGGTCGGTGATCACCTGGCCGGTGCCGCTGCACGTGCCGCAGGTTCGGGCGACGCTAAAGAAGCCTTGCTGATAACGAAGCTGTCCGCGTCCGCCGCAGGCGCTGCAGGTTTGTGGTTGCTTGCCGTTTGCGACGCCGCTGCCTCGGCATGAATCGCAGGCCTCGGTTTTGCGAACAGGAATCTCCGTAGTCTTGCCGGTGATGACGTCCTTCAATTCAATCGTGATGTCAGCGCGCAGATCGGCTCCACGCTGAGCCCGGCTGCGGCGTCGAGAGCCACCGAACGCGTCGCCAAAGCCGAACAGGTCGCCGAAGATCTCGCTGAGATCCTGGAAGGTTGAGGGATCGAAGCCGCCCATGCCGCCGCCCACCGCCTGATGTCCAAAGCGGTCGTATTGCGCGCGCTTGTTCTCGTCGGAGAGGACGCTGTACGCCTCGCTGGCTTCCTTGAACTTCTCCTCCGCCGATTTGTCGCCGGGATTGCGGTCAGGGTGATACTGCATGGCGAGCTTGCGATAGGAGCTCTTCAGCTCCTGTTCCGTGCAGGTTCGGCTGACACCAAGAACCTCGTAATAATCGCGCTTCACGTTGGTAGGCAGAGCGATTCTCCGTTACTTTTTTGTTGGATTGGTAGCCACGCGCACCATGGCCGGACGCAGCAACCGGTCTTTCAGTTTGTAGCCGGGTTGCAGCTCTTCGATGACTTCATGATCGCCATGGTCGCTGGATTCCACCATCTCAATGGCTTCATGAACGCGTGGATCGAAGGTTTGACCCTGCGCCGGAATCGGCTGCACTCCCAGGCGCAACAGCACGTCCTCGAGCTGCTTGCGGATCAGCTCGATGCCGGAGCGCAGCGCCGAATCGCCGGCTTCGGACTTCTGGCTGCGTAACGCCAGATTGAAGTTGTCGAGGACGGGAAGAAAGTTCTTCACCGCGTCGGCGACAGCGTATTCGCGGAAGTCAGCCTGCTCGCGGGCATTCCGCTTGCGCGAGTTTTCAAATTCAGCCTGCAAGCGCGCCAGACGATCGAGGAGAGCGTCACGTTCTTTGTTGACTCGCTCGTATTCCTGGCGCGAAACTCCGCCCTGCGCCTCCTGGGAGAGGTCCTGCGCGTCGGCTGGAGGTAGCGACTCATGCGAACCTCCATTCGTCGCCTCGTTTTCTGCCGTTTGTACTGCTTGCTCTTGATCTTTCTCTCTAGCCATAATTCCTACTGATTATCGTTTAGAACCTTGTCGAAAAGCTGCGCGATGTATGACACCGCGGTAATCGTGTGTTCATAGTCCATTCTGGTCGGCCCGATTACGGCAAGCGATCCCACGACCTGCTCGCCAACGCGCGCCGGCGCGCCAATAAGCACCAAATTGCGCATCTCCGGCAGCCGATCTTCCAGGCCAATCACTACGCGCACTGCCTCCTGTTTGGTATCGACATAACTCGACAGCAACTCGACGATGCGCTGCTTCTCCTCGAGAATACGCAGCATCTCGCGCAGGCGCTCGCGGTCGGCGTCTTTGACGATGAGGTTGGAGACGCCTTCGACATAGACTGTCTCTGCACCAGGCTCTTGATGCAATGCCCCGCCGCGATAGAGCTGGTCGAGCGAGGTCATGAGCTTGTCGTATTCGCTGCGCTCATTCTCCAGACGCCGTGCCAGTTCGGTGCGAATCGAGTCAATCGTCCATCCCTGAAAATTAGCATTGATGTAATTGGCCGCGCCCTCAAGCTCGGCTTGCGGGATGTCGTGGTCCATACGGAGAACGCGGTCGCGCACTACTCCCGACTTCGTGACCACCACGGCGAGAACTTTGCCCGAAGCCAGTCGCGAGAAGTAAACGTGCTCCAGTTCGTTTCGATCACCGCCACGGGACGAAATTGCGACACCCACTCCGTGTGAAATCAGCGACAGCACATGCGAGGTGCGCTCCAGAAACTCCTGAGGATCGCCGATGCCGGTGAACGAAGTGGTGATCAGATCCTGGTCGGCCTGAGAAATCTGCGCTCGTCCCGTGAGCTGCTCGACGTAATAACGATAAGCCTGGGGAGACGGAACCCGTCCCGCCGATGTATGCGGCTGCTCCAACATGCCGGCATCGGCGAGATCCGCCATCACATTGCGAATTGTTGCCGGGCTTAACCCATCCTTGTGTGCGCGGGCAAGGGTCCGAGAACCTACAGGTTCTCCCGTAGCGATATATGTTTCGACGATTGCCGTGAGGATCTCCCGTTCCCGGGATCCCATACTGCTGATTGGCATTTGGCCTTTTTACTAGGGCTTATAACTCCTTGATTCTACTAGATTAATTTGGGGAGCTGATTCAGCCTTGGTAATTAGATGATAGGAATCTGCGCACGATGCTGTCAAGGTAGCAGTCGAGGTTCAGGAGTGCTAGAGGAACGGCTGTTGGCACTCGGCTATCGGCATTCGGCCAGCAACCGGAAATCGGCAATAGGCATTCGGCGCTCGGCATTCAGCCAAGAGTCGTCTCTTCTCACCCTACAAAAGAGCCGAACCACGTTCTTGAGACCAGCATAAGAGGTCTCTGCGCAGAAAGGCGTATTTAGCAAGGACACAAGAAGGTGCTGGCTTAGGGACTCTTTGAGGGTTCCTGGCCGAACGCCGACAGCCGACTGCGGGTTTACTGTATCTCGATCACGCTCTCTGTCTTATGCTCGGCAGCGCTCGCCGCCAAGGTGCGCGCGAAGTCGAAGAAAACCTTGGCGTGGGGAGAGTCTTCGCCGCCGAGAACTGCCGGCAGTCCCGTGTCGCCGCCTTTGCGCACGTCGGGATCGAGCTCCACTGCTCCCAGATAAGGCACCCCAAACTGCTTCGCGGTCCGTTCAACACCGCCTTTGGAGAAGATATCGATCTCGTGCTGGCAGTAAGGGCAGTGAAAGTGGCTCATGTTTTCGATGATTCCCAGCACATCGACCTTCACACCGCGAAACATCTCGATGGCTTTGCGAGCGTCCTGTAGTGAAACATCGGAAGGAGTGGAAACCACAAGAGCGCCAGTGAGGGGCACGGTTTGAAAGAGAGAGATCACCACGTCCCCGGTGCCGGGCGGCAGATCGACGATCAGGAAATCGAGTTCGCCCCACTCTACCTGCTGCAGGAACTGCTTGATGATCGAATGCAGCATAGGTCCCCGCCAGACCAGCGGGCGGTCACCAGGGCTGATGAAGCCGACGGAAATGATCTTCACGCCGTGGTTGGTATTGGGTGCGATGCGATTCTCGCCTAGCACGTCCGGCTGGCGGTTGACGCCCATCATGAGCGGGACGTTGGGGCCATAGATGTCGGCGTCAAGCAGTCCGACTTTGTATCCAAGTTTGGCCAGGGCTACTGAAAGGTTCACGGCAATTGTCGTCTTCCCTACCCCGCCTTTGCCCGAGCCGACGGCAATTACGTTCTGCACGCCCGGAAGCGGCGTTGGTCCCTGTGGCGGCGGCCCGCCATGCATGTGTCCCACGAGATCTCCTTAGACTTGGATTATACGCAGCCGGGACGAGGTGAACACGAAGGGCACGAAGGGGACAGAAGAGGTCACGAAGACGGGAAGGTTTGTGGACTAGGTTTCTTGAACTGCGAATTCGTACCAATCGGACTTGGCTACAGAAGATCTACCCAAAAGTTCGTGACCTCTCGCTTTTTGCCTTCGTGCCCTTCGTGTTCGCCTCGTCCCGCCTATCCCCGTGCGAGTTGATTTGCGCGCTTGCGCTCCTGCTCCTGCTTGCGCAGTTCGCGGCGGCGTCCGGCGTCTTCGTAACGCTGTTTCTCTTCTTCCGTTTCGGGAACGACCGGCGGGACGGGCACGCGCCGCCCGCGACTATCGACGGCAACAAACGTCAGATACGCCGACGCGATGTGCCGACGCGTCCCGGCGATGTAGTTTTCAACCCAGCACTTGACACCCACTTCCATCGACGTCCGAAACGCGCGGTTCACCGACGAGCGCAGAATCAAGAGATCGCCCACATGCACTGGGGCGAGAAAATCGATGTGATCCATCGATGCCGTGACCACATAACTGCGGCTGTGGCGATGTGCGGCCATGGCCCCGGCGATGTCGATAAAGTGCATGAGCCTGCCGCCCAAGAGGTTGTTGAGCGGATTGGCGTCGTTGGGAAGAACCACCTCCGCCATTTCGGACACCGACTCTGAAACTGTTCGAGGTGCCAGATGACCGTCGAAACTTTCCATAGCCAACTAGATTGGCAGGTGTGGAGGGATGATTCAAGTTTTGAGTCATTTCGAGTCCTCATTCTTGATATGGAACTCATAAAGCCTGTCATCCTGAGCCCTCTTTTGGGCGAAGGATCTCCCGGAATATGTCCTGCTTAATTGCGATGTCTGGGCTCCTCCACGAAAATCCACGTGGAAGAGCCAGGACAGAGCGATCCGGTACGATGAATCACGGGAGATCCTTCGCCCAACAGAAGGGCTCAGGATGACAGGGTGTGGGAGTTGAGAGTGCTCGGACCGAGGCCAGTGTCTGGAAAACGTCGCCTTTTCACCTCCGCGTATAATTTTGCTTGAGGTGATCTTCGTAGTAATGAACCTTCCTGGCACCCTTGGCGAACTCCGAAAAAGCGAATTTAACGAACAGCGCCTGCGCACGCGGCGGGTAAAAGACGAACTCCGCGATAACCTGATGCGGAAATTGAAAGCCGGCGAACCGCTCTTCAACGGATTTGTCGGATACGACGACTCTGTCGTTCCGCAAGTCGTGAACGCCGTGCTCTCCCGACACAACTTCATTTTGCTCGGACTGCGAGGACAGGCAAAGAGCCGCATGTTGCGCGCGCTCACGGGTCTGCTGGATCCACAGCTTCCCTACGTTAAAGGCTGCGAGATCCACGACAATCCATACGAACCACTGTGCCGCCGCTGCAAAGATCTGGTTGCGGAAAAAGGCGAGGCGACTCCGATCGCTTATCTTGCTGCGCAGGACCGGTATGTGGAGAAGCTGGCGACGCCGGACGTGACCGTCGCCGATCTGATTGGCGATATCGATCCCATCAAAGCGGCGCGAAGCGCGCTCGATCTGGCCAGCGAACTCACAGTTCACTATGGACTGTTGCCGCGCGCCAATCGCGGAATCTTTGCGATTAATGAGCTTCCCGATTTGGCAGGCAAGATTCAGGTGGCGCTGTTCAACATCATGCAGGAAGGCGACGTGCAGATTAAGGGGTATCCCGTGCGCC
>Ga0307479_10001345_pt1 | contig 22385 bp, 17 predicted proteins | sample atmos_gasesECM4C_FD_203743 | JGI IMG/M metagenome (GOLD analysis project Ga0307479, IMG submission 203743) | Hardwood forest soil microbial communities from Morgan-Monroe State Forest, Indiana, United States - atmos_gasesECM4C_515 | ecosystem: Environmental > Terrestrial > Soil > Temperate...
CCAATCGCCGAAAGCAAGCCCCACGCGCACGGAGAGGATGGATGCGACTGAGGCGATGCCCAGGCTGAGCCAGAACGCGGATCGCGTGGATTCAAACACTTGAAATTGGTAGGCGAGCTGGTACATGTACGGCGGCATCTGGTAGGGAAAATAAATCTGCCCGAAGAGCCAATTGCGCGCGGCGGGCGAAATCATGAAAATTCCGAAGGGCCATTGCACGGCCAGCAGCGCAGCCACGAAGGCCATGCCTGAGACAACGGAAAGGAACCATTTGGCACGACCGGCGAAGCGGTTCATCACCAGATCGAGGAAGAATGCCGGAACGACGAGGAGCACAGGGAATCCCATGGGAACCATGTGCGTGACGTTTGTGTACACAGGCCCGAGCTTCGGGTGCGCGGGGAATATCGGAAAAATCCACATGGCCGCGAGCATCAGTGCCATATAAATTGTCGCGATAATTGTCGCGCCCCATTTGTGGCCGGAGGCGCGGCCATAAGCGATCAGCAGCGTGGGAGTGCCGATGGCAACGGCGCGGTAAAAAATCGCGCTGTGCATCAAGCTTGCGTCTGAGTACTCCGAGATGAGAATCATGTGCAACAGCACGAGCAGGCTCGCGAGATAAAGGAACAGCCGATCTAGCTTCTGTCCCACCGCCCCGGTGGCGCGATTTTTCCTCGCGAGGAGTAGTAGCAAGCAACCGACGCCGACACCCCAGATTCCGAGGCCGAGAACGACATGCGGCGGGCTGAGAATTTGGACGTCGAGACCAAAAGAATTGTGCCACCAATTATCGAAAGGCGTCGACGTGACCATCGTGACGCCGCCCCACGCCGTGAGAAATGCGCCGAGCGGGCCGCGGAATCCCCATATGCGGACGGAAGCTGATTGCAATGCAGAGCTGTGAGAAAAAGTCGTCGAGAAAATCAGGACGATGCAGGTGATGGCGGCAAGGATCCCGCCGAATTGAATGGCGAGATGAGCCGGAGTCCAGAACGTGTCGCGGCCGATGGTCATGTGCCAGGAAATGTCCCAGTATAGCCCGAACGCGATGGAGGAGACCGCGAGAACTCCAGACCAGACGAACCATGGCACGGCGGATTCGCGGGAAACACTCGCCGACTGCTCGGCTGGCTGGGTTTGCAGGCCAAGCGGAATAGTTTCAGCCATCAGCGCCTCCCCAGCGAGGATAGCAGAGCGGTTTTTGCTTCACAAGGCGACCTAACGGGCATGCGCAAGAAAGTTGCTGAATCTCGCGCAGTCTGCGATCAAAAACGGAACGAGGATTCAATAGCCTATCTGGCAGCGAGCGGTGCGTTTTTCAGGATAAGGACTAGGATGCGGCCGTCGGAGTGGAACGTTCCGCCGGTGGCAGTTTTTGCCTCGGTAAGGGCGTCAGCGGGCGTGACATGATTGCGCTCGACGACCAAGCCGGTGCCAGTGAGAGTTGAGTTCACGTATTCCCGCTCGCCGTCGATAGACGGGTCAATTTTGTGGGTGACGCCGTTGTTGCGCTGGTCGCGCTCGAAGCCGATGTCGTGCGTGGCAGCGATGCACCAAAGCGGACGGCCATCCGCCAGGTACGGCGACTTCCACACCCGCAAGTGATTGCGCGACATGGCCACGCGGACCGGCTCCGCGTGCGCGAAGCCGTAATCCTGCGGGCGCTTAAAGAGGTAGAGCGTGCTCATGGGCATGGTCAGGTAGTCTTTTTTCTCGAGCGAATCGAAGATCGCGTTGACCACCGTATTCTGGACCGATGAGTCAACCTGCACCCAGCCGGCGGCGCTGAACACCTGAACAACTTCGTCCTCGGAGCCGATGAGGATGATGTTGACCATGTCGCCCACATTGCCCTGAGGATCGCTGACGCGGCGCGGGATTTTTGCGAGCAGCGCAGGAGTGATCGAGGGGATTGCTGCGTCGGGAGGGCCTCCGGCAGCGGCCGCTGCCGGAGTGGTCAGCCCGGGATCGAGCACTTCGATTTTCACGTGAAATTTTCCCGTGGCGGTCGAGGCATTTTTCAGGCTTTGATTGATGCCGAGGAAAAGGCGGCCGGCGACTGGCGCTTCGAATTCTTTGCTTGTCCCAACGAGGAATGGCTGGCCTGAATCAGACGAACCCAGGCGCGCGATCAGTGCGCCGTGACCAGCATCAGTGGCCGCATATTGGTGGATCAAGTCTTCATAGGAGCGCTCAAGACCGTCTGGGCCGAAGGTTCTGCCGTCGGGGTGTTTCTTGTCTGCGGGATATTTGATGTTTCCGGCGGCAGTAAGGCGAATTTTTTCGCCGGCCCGGAGATCGAAATTCGCATCGAGCCATTCTACCGTCGCGGGCACGTTGAATTCGAATGTAGTGCTGCTGGTCGAGGCGGTCTGTATAGACTGAGGCCACGCGGCCGGGCTGAGGAGAATTGCCATCGCCGCTACGAGCCTTTGCGTCGTTGTGTGCGAGATTTTCATGGAATCGCCCAGCGCTCACACTTTCCGAAACGCATTCAGCATATCGCTGTCGGCAATCTGTGGCAACCGCGGCCCGCTGCTTGAAGGTGGCAAATCATCTAGTGCGTGAGTGCCGGTGTTTGCCAGGAGTGGTCCTGTGCGGGACGGGAGTGGCTGCCGCGGCTCGGAGCAGCTGAAGAAAGGCCTGGGCGTCGCTCGCGAGCGGGCGATGACGCGGATGAATTACGTCGAGATTGCGCTGGAGCGGCTCCGCATTCGTGATTTCGATGGCAGCGAGCTTGCCCTGACGCAGTTCCTGGGCAACGGCTATCTGCGGGAGAAAGCTGAGGCCCAGTTTTCGCTCAACCATCCGCTTGGCGGCCTCAATGGTCTCGACCTCGAGAACCACATTCGGCAACAGTCCGGCACGGCGGAACATCCCCTGCGTCAGAGTCCAATCGCTCGAGCCGCGATCATAAAATATAAGCGGCCAGGCTTCGACCGTCTCGAGGGGCACGCGCCGCTCGCGGGAAGCCGCATGCGCGGGATGCCCGACAAGAATTAGCGGATCATCACGCAGCGTCATGGTCTCGACCTCGGGGTGATTCAGCGAGCGGGCTACACCGATGTCGGCTTCTCCGTCGAGGACCATCTTGAGCACCTGCACGGAAGTGCCCGAGCGCAGGCTGACCATTACTTTTGGATTCGCCAACTGGTAGTCCTTCATCACGTCGGGAAGAAAATAAGTGCAGACGGACAGGGCCGCAGCAATATTTAGCGCTCCGCGGGCCGAGGGCTGCAGTTCGTGGACCGCCTGACGAGCCAGTGCGACATTGCGCAGAAGTTGCTCGGCGTGGGGGCGAAGCGCTTTGCCGGCAGCAGAGACCGTGAGGTTGGCGTGGGCGCGGGTGAAAAGTTTCACGCCCAGCGAGTCCTCCAATGCTCGAATCCGGGCGCTGATGGCGGGCTGGCTGACGTGCAAGGCCTCCGCAGCGCGATGGAATCCGCCGTAAGTGACTACAGCGAGGAAAGTTTCGACCTGGTCGATCTCCGTGGGCGCCTCCCTAGTATCCGAACAAATGTACTAGGACTGATAAGATTTGTCTATCAAGATGATAATGACAATCAGTTTGACTGATTGCCTGGTCTGCCCCACACTGGCCGCGTTGTGGCGAAAGCCGACAAGGAGACAGCCAATGGAAGGCACCAGCACCAGGACGTTCCCCCGTATGTTGCTCGACAAACCCGTGGAACTCGAAATTGGCGAAAAGCGAATTCAGGTCGAAAACCCGTCGAACAACTTGAGCGTTGGCGGGCTTTATCTACGCCGCGGAAACCTTCCAGTGGGCACGGCTGTCCGCGTCAGGATTCCCGTGAATCATCACTTCTTCGAAGCGGAAGGTCAGATCCGCAGTTGCGAGGCTGGCGACGGGGGAGTGGGCATCGGATTCAATGCGCTATCGCAGGTGAATCGCCGGGCTCTGGACGACCTAATTGAGGAGCTGACGCTGCGAGGCCTTCCAGCAGCTTAGCCGGCCGCGGTCATTATTCCGTCCCTGAAGTTTTTCCCAGGATGAGGGTCCTGCAGTAGAGGTGTGCTCGAACGCTTTTGACTTTCAGATTCGCTTGAACGGGAGAAGACATGAAGAGCACCAGCAAGGGAAACGGCAACCACAACGGAAACGGAATGCGTGCAGACCTGGAGCTGGAAGCTCTGGAATTGGACTGGCGGTCCAATATGCGCTGGGCAGGCATCACTCGGCCGTATAGCGCGAAGGACGTCGAGCAGTTGCGCGGCTCCGTCCATGTGGAGCACACGCTCGCGCGCCTGGGCGCGGAGCGGCTGTGGAATCTTCTGCACACCGAAAATTCCGTGCGGGCGCTGGGCGCCGTTACCGGCAATCAGGCCGTGCAACAGGTGAAGGGCGGCTTGCAGGCGATTTACGTAAGTGGATGGCAGGTGGCCGCGGATGCGAACAATGCCGGAGAAACTTACCCAGACCAGAGTCTGTATCCGGCCGACAGCGTGCCGAATCTGTGCCGCCGGCTCAATCAGGCGCTCGTGCGCGCAGATCAAGTCCATCATGCCGAAGGCAACAGCAGCACATATTGGTTTGCGCCGCTGGTGGCCGATGCGGAAGCAGGATTCGGCGGCAATCTGAATGCGTTCGAATTGATGAAAGGCATGATCGAAGCGGGCGCGGCGTGCGTTCACTTCGAAGACCAGCTTTCATCGGCGAAGAAATGCGGCCATCTGGGCGGAAAGGTCTTGGTGCCGACGGTGGAAGCAATTCAGAAGCTTGTGGCGGCGAGGCTGGCGGCGGACGTGATGGGTGTGCCGACTCTGATCATGGCGCGCACAGACGCGGACAGCGCCACACTGATCACAAGCGATGTGGATCCGCGCGATCGCGAGTTTCTCACCGGTGAGCGCACCGCTGAAGGTTTCTTCCGCTGCCGCAAGGGTTTGCCCTCGGCGATTGCGCGCGGCCTCGCGTATGCTCCGTATGCGGACCTGCTATGGTGCGAGACGGCCAAACCGGACCTCGAAGAAGCGCGGCAATTCGCCGAAGGAATTCATGCGCGCTATCCCGGCAAAATGCTGGCGTACAACTGCTCGCCATCGTTCAATTGGAAGAAGCACCTGGACGATGCGACGATCGCGCGATTCCAGTCGGAACTCGCGGCCATGGGCTACAAGTTCCAGTTCATCACGCTCGCGGGCTTCCACTCGCTGAACCTTTCGATGTTCGATCTTGCGCGCGAGTACAAGCAGAGCGGCATGACGGCTTATTGCCGCCTGCAGGAAGAGGAATTCCGCCAGGAACGCGAATTCGGCTACGAAGCCGTGAAGCACCAGAAATTTGTCGGCACCGGCTACTTCGACAGCCTGCAGCAGGCAATTACCGGCGGAACGGCATCCACAACGGCACTCGCAGGTTCGACCGAGACGGAGCAGTTCGCGCCGAAACAATCTCCTGCGCAGCCGGGGGATGGCGCCGACGAAGCCAGCTGTTCGATTGCGGCCGACTGAGCTGCAAATGTTCCGCGGTTCAGTTTGATTACTGAAGGTCGAGGGGCAGCGGACGAGCCGGGAACGATGAGTTCCCGGCGCTTTATTTTTAGTGCGTCACTGGTGCTTCTTCTTTCCAGCCGGTCTGGAGTCTTCGGACAAGAACGTAAAGAATAGGAATGAAGATGAGGTTGAGGAATGTGGAAGCAATCATGCCGCCGAAGACAGTGGTGCCAACCGAGCGGCGGCTGATCCGCCCCGCGCCCTGTGCAAGCACCAGCGGCAACACGCCGAGGATGAACGCGAGCGAAGTCATCAGGATTGGCCGCAGACGGATGAGCGCGGCCTCGATGGCAGCGTCGAGGATCGAGTAGCCCTTTTCGCGCAACTGTTCTGCAAATTCGACGATCAAGATCGCATTCTTACTCGAGAGGCCGATGAGCATGACCAGACCGATCTGGCAATAAACGTCGTTGTCCTGGCCGCGCAGCGCCTGCGCACCCACCGCACCGAGCAACGCCATGGGAACAGCCAGAAGGATGATGAATGGCAGCGAAAAGCTTTCGTATTGCGCGGCCAGCGTCAGGTACACGACGAGAATGCCAAGGCCGAAGAGAAGTATGGTTTGGCTGCCGGATTGAATTTCTTCGAGCGAGAGTCCTGTCCACTCGTAGCCGAAGCCCGGTGGCATTGCTTTCTGAGCGAGCGCGTCCATCGCGGCAATTCCATCGCCCGAGCTGTGCCCCGGTGCCGCCGAGCCATCAATTTCTGCGGAGCGGAACAAATTGTAGTGACTGATCACCTGCGGTGCAGCGACCTGTTGCACCGTGACAAGGTTTTCGAGCGGAATCATCATTCCCTGATTAGAGCGGACGTAATACTCGCGAATATCCCGCGGCTGCGAGCGGAATTGCTTGTCCGACTGGACGTACACGCGATAGGAGCGGTTGTTGAAGTCGAAGTCGTTCACGTATACGGAGCCCATGTAAACCTGCAGGGCGTCGGTAATCTGATTGAGCGGAACCTGAAGGCCCTTGGCCTTCTCGCGATCGAATTTAACTACGTACTGCGGATCGTTGGCGCTGAAGTTGGTGAAGAGACCGCTCAATGCGGGGCTGCCGTTGCCCAGCTGGATCACTTTTTGTGTGACGGTGGCCAGCGCTTGGAGAGGATGGCTGGTGAGATCTTCCAGGATGAACTGAAATCCGCCGAAGGCTCCCAGGCCTTCCACTGCGGGCGGCGCGAAGGGAACCACCGTTGCGCCAGAAATCGCGGCGAGCGGTCCGCGGAGGCGGTTGATCACGTTGTCAGCGGAATGCGCTTCGCCTTGGCGCTGAGAGTAATCCTTCAACGAAATGAAAATCAGGGCACGGTTCGGCGCGCTGCCGCCAAAACTGAATCCCGCCACCGAAAAGGCCCCCTCGATCTCGGGGATCTTGCTCATCGTCGCTTCCGCCTGACCGAGGATGTTCGTGGTGTACTCGAGCGACGCGCCTTCGGGCGCCTGCACGGCGACAATGAAATACCCGGCGTCTTCGTTGGGAATGAAGCCCTTGGGGACGTGCTGATAGACCCAGTAAGTAAGGCCCAGCCCCACGGCAAATGCCATCACGGAGAGGACTTCGTAACGGAGGATCAAGCGCAGCCGGCCCGTGTAAGCACGAGCAAACGATTTCAGGCCGCGGTTGAATCCGGTGAACAGGCGGCTTTCCTTCACCCCTCCGTGGCCGAGAAACATCGCTGAGAGTGCCGGCGTAAGCGTGAGTGCATTGAATGCCGAGATGGAAACGGAGCAGGCGATTGTCAGCGCGAACTGGCGGAACAGGATACCGGTGGTCCCGGGGAAAAATGCGACCGGAACAAACACGGCGACCAGAACTAGCGAGGTGGCTACGACTGCGCCCGCGACTTCCTGCATGGCCACTGATGCCGCATTGTGAGGCTCGGAAAGACCTTCGGTGATGTGGCGTTGGACGTTCTCGATGACGACGATCGCATCGTCCACCACGAGGCCAGTGGCAAGTGTCAGGCCAAAGAGTGTCAGCGTGTTGATGGAGAATCCGAGCACCTTTACAAACGCAAAAGTTCCGATCAGCGAGACTGGAATGGTGATCGCGGGGATGAATGTGCTGCGCCAGTCCTGCAGAAAAATAAAAATTACCAGGATTACCAGCAGGATGGCTTCGATCAAAGTGTAAATAACGTCCTTGATGGACTCGCCGACCACTGTCGTACTGTCGAATGCGATGGCGTACTTGATGCCGGGAGGGAAGCGCTTCGAGAGCCGCGCGAGTTCCGCCTTGGCCGCTTTGTCCACCGCCAGCGCATTGGCGCCGGGCAATTGCGAGATGCCGAAGCCGACGGCCTCGTGGCCATCGAAACGCAGATTGGAACCGTAATCTTCGGCGCCCAGCTCTGCGCGGCCAACATCTTTCACGCGCACCAGGTTGCCGTCCGTCCCCGTCTTCAGAATAATATTCTCGAATTCAGATGGCTCGACCAGTCGCCCGATGGCGCGCACGCTGATCTGAAACATCTGGCCTGAATTCGACGGAGGCTGGCCAACCTGCCCGGCGGCCACTTGCACGTTCTGTTCTGTCAGCGCACCCAATATATCCGTCGCCGTTAGGCCGCGGCTGGCCATCCGCACCGGGTCGAGCCACAGGCGCATGGAATATTTCCGTTCGCCGAATATCTGGACGTCTGCTACGCCGGGGATGCGCTTAAGCGAGTCGCGAAGGTACAGGTCGACATAATTGCTCAGGAAGAGGCTGCTGTATTCACCGTGCTCGGAGTAAACACCCGCGCCAAAAATCCAACCGGCGGCCGATTTCGTGATGGTGATGCCGGTGGTTTTCACTTCATTCGGCAATCTGCCGAGCGCCGTGTTCACGCGGTTCTGAACGTCCACCGCCGCCAGGTCAACGTCGCGCGTGATGTCGAATGTGACGGTGATGCCGCTCGAGCCGTCGTTGCCGCTCGTCGAAGTCATGTACTTCATGCCTTCGACACCGTTAATCTGCTGCTCGAGTGGCGTCGTCACCGAAGTCTCGACGCTTTGGGCATTCGCGCCGTTGTAGAAGGCCCCAACGCTTACCTGGGGTGGCGCGAGCCGGGGAAACTGTGCGACCGGAAGGGTAGGAATGCAAACGGCGCCCGCAAGAATAATCAGCAAGGCGCAGACGGTGGCGAAGATGGGGCGCTGGATGAAAAAATCGACAAACATTCTTACTCTAGCCTCTCAATGCCAATGAAGGAAAGGTGAGAGCCTCAGGCACGTCAGGAAGAGGGCTTCGCGCCGGAATTTTCGGACGTCTCGCTGACGGAAGCGCCGTCCACCAAGTTTTGCGAGCCCTCGACCACGATGCGGTCACCAGCTTTGAGCCCTTCGAGGACGACGTACTGGTTGCCCATCAGCTCGCCGACCCGGACCATTTTCTGGTGCGCGACCACTGACTTCCCGCTGCCCTCGGCAACGAACACAAAAAATTGGCCATTGATGCGCGAAACGGAAAGTACCGGGATCACCGGGCCCTGGTGGATGCCCCAGATGATGCGCGCGCGGGCAAATTGGTAGGTACGCAAAGCGTCAGCGCTGTTCTTGATTGTGGCCTTGGCGAGCACCGATTGTGTGCCACTGTCCACCTGAGGCGAGATAAATTCCAGGCGGCTGTCGGCCACTGTGTTGCCAGCAGTGTCCAGTATTTGCACGGGCTGGCCAATTTTCAGGTCCTTCGAGCGCTCCACCGGAACACTGATGTAGAGTTCCAGGCTTCCCGGTTCGTCCACCGTGGTCAACAGCGTGGTCACCGCCACTCGATCGCCGACGCGGACAGGGATGTCGCCGACAATCCCGTCGGTTGGCGCGACAACACTGTAATAGTGAAGCTGAACCAATTGCTCGCGCACCTGCTGCTCAAGCGATCTGAGCTGCTGCTGCGCGGTATCAAGATTTGTTTTTGCTTGGTCGTATTCTTGCTTGCTGATCACGCCCGCAGCGTACAATTTTTGCGAGCGCTCCCATTGAATCTGCGCAAATCGCACATTGGATTCCTGTGCGGCACGCGACGCTTCCTGGCTGCTCAATGTGGCCTGCTGCTTCAGTGGGTCTATTTCCATCAGTGGCGAGCCGGCCTTCACGCGATCGCCGGACTTGACAAAAATGTGGGTCACCGCTCCTTCGACCTGGGGATTCAATGCCGTCGAATGCCGGGACTTGAGCGTCGCGAGATATTCCGAAGCGTCAGGAATTGAGACGGGCTCAACCACAACCGTCTTCACCAGCACGGGCGCATCGCCTTGGTCTCCAGAGACCTGCTTTTGTCCACACCCTGCCGCCGAGGCGGCAAGACACACCCCAAATAGCGCCGCGAGCTTGCGGGGCTGAGGACCTTTCACCGATGGACGGCGAGCGCGCCGCAGGCCCCTAAGTTGGGAATCGCAGGTCAACTTCTTGTTCTCCGCTGTCCGATGAACACTATTCTAAGGGATGCACGGCGACGCTCAAAGAACTTAAGAGCCTCGAGTTCGATCGCCACCCGCCCAACATCCTATCGGCCACTTGGACGGCTAAGTGAATGAAAAGTCTCAGGGAATTCGCGTGTCTCTCGGCCGTTCGAGTGAGAATCCAATACCGGAAGTCACGGCATGCAGGCGCAACGAGAGGCCATCCGCGCTCGGAATCCAAGACTCCCGGAGAGGGGCAATTGTTGCTGAAGAACTTGGACCGGGGCCAGAGCGCGGCCGCTGAGGCTCTAAAAAAACCGACTGGGGCAATTTGCGTTGACGCGGCCGGGCGTTACGTTATTATTCCTTCGGAAAGACAAAACGAACATTCCAGCGAAGATTGGAAAACTCGGTGTAATGGTCATTGTGGCGTTGGCTCTGCGGCTTGCCGCGGTGGCTTTCCTCTATCCGGAGCGCCTAAATCCGAGCCGCGGTCACTGGCGATTTGCGGGCGAAACAGGACGGATAGCGAAGTCCATCGTTGAAGGCAAAGGTTTCGGCAGCCCCCTGGTTGCGGACACTGGGCCTACAGCGTGGATGACCCCCATTTACCCCTACCTGGTTACCGGGACCTTCAAGGTTTTCGGTGTTTACACGAAACCCTCCGCGATATTTCTGCTGTCGCTGGACTCTCTGTTCTCCGCCTTGACCTGCATCCCGATATTCTTCATCGCGCGAAGAAATTTTGGCGATCGCGTAGCACATGCGGCTGGCTGGACGTGGGCGTTTTTCCCCTACGCCATCTATTTCTCTGCGGGTTTCATATGGGCGACCACTTTGACCACCCTGCTGCTCGGTCTGATTTTTCTGTTCGCGCTGAACCTGGAGGATTCCACGCGCCCGCTCCTGTGGATTGGTTTCGGACTGCTATGTGGCATCTCGGCACTGACGGACCCGATCGTGCTTTCTGTCGTGCCATTCCTGGGCGCATGGGTTTGCTACCTTCACCATCAGCGCGCAAGGAATTGGGCTCCCGCGGCAGCGGGGGCAGCGCTGGCATTTCTTGTCGTTGTCATGCCATGGTTCGTCCGAAATTACCGGGTCTTTCATGTTGTCGTTCCCTTTCGCGACAACATCGGCCTCGAACTCTACTTGGGCAACAACGGCGACACCTGGCACTTCGCTCCGAGTGGGCATCACCCTTCGGACAGTGCTTCTGAGATGAACGAATACGCGCAACTGGGGGAATTGGCATACATGGCGAGGAAGCGACAGCAGGCGATTGAATACATCAGCGGCCATCCGGGCACATTCATTCTCCTTTCGTTCCGCCGGATGATCTACATGTGGACCAATTTCTGGAGCTTCGATCGCCGCTATCTGAAGGCAGAGAATCTCGATCCGCCAAATATACTGCTCTGCACCACCCTGACGGTGTTTGCGCTCCTTGGCCTTCGTCGCGCGTATCAAGAGCGGGGCCTGGCGGCTGTGCCGTACGCAATCGTGCTGCTATTTTTCCCGCTGGTTTACTGCATCACGCACCCGGAGGATTACTACCGCAGGCCGATCGATCCCATCTTCCTCGTGCCCGCGGTTTACGAGGTCATGTCGCGCGTGCTGCAATCGAAAGGATCACCCATGCGGGATGAAAAGCCAGCCCCCGTAGCGGCGGCCTAGTAGCGCAGCGCCAGCGGCGGAATGCCTATCGAAGCTGCTGGCGAAACGAACGAACGGGTGGCCGAGACCAGAAGCTGTGTTACGGCCGGCCGCTGCTCAGTTCTCGCCGTCCTGGGGGGTAGGGAGCGGAGCAATGGCGTCGGCGCCCTGATCTGCCCGGTCGGATTCCACGCGGTCAGGCCGATGTTTCCTCGAGAGCAGGCCCAGGACCTTGCTGGCGATATCGTCGCCAATCCCGAATTTCTCTTTGGCCTTTGAATAGAGATGGACCGCCTGCTTGTCGAGCCATATCAGCGCTGCCTTGGCTTTTCCGTCCTCGGGCCGCGGCATGTAATTGGTCGAGTGCGTATCGTGGACCGCTTCGCGCTCGATCGTGTAATAATAGAAGGCCAGACTCTTGCGCGAGACATTTTCCGGGCAGGTGAGCTTCCCGGGGAATCCGTGAAAGGCAATCTCGTTGCTGTTGAAAATCACCGCGTGATTGAGCAGTGGCGGGACTTTCGTGACGCAATGACGCATCCCTACGTCCCACAACTCCAGCGCTCCGCCCCATTCAGGCTGCCAGCCGGGATTTAAATACAGGATGAGGTTGATCCTGCGCCGCCAATGCTTGTGATAATGGTGCATGTTGAAATCGGTGTGCACGTTCAGGAATCCACCGCGTCCGGATTGATGCAACCCTCCGCCTTCGAGCTCCGGGTCGGCGATGAGGTCCGGTATGCCGGTGAGTTCCGAGAGCCAGGCGACGAATTCGGGGGAATTCAGTTCGTCCGTCACCTTCGCGAGCAGCGGAGGAAAGAGTTCGCGCTTGGTGAGACCTGTCTTGTTCTCGTTGTAATGTTTGTATTGGATCCATGCGCTGCTATTGGGGACGGGGAACGCTTCGGAAAGCTGCTGCGCCAGGCCGGCCGAGAGAAAATCTGAGACATGAATGTGCTGAAAGGGTTTGCCATCGCGAAATTGCAGAGCGAGAGCAGGCAATTGCGCGCGCCAGCGCGCATAAGGAAAAAGCCTGCGATCTTCAACCACTAAGGAGGCACTGGTCATCCCTGATAGACCCCTCTCATTTGCGAAATCCCATCGCCCGATGGGTACTGGACCATATTACATCTCCCGGTCCGTTGCCTTGTCTCATTGTAAACCCAATGGAACCGTTGGCGACGTCGTACTGCGAGCGCGCATTAATTGATACGACAGACCTCAAGGGTCGCGTTCTGATACGGGCAGCTCAAGCCAGCGGCCCCGGGTTTTCCGACCAACACCCAAGTTACGCCGAAGGACTGCTTCAATCTTTCGAAATCCGCAAGCCCAAAATTTTTCCATCCGCTCACGGCGCGAATCTGTGTGGCGCATTCTTCCACCAGAGGAAGGTTTGGGAACAAGATGGTCACGCTCCGATCCTTGTTCGCGTCAGCCAGCTTGCTGCGTTCCGCGAGAGCGCGAAATCCGTGGTGATCTTCGACGGGCAGGCGCATGTGATTCGGGTCGAGTGCAAAGATAGCATCCGTAGGAGTGTTCTCGCGAATCCAGGCAAAAGCGCGGAGCCAGTCGTTGGCCGGCGCAGTCCAGGGCCATTCGATGTGTGGCGTTGAGGCATAGATCACTCGCTGGCTATAAAACATTCCGGTGCAGAGAGGGACAAACAATACCATCCATCTCCAGGCCTTGCCTCGCAGCACCCATTGTCCCAGCAACCCGCCGCCGATCAGGTACATAAAAAGATACGGAAGCTGCAAGCTGCGCATTGGCTGATAGCGAACCAATCCGACAAGACGCGGCGGAATTGTGAAAGCAGCAGCCAACGCAAAATACACGGCCTGGTAAACCATCAATGATTTGCAAAGCAGGTCCAGCTTGGCCATCCTGCGATCCCGCGCAATCCGGTGGAACCACCAGAAAAGCAGGAACGGTCCGAGGATCCCCAGCCACTCATACCACTCCCACTTCAAGAGGAATAAATATGACTGGTCCTGAATCAGATCCCTGTAAGTCTGCGAAGGATATCCAAAGGAAATTCCAAACGGCAGAAACAACAGGGCGGCGGGCGCACGGTGCGGAATCTCTTGAATCCTTTCGAGTCCACCGAATTCTTGAAAGAAGACAATCACCGCCACCAGGGACAGGCCGAACATGGACATCCACGGATGGATGGGAGCAGGAAGAACGGTCCATAAAGCCGCCCCGAGGTAGCGTCGTTGCAACGCGCTGTCCACCGCAAACATCGCGCAGAAAATCGCGATCGAGCGGGGATTCACGTACTCATCCATCACGTACAGCGAAGTTCCGGCAACGGGCATGGTGAGGAGCGCCGCCACAAGTGCTACGCCCGCCCACCGGGCGCTCGGCTGCTCGAAAAGCCGCCCGGAAAGCTTCCAACACGCCAAGAGCAGAAGAAAAATCGAGAGGAAATGCCAGAAAAGTAGCACGAAATCGAGAGACGCGTGGGAGATTCGGACCGATGCGGCCATCAGATCCGGGTAAAGAGTGAGGCCCGCATGCGTCTCGAAAAATTCCGCGCCAAAAGGGAATAGGGACGGATTGAGAATCTTCAGGATTCCCGGATTGTAGATGGCCGCATCCTCCACGGCAGGATGATGGCCATGAATTGCAAATGCAGCGACCGTCGGCAGCAGGAGAATCAGAAGATCCTTAAGTTTCAAGTGAAAATCCCTGCGGCTTTTGGAGTGGGTTGTGCAGCAGCGAGCCGAGTAGTTCGAGAATTTACGGTGGCTGGCCTCAAGGAGTCTGCTCGCCAGTTTGTTCCGCGATCAGAATTGTGTCTGCAATTTCCGCGGAAGGATTTGCCAGTTTGCGGCCTTCGGAGTTCAGGAATCTGAAGCGCGCAAGACCGTGCCGCTGAAGGAAATATTTCAGTGTGGTTGAAAGCACGCCGAATCCGTACCGCATGCTTGACGTGAATCCGACGGAGGACGCATCGTCGAAATAGAATGCGGGACAAGAAATCTCGCCGATGCGGTAGCCGAAGTGAATAAGCTGCACCAACATTTCGTTGTCAAACACAAAAGCGTCCGAGTTCTCCAGCAGGGGCAACTCTTCAAGTACCTTGCGGCTGAATCCGCGGAATCCAGTGTGATATTCGGAAAGCTTTGCGCTGAGGAAAAGATTCTGAAAGGCAGTCAAAAGACGGTTCGACACGTACTTGTAGCGTGGCATGCCGCCTCGCAGCGCCCCTCCACCCAGAATTCGCGACCCGAGAACCACATCATAGACGCCCGAAGCGATCATCCCGACCATGGCGGTCACCAGCGTCGGCTTGTATTGATAATCCGGATGGACCATCACCACGATGTCCGCCCCGCTGGCCAGAGCTTCCCGATAGCAAGTCTTCTGGTTCCGTCCGTAGCCGTAATTACGGTCGTGAACGAAAACCTTTAGCCCGAGATCTTTCGCCACGCGGACTGTGTCGTCCTTGCTGTGGTCGTCCACTAGAATCTTCACATCCACAAGGACGGGGAGTTCGCGCACCGTGGCCTCGAGGGTTTTCGCCGCGTTATATGCGGGCATTACCACGGCGATGCGCTTCCCCTCAATCATTGAATCTCCAACTTGGATTTGCTACTTTCGCCGTCGGCGCGATCGAAAGGGAGGATGCGCCGCACCACGGCCCCCAATTCTTGATTCTCTCACAAAATTCGCTGATAGACATGTTCACCCGATCACTCCACTGACAACGCGACAAAATGGCGCATTGGCCTCGCGCCTTGCTGTCCTTGTCAACCCGATTCCGGTGGGATAGAGTAGCCGCCTTCTCAGCGGGGGCGCAGAAAACATGTCCGTGTCCGGCCAGGAAAAACTGAAAGTGCTGATTCGCCGCGCGACAATTCAGAAGCGAGTGCGCGAAGTGGCCCATCAGATCACAAAAGACTTCAAAGGCGAGCGCGTGCATTTGATCGGTGTTCTCAAAGGCGCGTGCATATTCCTTTCCGACCTGGTACGCGAGATCAGCCTCGAGACGTCCATTGATTTTATCGCCGTATCCAGTTACGGGAAGGGAAAGCAAAGCTCGGGGCAGGTGCGCGTGTTGAAGGACCTCGACAGCAGTATCGAAGGCCTAAACGTCGTCCTGGTCGAGGACATTCTCGATACCGGGCTCACGTTGACGTACCTAATCCGCATCCTCCAGCAGCGCAGGCCGAGAGTTCTCCGCGTCGCAGCCCTGCTCGACAAGCCATCTCGAAGGCTGAAGCCGGTGAAAGCAGATTACGTGGGCTTCACCATTCCCAATGAATTCGTAGTGGGCTACGGACTCGATTATGCGGAACGATACCGCAACCTGAAAGATGTCTGCGTGCTCAGTCTTCCTCCGACATAAATGTGGCGCGAAGCGTTCTAACCGTGCAGGATCTTGAGACCATCGCCCCAGGCGGCGAGGTTGTAGTGCCTCGCGGCACGATTGTCACCCAGCTTGCGCGCGAAGAGGCAGAGGATCGCGGCATCACCATTCGCTTCGAAGAATCGAAAGTCGCCTCCGCCGAAGCGGGTGACCCAACGGGCTCACGCGTTGTCGCCATCGGCGCGGATCACGGCGGCTTCGATCTGAAAGAAGAGCTGCGTCGATATCTCGCACAATGGGGCTACAAAGTGCTCGACCTGGGCACCTCCAGCCGAGAGGCCGTGGATTACCCCGATCTCGCCGAAGCAGTTGCCAATGCCGTTGCGCGCGGCGATGCCTGGCGCGGCATCGTCATCGATACCGCAGGAATCGGCTCTTCCATCGCTGCGAACAAGGTCCCGGGAGCGCGCGCAGCGCTATGTTATGATAGAGCCACAGCGCGCAACAGCCGTGAGCACAACGACGCAAATATTCTCTCGCTCGGCGCGCGCCTGATTCCGGCGGAAGTGGCCCGCGAAGTTGTCGCCGTTTGGCTTGAGACGGCGTTTGCCGGCGGGCGCCATCAACGGCGCGTGGATAAAATCCGCGCCATCGAAACTCGCCACCGGAAAGTCTGAAGCGCGAGAATTCGCAGGTGCGCCGCGGGAATTGCGTCAGACGGAGCGCTCTCGGTGGATCAGCAGCAACTCGAAAAAGTCATCCAAGCCATCACCGAAGAAATCCTCGGCTACGTCGGCAATCAAAAGTGCGCGGACCTCTGCGGCCTCGAAATTGACGAGCTCATTTGTCCCGGTTGCAATCAGTGGTGTGCCGAGAAGTGCTCGAAGAAAACGCGCAAGGTGGTGGAAGCTGGCGCAGCCAGGATTTCCGCGGGCGCCGAGGTAGGCCCCATCGAGGCGGACATCGCGCGCCTGATTGACCACACACTCCTAAAGCCGGACGCCACGCGCGATGATATTCGCAAGATTTGCCTGGAGGCCTTGAAGTATGGGTTTGCTTCAGTGTGCGTGAATCCATGGAACGTCTCGCAGGCGGCGGAATTGCTTCGCGGCAGTGAAGTGCGCGTTTGCACCGTCGTTGGCTTTCCGCTGGGCGCGACCCTCCCGCAAGTGAAAATGTTCGAGGCCGAAGAATCCATCAAGCTCGGCGCGCAGGAAATAGATATGGTGATCAACGTAGGCGCGCTGAAATCCAAGCTCGACGAAGCCGTCGAGGCGGACATACGTGGCGTGGCGGATGCAAGCCACCGCGGCGGTGCCATATGCAAGGTGATTCTCGAAACCGGGCTGCTGACCACAGAAGAAAAGGTGCGAGCCTCGCTGGCCGCGAAGAATGCGGGCGCGGATTTTGTCAAGACCTCCACGGGCTTTGGCGCCGGGGGCGCGACGGCAGAGGATGTCCGCTTGATGCGCGCCGTGGTCGGCGGTGATTTGGGCGTGAAGGCCTCCGGCGGCGTCCGCAGCCTCGAGGACGTGCAAAAAATGGTCGATGCGGGCGCGACGCGCATTGGTGCCAGCGCCAGCGTGAAAATCCTCGAGCAGGCTCGAGCAGGTGCCGCTCCCGAATTAGCCGCAACCACTGCTCCGAGCGGAAACTATTAGTCCCTCTAAATTAGCCTGCGCCCCTCCCTCCGGCCGCCATCCTGCGCCTGCTATAATGGATTGAATCGCTATGCGCGCTCGGCGGCTCGCCCTTTCGCCCGGCGTTCGAATGAAACCCCGCTCGCAGGGGTCGGGGCGAAACATTCAATTTCAAATGGAATCGACCGAACTCAATTCGAAGGTGGATATACCTGCCGAGACGCTCGCCATCCTGGCGGAACTCAGCCAGGAGATCAACACCTCGTTGAACCTCGACGAAGTGCTCGCCAACGCGGCAGCGCTCGTCAAGCGGCTGATTGCCTACGAAATCTTCGCCGTGCTGCTCCCGGAGGAAGGCGCCAACCAGCTATATTTCCGCTTTGCTATCGGCCACCGTCCGGAGGTCGTCGAGCACTGGCGCATTCCCATGGGCGAAGGAATTATCGGATCGGCAGCAGCCACGGGCCAGCCGATTCGCGTCGGCGACGTCAGCAAAGACTCGCGCTACCTGAACGCTCTCGATAGTGTTAGCTCGGAGCTGGCCGTGCCGTTGATTGTGCGCGGACGCGTGATTGGGGTACTGGACATCGAGAGCAGCCAGCCCAATTACTTCACGCGTGATCAGCAGAATATTCTGATGCTGGTCGCGGGACGCATCGGCACGGCCATTGAAAACGCCCGCCTGTTCCAGCACGAGCGCAACCAGGCGGAAACGCTCCTTCTGTTGAACGAAGTCGGGCGCGAAGCAAACTCCACACTCCAAGTGGAAGAAGTTCTGCGCCGGGCGGCGGAGCTGACCAAACGGCTGATTGATTATCAGATTTTCTCCATTCTCCTCTACGACGAAGCGGATCACGTCTTCCGTCATCGCGTTACCGTGAAATTCGGTCAGCGCGTCCAGGAAAAATTTGCGGTCCCCGCGCATGAGGGCATTGTCGGGGCAGCGGCGGCACTGGGCCAGCCTGTGGTTGTCCCCGATGTCACGCTTGACCCGCGCTACCTAATGGTTAATCCCGAGACGCGTTCGGAAATGGCAGTGCCGATGATCTACCAAAATCGCGTTGTTGGCGTGATGGATCTGGAAAGCCCGCAGTTGAATTATTTCACAGCGGACCACGTGCAGGTGCTCTCGATTCTCGCCGCGCACCTCGCCGTCTCGATTGAGAACGCGCGCCTCTATGAGCGTGTGGCGCGCGATGAAGCACGGATGGAGCGCGATTTGAGCGCCGCCCGCCGCATTCAGGGCGCGCTGCTGCCGCGACTGCCGGGACCTGAATACGGACTCGACATCGCTGCACGCGTGGTTTCCTCGCGTGAATTGAGCGGCGACCTCTACGATTTCCTGCGCTATGGGCCGCAAGAATTGGCGATCGCCGTCGGCGACGTCAGCGGCAAGGGCAGCGCGGCGGCTCTCTACGGCGCGGTCGGAATCGGCACGCTGCGCAGTCTCGCGCCACAAAAGCACCGGCCGGCGGAAATGCTCCGTGCCGTCAACGGGTTTCTCGGCGAGCGCACGATTGAAGGACGCTTCATGACTCTGTGTTTCGCCACATGGCATCGCGGCCGCCGAAAACTGCGCGTTGCCAACGCCGGTCAAGAGCAGCCGTTCCTCTATCACAATGGGCACTGTGAGAAAATCCGGCTGGCCGGTTTTCCACTCGGATTATTCGAGGATGTCACCTATGACCAGCGCAGTTTCATCCTCGACCCAGGTGATATCGTGGTTTTTCATTCGGACGGAATTGGCGACACTTTGAATGAGGCCGGCGAGTTTTTTGGTCACGATCCCGTCTGCAAATTGATCGCGCAGCACAACGAGCTGCCGTCCAATGTGATCGCAGACAAGATACTCGAAGAGGTGGACCGCTTCTCAAATGGCACGCACCCCGCGGACGACCGCACGCTTGTAGTCCTCAAGGTGAAAAGAGAATCCGGCGGCGGGCTGGCCCCAGCTTAGTCTCTCCACCCCAGCACAACCCCGCTCACCGTTCTCCCCAGCGCAATTTGCTGCGCAGAATCTCGAAATAAGTTTTTCGGGGTGGCTGCACAAGCACAACCTTGCTCGCAGATTTTCGTATAAGCAGCGCATCCATGGGCAGCAACTGGATGCCGATTTGCCCGTCCATCGTCACGTAAACAGGTTCTGCAGCGGGCGAAAAATCAATTTCCACGCGTGATGTGTCCGGAATTACCAGCGGTCGATTTGTCAGCATGTGTGGGCAGATTGGCGTGATTACAAACGCATCGAGCCCCGGATGTACGATCGGGCCCCCGGCTGCTAGCGAATAGGCGGTCGAGCCGGTTGGCGTCGCCACGATCAGCCCATCCGCACGATACCGGCCCACGTGATCTCCGTCCACCGCGACGTCAAAATCCAGCATTCGCGCCAGCGCACCCTTATTTGCCACCGCGTCGTTCAACGCCGTGTGGCGCTCCGCCGATTTTCCCCCGCGCATGATTTCCGCTTCGAGCATCATCCGCTCTCCCGTGCGATGCTGCCCGGAGAGGATTTGCTCCAGCATGGGATACAGTTCGTCGAGCGTAACGCTGGTGAGAAAACCCAGGCCTCCGAGATTCACCGCGAGGATGGGGAGCTTGTGCGAACCGAGTGCACGGACAGCTGACAATAGAGTGCCGTCTCCGCCGAGCACGATGAGCAAATCGATCTTCTCGCCGATCGCCTCACGGGCCAGTACAGGTGCCTTCGTGTCAATGCAAGCCTGCGTTTCCTTGTCCACGAAGACTTCAATCTTGTGCGCACGCAGCCAATCGATGAGCGGGGGGACCACGGAGCACACAACTTCCCGGATGGGTTTGCAGACGATGCCAGCGGCGCGAATCATTGGTTTAAGCGCAGAATTCTACTCTACCCGCGGCGGCGGCCGTGGAGAAAAAACTCTTGATTGCCCTCAGCGCCTTGCAAGCGGCTGGGCTGCACGCCGATGATTTCCAGACCTGCCTCTTGCGCCGCGGCCGTCACTCGCTCAACGGCCTTCTGATGTAACGTCGCATCGCGCACGATTCCGCCCTTGCCCACATCGCGCTTCTCGAGCTCGAATTGTGGCTTAATCAGAATCAGGAATTCGCCGCCCCGCGCTGCCAGCGGCACAATCGCCGGCAGTACGTTACTGACCGAGATGAATGAAACATCTACCACTACGAGCCCAACAAGTTCTGCCACGTCTTCCGCGCGGAGATATCGTGCATTGCGTTCGATGAGCGACACGCGCGAATCCTTGCGCAGCTTCCAATCGAGCTGGCTTGCCGTCACATCGACGGCGTACACGCGCCGTGCGCCATGCTGCAGCAGGCAATCCGTGAAGCCCCCAGTCGAGCTTCCAACATCGAGGCAGATTTTCTCTTGCGGCGTCACGGAGAAATCTTCCAGCGCGCCTTCGAGTTTCAGTCCACCGCGGCTCGCGTAGCGCAATACCCCGCCAACAATTTCGATGACAGCATCGACCGCAACCTGGCTCCCCGGTTTTTCAATCTTCTGGCCATTCACTCGCACTTGCCCCGCGAGAAGCATCGCCCGCGCCCGCTCGCGCGAAGGCGCAAGGCCACGCTCGAGCAGTAACACATCGAGACGCGCTTTTCCGGCCTTGGGTGTTCTCTGTTTTGGGTCAGGAGATGAATTGTTGCGCGTAGGCTTGAATTTCATGCGTAAGGGAGCAATCGCAGCCGCGTTCAGGAGCGCCGCGCTACCAGAAATTCGCCCAGTTGCCGCAACCGCGCAGCGCGTTCGCCGTAGCAATCCAGCTCTTTCATCGCTCTCGCCGCCAGATCGCCCGCAACTTCACGTGATTGCACCAGCCCGTACAGCGCAGGATATGTAGCCTTGTGCTGCGCGTGATCTTTTCCGGCAGTTTTTCCGAGCGCGGCAGTGGACTCCTCCACATCGAGAATGTCGTCCACCACCTGGAAAGCCCAGCCGATGTGTTCGCCGAATCGTCGCAGCCGTTCGACGTCTTCGTTCGCCGCCCCCCCTGCAATCCCGCCCGCAACGATTGAAGCTCGGATTAACGCACCAGTTTTCGAGCGGTGAATATACTCGAGCTCGGAAGCGTTGACTTGTTTTTTCTCAGCTTCGATGTCAGCTACCTGTCCGCCGATCATCCCGTTCACCGTTCCCGCCGCGCCGCCGATTTCTGCGATCAAGCGCACACGCCGCTCGGGTTCCAGCGGAGCCGCCGCAAGCGTTTGAAACGCCAGCGTGAGCAGGCCGTCGCCCGCGAGAATTGCCAGGGCTTCGCCAAATACCTTGTGGCAGGTGGGCTTGCCGCGACGTAGATCGTCGTTGTCGAGTGCGGGGAGATCGTCGTGGATCAGCGAGTAGGTGTGAATGAATTCGAGCGCGCATCCTACTGCGACCGCCGCCGTGGGGTTTTGCGTGAACATCCGGGCAGCTTCCAAGCACAGGATCGGACGAATTCGCTTGCCGCCCGCGAACACGCTGTAGCGCATGGCGCGATGAATCGAAAAGGGCAGCATGTCTTCGCGCGGGAGCAGGGCATCGAGCGCCGCCTCGATTCCCGCGTGGTCCTCATCGTAAAAAATGGGAGGATTCATGCGTTCGGTTTGCACTAGATTGATTCTACGATCAGCAGACCGTGCCAGGCCCAAGAACTAGGAGGATTCATCTTCCGGCTCGAACGGCTCCGCGGCGATCTTGCCGTCCGCCTTCTTCAACAGAATTTCCACGCGGCCTTCCGCTTCTTCGAGCTGTTTCTGGCAATCGCGCGAGAGGTTCACTCCCTCTTCAAACAGCTTCATGGCTTCGTCGAGTGAAAGCTCTGCGCTTTCCAGGCGCTTCACCACTTCCTCCAGCCGCGTGAGCGACTTCTCAAAGTCGCCCTTGCGCGCCGGCTCGACCG
>Ga0307479_10001346_pt1 | contig 22374 bp, 23 predicted proteins | sample atmos_gasesECM4C_FD_203743 | JGI IMG/M metagenome (GOLD analysis project Ga0307479, IMG submission 203743) | Hardwood forest soil microbial communities from Morgan-Monroe State Forest, Indiana, United States - atmos_gasesECM4C_515 | ecosystem: Environmental > Terrestrial > Soil > Temperate...
CCGGCAGGGACGATACCGATCACGCGTTCTTTCCGCGCTTTTCTGCCGAACTGGTGTTCAGCGCGCTCAAGGACACGCCGGTTGTTATTGTTAGGCACCGGCGTAACTCAGCAGAGCGCAGACTATTATTAACGCGAAAGGGGCCCTCCTCGGACACAGCCGAATTCTCTCAGCCTATGCTAAGGGCGAGAACAGGACATCAATTTCCTTGTCCCTGGGGAAACATGGCGGAGAGGGTAGGATTCTACCGCCGCCATTTCTGCTGTCTTGCTGTGATGCCTACACTTGCTCGATAATAAGCTGGTTTCCAAGGGGTTACAAGAGATTTCAGTCGTAGGCTACAGTTTCTATAGTTTCTCCTATTCGCTGCAGTTCAGCAGAAAACGGTATCAGTGGTATCAGTGATTTACGCAGTGAATTCCCAAGCGGATTCGTCCTGCCCGCGCCCATCATAATGAGGTGCTGATAAAAAGCCGGCCGTTTTCTATGCCTTCGATGCCACCACACTCGGAGACCCCCCTCGACAGAAATCGGTCAATGACCTTGCGTGCCGATGGGTACAGGAGAACCCCGATGGTGACCACAGGGTTTCGCCTTAGACTTCATAATTACTTGGATTTTAGAACTTGCTGATGCAAATTTCGGAAGCGGGGAGTGCTTTCCTGCATTTTGGGGTTCATAACAGAGTACATTTCCAGCTCAAAGGAGGAACTTTTGATGAAGAGAATTCTCGTCTCGTTCTTTGCAGGAATTGTGTTAGTCGGATTTTGCATGACGCAGAGTGCGCAGTCGCAGGGCAGCGCCGCAGCCTCAGGGCAGTCGTCCGTAGCAGGACAGTCGGGAGCGCAAGCGACGACGCAAGCCCATGCCGCCGCATCGCAGGCGGCCAAGATTTCTCAGGGCAACACACAAGCGGCGAGTGCGGGTCAGTTACAGACTGGCAGCACGATGCAAGCGCAACTCGTAAAGCCGCTCGATGCTAAGAAGAACAAGGTGGGCGACGAAGTGATCGCGAAAACCACCCATGATGTGGAATCCGACGGTCACGTGGTGGTTCCCAAGGGTTCGAAGCTTGTAGGCCATGTAACCGAAGTCAAGCCGCACAGCAAAGAACAGCACGACTCAAAGCTCGGCATAGCCTTTGACCACGCCATCCTGAAGAACGGAACGCAGATGCCAATTGCGCTCAGTATTCAGGCAATTGGCCGCGGGAACGCCGCCAGTGCGGTGGAGGACGATACGATGGCGAGCACCAGCGCCGGAACCATGGCGTCGTCCACCGCTTCCGCCGGAGGCGGCTTGGTAGGCGGTGTGCGTTCCACCGCAGGGGGAGTGGTGAATACCGCGGGCAATGTAGCAGGTTCAACAGTCAACACAGTAGGGAATGCCGCGGGCGCTGCCTCTGGTTCGCTGTCAGCCAACAGCCAGGGGGTCGTCGGGCTTCCGGGACTGAGCTTGGCTACGAAGAGCTCAACTTCTGCCAATGCATCCGTAATCAATTCCCAGGGGCGCAATGTTCATCTCGACAGTGGCACCGAGATGATTCTTCGAGTCAATCAGTAGATTTGGAATCACTCCGCAATAGAGGAGCCGCCTCGCACGCTGCTCCTCATCTTTTTTCTTTCGTACGTTGCGAATAAGGCTCAGCTCGTGCCCGCCTCAACACGTGGAGATCTCCAATCTGCGATCTTGCCGGCATCGATGTTGTCGTTCTCTTTTTGGCTGCCGAGTGCCGTCCCTCGCCAAGCGCAACACCGAACATGGCAGTAGACTGGGCCGATTGCGGTGGGTGGTAGAGCGAAGCTTCGCCTGGCGGTTTCGACTCCGGCGCTTGCGCGTTCGCGTTTGGCCGCTGGGAATATGTGTCACGTGAGAATGCCAAGGGTGAGTTGCGGCACCGAATCGGGGCCGGCAGCAAGTTCGCGATTCGTCTTATTTTCGCCCAGGATAGTGGGGAAAGAGGCAGGCATCAAGCCGAGGATGGGATAGGAGATAGAGAAGATGAAACGACACATCTCTGTTGATTAATTGATAAACATTTGGAGATATTTTGGATGAAACGACGCGCCTGGTGGGTTGATTTGGTCATGATCCGCGTTGGGGCGTGTGATTTGGCGTGGGTGATGGGACGCGCGGATGTGGATTTTGAGAGTGGTGCGGCGTGTGGGACTTCGCTTGGGTGCGCGGGGGGTTGGAATTAGCCTTCCGCCAGAGGGCTGCGCGGGTGATACGTGATAGACTCTCCGCAACATCTGATGGGAAGGCGCTGGCATGTTTACCCGTCGGGCTATTCTGCACAAATGCGTTGCCCTGGGCTCAGTGGCTGTCGCGTCCAGCTTTTCAGCCGAAACAATGTTCGCGGCCTTTCAGGGTCGCGAGACGACGCTCCGCAAGCCCACACCACCGAACTCTCTCGGCCCATTTTACAAAAGGCTGGCGCCCACAACCGCGATACTGCGTGCGCCGGGCGATCCGGGACTGCCGTTATCCCTTTCAGGTCAGGTGCTCGATACTCATGGTGATGTGCTTCCCGATGCCACCGTCGAAATCTGGCAGACCGATCACTTCGGCTATTACGATGCCGATGGCTATCGCTATCGCGGCAAGCTGCCCGTGGATGCCTCCGGCCAATACAAAGCCGAGACTGTCATGCCTGGACATTACCCCGACCACAGTCGCGTTTGCCAGCACATCCACTATCTGGTGACCGCGCCCGGCCATAAGACCCTCGTGACGGAGCTCTACTTTGCTACAGACCCGGCGTTCGAGGGCGACCCGCAGAAGAACTTTAGCCGCGACCCCGTTATCCGCACCCCTGAGTTGATTCGTCCTGTGACCCTGTTGGGAGAACCCGAGGCGATCCATGCGGCCGTTCGCTTTGAGCTCTGCCTGGAACGGTTATGATTTGTCGCGGCGCAGTTGTGGCCATCCTGTTCTTCGTATCTTTGCCCGCACTTTTCCCACAGACCCTTCGTGAAGAGGGCAGCGTCACGCTCCCCGACGGTGTTTCCGTCGCTGCTCCACCCGGTCGGGTGAATTTCTCGGCAGTTGTTTCTCGCAATGCAGGGTTTCTCGCAGCGAGTTTGAGTGACAATGTTGTGCGCCTATGGGCGTTGCCTTCCGGCCAACTGCTCCACGATCTCGATGCCAAAGCAGACCCTGCCACCAAGCTTCGCCTATCAGACGATGGCAGATTGCTCGCGATTGCTTCCAAAAGTGGGACAATCAAAGTTTGGGACATTGCCTCCTGGGAGGTCCGATACGAGTTCGCAGTGTCATCTACTCGTGTCTTGGCGATTTCTCCGGACAACCGACTTCTAGCAATCGTGACCGACCACGACAAGCAGATATGGGAATTGCCCACCCAGAAGCGTTTGGCGGTCCTGCACACGCCGTTCGATTGCTACTGCCTGATGTATTTGGCGTTTTCGCTCGACGACACCATGCTCGCCTCAACCGATGGCGACACGTCGATTCGCATCTATGATGCGCGCACCGGTACTTTGCGAAGTACCGCGTCGGATTTGCTCATGGAGTCACTCGCTCTCGATTTCTCGTCGGACTCCAAATCGCTCTTCGTCGGCGGTCCCGATCAGTCCATCTCGGTCATCGACCCCCTCAGCGGCAAACTCCGCGACACTCTGCCAAAACAATCCGGTACGGTCCGTGGCCTGGTCGCTTCCGGCGATGGCAAACAAATCGCCGCAATCTACAACCTGCCCAAACGCTTCGACGATGCCAGCATCAGCGTCGTGTTGCTTTGGGATCTCCGCACGCGCTCGGTGCTCGCAAGATTCGAACAACCGGGCATATCCGTTCTGGGTGGAGCGTTCGCGCGCGGCCGTTTTTTACTTGTAGGCGGCGCTGGCGACAAACTTAGCATTTGGTCGCTGCAATAACTTCGGCTCTTAGAAGAGTTCGCAAGAAGGCCAGAAATGAAACGACACACTTCTGTTGATTGGATGATAAACATGTGGTGCTATTTTGGACGAAACGACGCGCCTGGGGTGTTTGATTTGGTTATGACGATGCGCTGGTCTGGATTTGGCGTGGATGATCTGACGCGGGCGGACTGGATTTGGGGACGGCCATGACAGGTTGCAACCCATTTGATATGAGTCGCTATCGCAGGTCGAGGGCGTAGACTTCTTGCATGCTGCGATCGCGGATCAATACGGGTGCACCATCCGGAGTAAGTCCGATCCACAGAGCGGTGACGTCTAGGACTTGGGGAAAGTCCTTGAGATTCAGGACGGGTTCGACGACGCGGTCGACGATTCTTACGCGCTCCAGCTTCGCGCTACTCCCGGAATTAGTGCGGAAATAAACATATCTTCCGTCGTGCGACCAAAAATTGAAGCCCAGTAAATGTCCCTTCAACAAATTGGACCAGCGTTGCGTGCGAGTATCGAACAGCATCAGGTCGGTCCAACCGCTCGTAATTGCGACGATGTAGCGGCCGCTGGGCGATAATCGGGGAGAGAAAAAACCGTGCGAGTGTGGGATGACAGTAATCTTCCCGGTATTCAAATCCAGCTGGTCAATTTCCTGCCGACCCGGGTCCTGCAAAGCTAGCTCGGGCTGATCCGGCTCATTTCGGCTGGCTTTCGCGAAGATAATGCTTTGCCCGTCCGGGGTCCACGTGGGATCTGCCTGCATCTCATTCGCGCTGGCAGGAGGAATCAACTGCATCGTTCCACCCGACGATGGCACAATACTGACTCTCCAGGGATGGTAGTAGCGAAGATCCGTAAAGGCGATCCTCGAACCGTCCGGGGACCAACTCGGCCCGTAGGCGCGCACGGGTGGAAACGTGAGTTGTATTTTGTCACTTCCATCCGGTCGACTTCGCCACAGGGTCATGTCGGGGTAGGCAACGTAGGCAATCCATTTGCGATCGGGCGAAAAGTCGAATGGGCCGGCGGAGATTCCGCGAAAATAAGAATCGAAGCGGCCACTCTGCAGGTCGTAACGCAGCAGTTCGACGCGCGATTCCTCGCCCATCACCGCCAGTCTCTTGCCATCGTTGAGGGGAACCGGATCGGTGAAGCGCAGCGGGCCTGAGAGAAGGCGGAAAGGCTTCGGTTCGGTCCGACCCAGAAAATCGCTGTGGTCGGGCAAAACCCAGATCGCCTGGTCGGCGCCATGACCAGCTTGAAAATAATAGTACTTTCCATCGGGAGACCAATTCCCGCAGCATTGATAAGGCGAATTGTTCCAGTCGGGAAGAAGGAGATGAGGATCCTTTCCGGAGGCGCCCATCTCCCAGAGAGTGCTCAGATCCAATTCTGGCCGACTGATCACGTAGAAGCGGATACGATGGCCATCGGGCGAGAATCGTAATCCGCGCACGATTCCAGGAACTCTCGCCAGTTCCTTCGGCTCAGCTCCATCTTTGTTTGCGATCATGATTGCGTGCCCGTCGGCATAGACAATGTGGGTTCCATCCGGCGTCCAACAAGCTGCGAAAGCGTAAATGTTGCCGACCCGGCGAGGCGTCCCCGCAGGTAGGGGCTGCACCCAGAGTTCAGCTCCGGGTCCCCAATATCCGTTTGCGGGGTCCCGGTGCGACTCCGCTCCATTTCCGACCATGAGCTCAGAGCCGTCCGGTGAGATCGCAAAGATACCCAGAATCTCGGATAGCGTCGAGGCAATCCGAGTTGTTTCCCCGCCGATATCGGAAACTTCCGCGATTGTCGACCCCGAGGCCCAGGGGGCGCCTTCCACGAAAAAGAAGCGAACTCCGTCGGTCACCGGAAGATGCCTCAGGTTTTTGGCTTTTTGATCGTTGGTGATTTTGACCGTATTCACGACGACCGGGGGGCGCCTTCCACTTCTCCACACTGCGAATGCTGCCAGCACCAGAAGAACAACAACGCCTGCAACGCTCAGGCTGCCGGGCAGATGGCTTCGTCGCGGAGGTGGAAGCTGGGGTCGACTGGGCGCGGCCTCCAAACGCAGGGGAGCGGCATGCGGCATCTGGCGGACCGCGCCTACGAAGCGGTAGCCTCGCCGTGGAACTGTCTCAATGTAGGCAACATCTTCGCCCAAGGCCTTGCGCAGCAGGAAGATGTTGTTGGATAGGCTGCCCTCTTCGACGAAAGTGTCGGGCCAGAGAATCCGGATCAGATCTTCCTTCTCGACCAGGTGTCCGCTATTTCTAACCAGCAAGTTGAGAGTATCGAAAGCTTTGGGCGTGAGAGCCACAACCTCGCTGCCGAGCAACAGCTTGCGCTCGGCCGGCTCCAGTCGGAACGGACCGAACTCGTAAATCTCGGGTCGGGACTGATTCGACGCATCGCGGGAGACAGGCGGGGGATCCATCGTGTCCCGATCCTTCCTGCCTTGCCGGACGATATCGTCATGCATGGCGCAACTCCCAAAAGCCTTGTGAGAATTCTAAGAGAATTCTGTGAGCGCACTGAGAGGACTTGAGGCGACTTCACGGCATAAAAAACCCGCAAGGCCCCGCCGGCGGGGATTCTACACCGTCTTTGAGGGTCTCACAATCCTGAAGGGAGGCAGTTCAATCATGAGAAAACTTTTTGCAACCTTTGCGCTGGCCGCAGGGGCATTTGCTTTGGCGCCCCAGGCTCTCAAGGCTGCAGATTCGCCGTGCCCGCTTCTTAACGCAACGAAGCACGGAACATACGTGGTGTATGGCACGGGCACCATAGTCGGCGTCGGTCCAGCCGTCGCGGTAGGCGAGATCACTTACGACGGACGCGGAAACACTTTGGCAACCTTCACGCTCAATGTTAACGGCAATGTACAAACGAACACCAATGTGCCCGGCACATACACCATTAATTCCGACTGCACAGGAACGTCCGTCGAGGCCGGCGCGCATTACAGTTTCGTGGTCTCTCCAGACGGGAATACCACGACATGGATGGAGACCGACCCCGGCACCGTTGTCAGCGGTACCGAAGTTCGGCTGAGGCCCGCGGGCGCCGAGAAGTAGGGGAGGTCAGAGAATTCTCCGAAGGGCGGTGCCGCAGCGTGTCGAGAGAGCGGCACCGCCACACGAGAATCACTTCGTGATTGTTATGCGCGAAATTCAACCAGCTTAATCCGCAGTGGCATTCGCAAGACTCATTTGGTAGCGCGTGCAGTTCTCTGCCTCCCAAATTGTCGGACAATCAATCGATCCATGTCCGCCCTAGATCAGTCCAAGTCGGTGCAGTGTTGACTTCAGAAGTTCCTGATTCCTTCTCCGTGGCCGACTCCGCCCGGCCATTGCTCGCACCAGCATGGAACGGGATCTGCCAGTGACTCTCATTAGGGCTGGTATCGGGATTCTCTTCAATAAAGGCAGAATTCTGGTCTGCCACTCATCTCGGCAGGGGTCTGGATATTCTGTATAAACGCTTTCAGGTGAGTGAATTACGCCCACTTCCCGATAAAAGCGACGCAGTGTTTTCGCATCTGCTGCTGTGGATTGACGAGAACCACGATGGTGTTTCCCAGCCCAATGAACTCCACCCGCTTCCAGAATTGGGCGTTTTCTCTCTTGGTCTCCGCTATCGCGATGACAGACACCTGCTCGATGAGTATGGTAACTGGTTCCACTACCAGGCGCCGGTAAATCCTGACCCTCGCGACGGGACGTCCAAAGACGGCCGCGTGACGTACGATGTCTTTTTCGTGGTAGAAATTCCCGACGCGAACGCGCAGTCGAGCATCTCGATGCTACGGGGGCAGAACCAGTGGGAGCTGTCCCTCGATTATGATTCGCTGTTGGGAGTGCCACGCCAAGGAAAATCGGGATGTCGTCCTAAGGTCCAAGCCAATAATTCCGGAGGTGCACGATGAGGACGCAGGCGATACTTATTACTTTGGTGCTCGGTATGGGTCCGGCGCTCGGAGCCCAGCAACCTGCAATACAGGTGGTGAGCCTTAAGGCAACCGCCAAGGTTGAGGTACCTATGAGCCATCGGGGGTCGCTTCTTGGCCAGGCCACCTGCGATGGCGGGGGAAATGTTTACGTTCGCCACCTTGACGTAGAAACGTCGAGAAACCCGATGGGGCCGTCTCAGCTCCCGATTCTGGAACTGACTCCCACAGGGATTGTGGCGAGAAAATTCCGCGTTACCGACGCCTTTGCCGGCGACGTTTTTGGTACGGGCGCTTACGTTAACCGAGAGGGTGGAGTATATCAGGCCGCTATGGTGGGTGACGACGTCTATGTAATACAGTTCGCACAAGACGGCTCGGTGAAGACGAGAAAGAAGCTGGAAGCTGGATCTCGTCATTTTACAAGCCTCTCCCGTCTAGCGGTGTTTGGTTCGGGTGAATACCTGTTGGTCGGGGAAACCGGGAAGACTGGGAATGTTCCCTTTACTGCTGTATTCGCTGCAGACGGCCGGTTGGTGAAGGAGATTAATGAGCCCGAAGATGAGGAAGCACGAAAAAAGGCGGAGATTGGCGATACACAATACGTAGGATCGGGAAATACGGGCAACAATTTTGTAAGCATGGGAGATGTTGCCGTTGGCTCGGATGGAAATGCCTACCTCTTGCATGGTACTTCTCCCACCCTGATTTACGTCATTTCTCCGGCAGGCGCGGTGGTGCGCAAGCTGCGAATTAGCGTCGATGATCCCGACATTGTGGCAAGTAGCATCAAGGCTTATGGCGGGCGGCTCGCCATCGGGCTTGTTCAGTCGTCCGATGCCGGGATCTCAATAAAGGTGATTGACCTCAAAGGAAATCCGATCGCCGACTACAGAATGGACGTCGTCGGGACCTACTCCTTAGCTCTGGCTTGTTACGGCTCCGAAGGCTTCACCTTGATCCCATACTTCGCTGAGACCAACTTGTATCTGCTCAAGGCGAAGCTGCCATAGGCTCGTCTGTCTGGAGTTTTCACCAATGCAAAGCCCCGCAGGGATAAGCGGGGCTTTATCATCTTCGACAGGAAAAATGCTAATTCGTGTTGATAACGGTAAGGAAGTCTTCGGTAACGTAACTGAGCAATTCTCTGGCTTATCGAATTTGACTAAGGCAAGAAACCCGTTCGCGTGGGGCGACTTGAACGGGGCAACGGCGACGGAATCATCGACAAGCGACACGCCGTATTCTCGCAGCTGCTTCTCTGGATTGACGCGAACCACAACGCCGTCTCCGAGTCCGACAAGCTGCACACTTTGCCGGAGCTAGGTGTGTACTGCACCATATCTGCACCGCCCAATCGACGTGCTAATAGGCTCCGACGGCACAAATCTGGTCTATACGCGCGACTTTGATGGCATCGCATATTGGTCGAAATTCACGCGATAAGAGTGCTGGATCAACGCCTACGCTTGCCGAGGAAATCAGTTAGTCTAAATGTCTCATTATCTGGTCCAATAAGAGTTGAACCAATCGCGACGGAAGGCATACGGAGGCGATTTTATAACAGCTATGCGGTGCCTTTGATTCTTGGTCAATGAACGAGCTGTTGGCGACGGCGGGTGAACGGGGATCATCTGTGATTCTCTCAGGGCAATGCAGTTCGTGCAGGATAACCAACCAGCTCTGCAAGCACCTGCCAATGTCTCGGATGTGGTCGGCGTCGGCCTGTGCGGATGAGTGCGGCGTAGGGCATCGAGACGTGTAAGGTTTCAGAAATTTCGCGAACTTTGATCGCCTTGAGATGAGGCTGAACTTTCTGGTCGTAGCATTCCGCTGTGAGCCAACTCGGTAGACAGGACGGGTCCCACCAAGTATTGGCGACAGCGTGATGGCTCAGCACCTTCGAGATTCGAGCCCTGGTCCTCTTGCTCTTAGGCTTTGCATGACCGAGCAGCGCAACCTGCGCCATCGTTACCCGCGATGCGTCAACTGCACACGAGCGGCAGTAGCGGTTCTTAACTCCCTCCGTACCGCAGACCTCGCAGATTTTCACCTTAGGAGGCGCAATATTGGTATCGAGTCTGAAGTCGTTTCCTCGTCCTTCGCTTCTCCGGCGGTGAGTGAGGCGAGTTGGTAGCTGCTGGACGCCTCTGGATTGTCCGTGCTGTGAGTTCCATAGCGCTTGCGCGACCCATTCTGCGATGGGCGCGACAGCGCGTCTCCACATCGTCGCAGTTTCGGACAGCCTAACTGCGAAATCGGCCATGAGACGGCAGTTGCCGTCTCGCTGCTCGAAGAACCATTGCCGATTGAGCGGCTGGCGCGTGACCCAGTCCAAAACGTAGGAGTCCACCCGGGCTCTAACTGGCTCCAGTACGTCGAGGGCGAGGCTGTCCCGATTTCCGGAATCGACGTGCAAGACTCCCAAGCCCGGATCGAGGCCGAGCGCGGCGACAGCCAGTCGGGCCTCAGACTCCAAGACCGCGTAGAGATAGTTGAGCATCGCATTCGGCGGGTTGACTGACAGCCTTGGTGATCCGGTGAGCGGCGAGATCCGTGTGCCAAAGCTCAACCAGTGAGCGGGAGTCCGCGTGAGATCATTCTTGGGGAAAGTGATCGGCAGAGTGCGCCACGCTGACCAGTAAGCCAATGCGGCTTGAGCTTCGATCAGTCGGATCGACGCGACATTCTCAGCCTCCGGCAATTCTGCGTTGAACCTTGCGATGGTGTCGGCAGTGGTTGAGTCGAGGAGCTTGTTTCTCGCTACCAACTCTTGTCCTGCGAGCTTCTGCTGGATCAGTTCGCGCGTGATACGCAAGGCGGCTCCGGAGACATGGGCCAGCGCTTGTGCACGGCGCAGCTTGGCATCCGATGATCTCACGGGCCCTGTTGTCGCGAGAACAGAGCCATCGCGCTCAAGCATCACAAAGCTGGCATCCTGATCGGCGAGCCATTGCAGCGCTGCAAGCGAAACCAGTCCATCAGAGCCGATCACAACTAGTCGTTTTAGACCGTGTCCGACACGCGGAAGGCGGTATCGCAGACGGTCAGCGCCGATTCCATCTTCAAGAAACAGATGTCCTCGATCCACACGGACCTGGATACCGTAACCGCATAGCGTTACGACATCATGTCTTGGCACTATCAACGAACTAGGGCGGCTTTCTGGCGGAGGGCTCGCCTCCAGCTGATGGAATTCGTTATTCATAATCTTCTCGTCGCATCAATTCCTCTGATAGTTCGGCAGTGCCGCACTTCCGGCAGGCACCGTTCAAGGCCGCTCCCGCATAGCCACATGTGCACTCAATATAAAAATCGCGACGCATTATCATGTGCCGTACTTTCGCTCGTTCTATCGCGCAAATCTCTCGCGAACGCCTCGGTGTTACCAGGCCGTCGGCCCCCAGAGAATCGGCCAGATGGTGAATTTGTGATCTCGACCGCTCGTGCGGAAATTTGGGGTCCTGAAGGACCCCAAAGATGCGCTCCGAAAACCGGAAATCATTCGTATTGCTGATGATTCCACGGCCCGACTTCACTACATCCCAGACTTCAACCGGCGATTTTGCTGCCAATAATTGTTTCCCGAGGATCGGCCAAGCCTGGGAGAACTGTGCGCGGAATACGTTGGCACTTCCGAGAACGATATGAGGATCGACTTTCCGTGGCCTCCCGATGGCCTTCTTGTGCGAATTCTTATGGTTCGGCATGTATCTAATACATTACATGTAATTACGCAATAAATCCATAATATTTAGGCGGGAAATACACTTCGATGCGAGGCATTTGCACGACGCAATCTCGACATCTCCAACGCTATTAGATTGTAATTGCAGGATATTATGCAGATTCTATATTTTGTACCTTGTAATGTACGGTATGGTTTCTCCGCGGCTGTACAACAGTCTAGTTATACGGAGAAACCAGATGCCAAGCAAGAAACAGAGGTCAAGTGCAAAGCGGAAGGAGAAGGTAGATCGGAAGTCGCGGCGGCTGTCGACACGTCAACAAGAGGAAAGAGTACGCGGTCTAGCCGCGATTAATCGGTACCGTCGAGGCGACGCAAAATCACTTTCCGCAGCCGCACGCACCGAGGGAACCACGATCAGGGCAATTCGAACATTGCTACCCGCAGCAATTACCCAGGAACGTCGCGGCGGTCGCATTCGGGTCAAGCCAAGTGACCGATATTCGGCCAAAGTGCAAATCCTGGCTGACGACGGCTCGTTGACGACAACAGCACGGGGGTCTCGTGAGCGCGACCTTGCGGGGCAACATCGCGCAACCTTCATGCGCGTACTTCGGGGGCTAGAACCAAAATCGGCCCTTGAGCGGTATAGGGGGAAGAAAGTCGGCGGCCACGAGTTGGTCAGCGATTATGCACAACTTGTAGCGCTGGCAAAGGCTGGCGTCGTAGGCCAGCTCGAACCCCTTTATTTGAGTCCTGACGTTGCTGCATGAAGAATCCCAAACCCATCGCGCGGGGCTCGGCGCATTGAGATGCGCCGCAAGCAGTTGGGATACCCGTCTCGGTGTTTCTATTGTCCTGAAACGGATTTATTTTGTTTCGAAGAAGATCATCCAGTTACCCGCCAACTGGATGAACAATTCAGGAGGGTTGTGTGCCGCAACTGCCACAGGAAATTGGAAATAAACCGAGACACCAAGGGCCTCACAAAGAACGGCCTCCACCGCGTTCGCGAGTCCCAGCATGAAAAAACTCAGCGTTATGATCTACTTCTTGCTGAGGATCTGGACTCGATAGCCGACGTAGTGCAGTCACCGCACGCCTCCCCGGACTTGGTCGCCGCCGCGTTACGGGCCGCCGCGTCCTCCTTGCGTCGCACTGTACCCACGCACCATTCGAATCCGCTTCCTAACCGCACTAGTGTCGCAATTGAGTGAGTGCAAGTTCCTAACACCGCCGGATTCCGCTAGTCCGTGGCGCTGGATTGTTTTATCTTCGCCCTAGCAATCCTGATAAATCTATGAATTCCAATGCGGAGTTGGCACCGATTTTTGTTCGCGTGTACTCCCGCGTGAGAGGGAAGGCACGAAAAGATCAATGGAAACCGAACGATACGAAGTGGGCCAACTTCGCACTTGTACTCGACTGCGAGACCACAACCGATATTCGCCAGGACCTCAATTTTCTGTGGTGGAGGTTCTGCGAACTCAAAGATGACGCTTACGTGTGCCAACTGGAGGGGATCGCGTATAACGACCATCTGGACAAGACTGCGATTGCACTCATCCGTTCATTCGCTCGCAAACGTGCCGACGTGGAAGACGGTTGCCCCGAACAAATTCAAGTCAGCTCTCGCACCGATTTTGCGAATGGTGTTTTCTGGGAGGCAATTCGCACCGGAGCTGCCATAGTATGCTTCAACTCACCTTTCGATCTCAGCCGAATTTCGTTGAAATCTCGCCCAGCCAAACTCAGGAACACCGGATGGTCAGTGACTCCGTGGCCAGACGAAGCCGATCCCTTCAAACCTAAGCCGTGGATCAGGATCAAGCCAAAAGACTCGCGTTCGGCATTCATCTCCCTCGTCGGGGGTGATCCGAGCATGCGCCTCAACTATAGCGGGCGCATCCTTGAGCTTTCAGTATTGGGTTGGGCACTTCGAAACAAGCACAAGGACCTGAATGGATTTCTTGAGTCATTCGGCCTCAAACCAAAGGCCGACCATGAGCCGAGCGGCCTCGTTACCCATGCAGAACTCAAGTACGGGAGAACTGACACAGAGCGCACCGTGGAACTCCTGAACGCAATGAAACACGAATACGACGGCTTTCCCCTTGAGCTACGACCGGAACAGGCAATGAGCGCCGCCAGTATCACCAAAGCGTTTCCGGATGAGATGCAGATTACGCCGCCAGCCAAGAAGTTCAAGTTGTCCCGAAAGACGCTCGGCAAATGTATGCAGGCCTATTACGGCGGGCGCAGCGAAATTCGTATTCGGCATCAGGAAATGCCCGTGGTTGTCTGTGACACAACTTCGGAGTATCCCTCGGTGGCGGCCCTCCTTCAGTTGTGGCCGTTGCTCACCGCGTCGAAGGTGAAAGTCGTGAAGTGCACCCGGGAAGCACGGGCGACGCTGGACCGAACGACGCTCGAAGAGCTGCTGTCCCCGTCAGCGTGGCGGGAGTTGGGATTCTTTGCCTCGGTCAAGCCGCAGGGCGACATTCTGCCGGTTCGATCTCTTTATAACGACACTGGCAATACGAATATCGGCTTGAACCCGCTCACATCGACCGACCCTATCTGGTACTCCGGCCCCGACCTGGCGACATCCAAATTGCAAACCGGGCAGGTGCCCAAGATCATCGATGCGTTCAAACTCGTTCCGCAAGGCACGCAGAGGGGAATGAAGGACACTCACATCGGCAAGCGAAACATTGATCCGCAAACCGACGACTTTTTCCGAGTCGTTATTGAAGAAAGAAAATCCCTTCCAGACACTCACCCACACTATCTGCTTCTGAAGATCATCGCTAACTCGTTGTACGGCATCTTCGCCGAACTCAATAAATATGAGGACGGGAAAAACAACGCCAAGGAATTGGCGGTATTTTCCGGCGAAAAGGAATTCACGCAATCGACCTGCATCGTGGAGCGTGAGGGCCAGTGGCATTTCCCTCCCGCAGCCGCATTGATAACGGCGGGGGGCAGGCTCATGCTCGCGATCTTGCAGGCAATGGTCGAAGAGAAAAAGGGAGCGTACTTACTCACCGACACGGATTCACTGCTGTTTGTCTCTTCCCGAAGAGGCGGTATGGTCCCTTGTCCGGGCGGGCCACACAAAACCGCAACCGGGGTCTCCGCTGTGAAGGCGATAAAGTGGAAAGAGGTTGAACGCATTTGCACCAAACTTAACGGTCTGAATCCCTACGATAAAGAAGTCGTAGAAGACATCCTCAAGATCGAAGGCTGCAATTACGGGCGCAACGGAAAGCCGCGCCAACTCTATGGGGTGGCAATATCGGCCAAGAGATATGCAGTCTACGCCCGGCAGAAATCAAGAATACAAATTATTAAGCCAAGCGAACACGGCCTGGGCATGTTGTACCTTCCCGACAACCGTAAACGCTACATCCCCACTGACTGTAAGGATCAGAAGACTACGTATCCACGCTGGATCGTTGAAGCATGGGAACGGCTTCTGGACGATCATTTCCGCAATATCAAAGATCCTGCAAACGCGCTCGTGACGCGTGAATTGTGGTTTGGAGGCTTCCCGGCTGTCATGCGAATCCGCGTGACAACTCCGAACGTGCTGGCAGCCCTGCGCAAACACGATCCCGAGGCGGCCAAGCCCTACAATTTCGCGCTCTCGCCAATTCTGCTTCAATCGGCTCCGGGCTGTACTTTGGTCGGACCGTTCAGTAAAAGTCCAAAGGACTGGCTGCCTCGGGAATACACCGAGATCCACACCGGAGCTACGGTCCACTTGGGTGAAGAATACAATGGCCGGAAACTTTTGCCGCAGACTCTTTCCGGGGTTCTGTGGCGTCACTACCTCCACCCGGAAGACAAATCACTTTCACCCGACGGCCAGCCCTGTGGCCCGTACACAAGCGGCTTGCTTCTCCGACGACCGATCCACGCAATGATTCCGTTCATCACAATCGGAAAGGAAATCGAGCGGAAGGCCCAGGAGGGGGAAGATATTAGTAGTCTCGAAAACGCAGGACCAATACGATATCAGTCCCGGCAAACGGCCAACACGCGTGCGGTGGATCCGGCTTTACAAAAACGGATGGAGCAATTTTCGCTGCGTCAGCTTACACAATCAGGTTTAAGCCGCGACACCGTGATTCAGGCTCGACGCGGTGCCCGCGTCCACCCTGACAGCCGCAGCCGGTTGGAGGAGACCGTGAACCAACTGGAGGGTCAGTGCTGCATCGCTTCGTCGCCCCCAAGTTCTTGCCGAATGAAGTTGCCCGTGACCCGCAGGCACTCGCGCCTTTCAACGGGAAGCGCAAGCCTGGGCACGATCTGACTGCAAACACACGGCCCACCCGCGTCTGGTTAGGAAAATGCTGGCACCGCGTGCTAGCATCGTGTCAGTTTTGGATTCTGCGCTTTCAGTCGAACTGGCCGCCGCACGCCAACAAAGCGCCCTTTGCTCCATGCAGGACGGCCCGAAGGGATTCCGCTTGGCTCTTGACGACATAAGGAGACTCATGGATGCAGGAAAGGAAAAGGGCTATCTCGCCTACGGCGAGATGAATGACCTGATTCCTCATGATGTCCATTCCTCTGAGGTCCTGGAGGACCTGCTCGCCACCATCGGCACGCAGGGTATTGACGTGGTTGGGGGTCAGCCCAAGCTACCTTCAGCCCTCGAAAAAGGGTTGGAGAACGAAGTGGAGGCCGACGAAGTCGAGCTCGACCCTACGCCAGGGGCCCTTGAAAAGACCAACGATCCGGTGCGCCTCTACCTACGCGAGATGGGCACGGTGCCTCTGCTCACCCGCGAAAGGGAAGTGGACGTTGCCAAGCGCATTGAGCGCGGTCGGCTGCAAGTTCTGAAGGCGCTTTCCCGCTCGCCTGTTGTGATCCATCAGATTCTGGCGATTAGCAAGGATTTGAAGCAGGGGGTACGCTCGATCAGGGAAATTGTTGTTTTTGAGGAGGAAGAGGTTACCCAGGAGATTCTACAGAACCGCGTCAAGGACCTTACCCGCCGCATCGACGAGCTGCAAAAGCGTTACAAACGAGTTGGTCAGCTGGCCGACCGGTCACTGACCGACCCGTCACAAAGGAAAGCACCCCAATACAGTCGCTGCCGATGCAGGCCGGGCCGCGAGATTGTTCGGATTTCACTCATCATCCGCAACCTTGGTCTTACGAATTTCGAGCACAAACGCCTGATCGATCGCGTGAATAAAGCCGTGGAAATTATGGGTTCGCTCGATCGCCAGATCAGCAACCTGGAAAAGAAGATTGCTGGCACGCACAGCGAAGATCTCAAGAAAGACTACCGCAAGACGCAGCGACAGCATCGCGCCGACTTGGAAAGACTGGAAAGCGATTCCGACGTGAGCTTCCAGGAACTGCGGCGCACGCAGCGCGAAATCATCCAGGGCGGGATGGACGCGGAGCAGGCCAAACACGAACTCATCGAAGCCAACCTCCGCCTCGTGGTTTCCATCGCCAAAAAGTATCGCAACCGGGGACTGCAGTTCCTCGACCTGATCCAGGAGGGCAACATCGGCTTGATGAAGGGAGTGGACAAGTTCGATTATCGCCGCGGCTACAAGTTTTCCACCTACGCGACGTGGTGGATTCGCCAGTCAATCACCCGCGCCATTGCTGACCAGGCGCGCACCATCCGCCTCCCAGTGCACATGGTCGAGATCGTCAACAAGCTGATTCGCGTCTCCCGGCAACTGGTCCAGGAATTGGGCCGCGAACCTACCTCGTTAGAGATTGCCAAACGCATGGACATTCCCGCAGCCAAGCTGCGCAAAGTGCGCAAGATCATGCAGGACCCGATCTCGCTGGAGACGCCAATCGGTGAGGAGGGGGATTCCCATCTCGGCGACTTCATCAAAGACAGCACTGCGCTCGCGCCGGACGAGGCTGCTATCACCGTGAACCTAGAGGAGCAGACCGGTCAGGTGCTGCGCACTCTGACTCCGCGCGAGGAGAAGATCATGAAGATGCGCTTTGGCCTGGAAGACGATTCGGAGCACACGCTGGAGGAGGTTGGACGCTCGTTCGCCGTCACCCGCGAGCGCATTCGCCAGATCGAAGCCAAGGCACTGCGCAAACTGCGCCAGCCTGCACGCTCCGGCAAGCTCAGGTTATTTCTCGACGACACGCACGAATAGCGCCGCGAGCGAGACGTGCACGCAGAGAGAGCCCAGGGAAAGAATGCACAGCATCTGCGAGTTGACCTAGGCAGCCTCACTGGTTTCGTATACCGTGGCTTAGTTTTGTGAGATGTTCCGCAGAGCGTGCAAGGCGTACATCGTGTCATCCAGAGCTTGTTCCTCTTCGATGTTGTCTCCGGCTATGTGAAACAACTCCCGTGCCCTTAGCGCAAGTGCTTTCTCTGCTTGCGCAATGCGCTCCGGGAGTTTGGTCTTATCAACCTCAAAGAGCGCAGCCTTGTACAAATCCCTCCACGCGCTCCTGTCCATAGATTTAGAGCTGCCGGTATTCATAAATTCCCCTTGTTTCGCTTGGCAGGCCTGTCTGAAAGGGTGTCGAATTGTCCCGAATGCTTGCGCAGGAAACAGGCGACAACATCGCCTCCTCGATCCTTAGATACGATGGCGCCGGTGATCCCTGCTGGGAAGTGACTCGTGTTCAAAGCCGCCGTAGAGTTTGGGGCGAGCTTCATTCACAATCAGGGCGCGCCCGCCGTGGACCGAACCGTTCAGAATACGAATAGCATCTCGCGCCTCGCCAGCATCAGTCATCTCGACGAACGCAAATCCCCGCGGTTGACGTGTGTCGCGATCCATGACGGCCGTGACTGTTTTAACTGCCCCGTACACCGCGAACAGTATCCGAAGTTCGTCTTCGGAAGTGGAAAAATCCAAGTTGCCGACGTAAATGTTCGTCATGGTTGCCTCCAGTGGTTTGAGCACGGCCCTTATTGCGCGATGGTCCGATCATCATCAGCTTCACCAACGATTTCTTTGTCACAGTGATCGTGAGGCTACTCCTTGCGCTCGCTGCTTCCTGCTACCTCAGTTTCTGCTTGAAGCCAGTCTTCTTTCGCATGGCCGTCTATTCTGCCGCGCACCTCATACAGCTCGTAAGCGCGAGCGCGCACGCTCTCCTCATGAGTCGTGATAGTTGCATCTGTCTTGGTCAAAAACTCCGTTTTCATGGATTTTTCTCCTCCATCCGGCTGCCAACCCTCTGTAAGGCCTTATGCGGCATGCAGGATTCCTGGCCTCTGTACCCAGTCTTCCGAAACCTTATCGCCCTTAATGACTTCGTCGGCGCAGGTGGGAGACAGGTACGTTGGGGGCCCAACTAGGAACCTGATCCGCTGCCCTGGATGCTGGCGCCGAATCGTTCGCCAGAACTCCACTGCTTCTTTGGATCTCTGGCGTACGTCCAGCAGTACCAAATCGAAAAAATCAGGCACCCAAAGCAACTCCGCTTCCGTGACGCTTTTGGCCGTGTGAACGTGAACTCCGCGGCTTCGCAGCACACGGGCGCGCAACTGCTGCATCGCTTCGTTGCCATCAATGATGAGTACGTTTTTCGTGCCCATTTGAAAGGAAATTGGGGATTGCTGGGGCACAGAACACCTCCAAGCCTTCTGGAGGCGGGCGTTTCGGAAAGCAGGGTTTACCTTTGAGAAGCGGGCGTCACCAGAAAGATCTAAACCTCGACTCTTCTTGTCTCTTTCATAAAGGGGGCGGGGATCGGGCCACGCCCCCAGCCGAGCGCAAAAGCCTTGCCTGCTTCAGGCTGCTATGCGAGCAGCGGTCTTTTGCAAGGTCGAGTTGGCCACCTCAAAGTTTCGAACCTCAGAAGTACCGTCGACCACTTTTGCCAGAGCTTTCAGCACTTCTGGATAGCTTCCGCGGTGATAGGCTTCCGCGTCCTCTTTCTTGTCCCACAGACTGATAGCGACCACTTCCGTTCCGGATCCGGGGGCGACGAATACGATTTCGTCCTGGAAGCCTTGCTGTTTCTTAAGGAGTGGAAGAATCTCGTTCTCGATTGTCTGAGTAAACTCCGCTTGGGTATTGGGCTTCAGGTGCATGGTAACGTGACGAGCAAACATGTCAACCTCCTGGGTTTGGTGCGACTAAGAGGAGAGAACTTCAGATGGGCTGCCTTAGTTCAGGGGATCTGAAAGAGGAGAAGACGTAATTCGCTCTGGCTAACACACTATACCGAATCCCAGTGTTGTCAAGTCGGAAATGTCCCAGGTTGCGCGCCTGTTGGTTGGTTTGTATCCCTCGGTTGCGAGCGGCTGACGTGACTCAGAAACGACGCTTTACGAAATCAGGCGGATCTCGTAACTGTTTGTGAATACAAAATGTTTGTGGGGAAATCGGGAAAATGGGAGATGCCCGAGCCTGCTTAAAACTTATCGAGACGGCGCTTCCGTTATTGAAAGCGTGATCTTGCCTGCTGGCATAGATTTGTGACAGTGTGGGCACGTTGGGTGCTTTCCGTAGACAGTAGCGGGGATATCGTCACGAGTCGCGGCGAATTCCATTTTGTTTCCGGATGAGATAGTTCTTCGGCACTGTGGGCACGCGAAGGAATAGCTGAACCAGATGGTCATGGCTCGATCTCGTTCTGAGGGAAGAGAGAGACATTATAAATGCTAAAGGAATGACGGGCCCCGCGATCAAGGAACTATAATAGAAGCAGAGCTAGACGACGTAGTGTCCCAACTGAAAGCCAGCAAAGACCCAGACACGAGGCGAAGCCTGTTGGCCCAAATGAGGCTTTTGATGGCCGAGCGTGAACGCCTTGTCTCAGAGAAACCCAACTCCACAAAAACATAGTTCCTAGTGTTTTGGCTTTTTTTCCTCGACCCTTTCGAGCCTTGCCCCCATCGGGCCGTGGACAGGATAGATTTGGCAACTTCCAGTTTTTCCATGACTTTTTGAACGGCAAGCACTTTGGCCCGCCCGCGCGCGCGAGAGAAGGGTTGCAAAATCGGGAGCCCAGGGGAGGGGTCGACAATTTTTCCCTCACGGTATATCCCCATCAAGCCGAGGATGGGATAGGAGGTAGAGCGTTCCAAAACTGCCCTCCTTTACCGATTGGTTAATAGTCTGGCGGGCCGCGGAGGACGAGGGAGTGGGGGAGTCGAAACGGCGGGCCTGTGCATGAGGCGCGAGGGGAGTGTGGCGCGGAGTGCGGGAGGGGGGACCTGAGCGCTGATGGGGCTGGAAAGAGATGGTCTAGAAGACACCCCCTGTGAAATCAGATTGGACTGGGAGTGGGATGGACATTCGTGGGAATCACTTACACGGCCGTACAGGAGGAAATGGATATCTATCCGAAGGCTAACACGAATGTTCGTCCCGAATTCTTTCTCAGAGCGGGATTCCAAACTCATTTCACCGGTCCTTGATACCGGTCCAGCCAATCAAGGATTTCCTTCACCATCTGGTCATAGGGAGGAATGTGTCCTCCATCCAAGACCGCGTGACGCTTGTCTTTCTCGGGTGTGCCCAGGAAACGAAACATCACATTCTGTGTTTCCAACGGATAGAACTCGTCATATCGACCATCGACCAATAACGTCGGCACTCTGACTCTTGGTGCAAAGTTTAGCTCCTCTACTTCTGGCATCTTCTTGGCAAATACGAACCCTCCCCCCAAAAGTACAGCCACTTTGATTCGGCTCTCTACTGCGGGAAAAATATTCCCAAGATAGGCTCCCGTGCTGAGACCGTAGTACGCCAGCTTTTCGAGGTTCAAATCCTTCCGGGTCTCCAGGTAGTCAATTGTTCTCCCCAAATCTTTTCTCCAGTAAATCACGTGGTCTCGGTAACGTGCGGTTTCATCGGGATCATCGTAGGCCAGATCATCGGCGCGCTCATAATGACTCTTGTAAATCGGAAATACGAGGGCACGTCCACTTTTGATGACGAAGTCACAGGCGAACGACTCCAGATCTTTACTCGAGCGGGCCACGACGGCATAAGAGCCAGGAAAGAAAACAACGGTTTGGAACGGCGGCTTGGAATTTCGCGGCAAGTAGACATACGCACTCATCCGCTCGTTTCCGTAAGCTGCATTGAATGTTATTTTCTGTCGGGTCCAGTGTTCACTGCTTTCATCTACCGGATCTGCGATAGGATTCAGCGGCCCAGTATCGTAGCGGTACAGATTCTTCAATGCCGCAAACACTTGATCGGTAACTGGCTTTTCTCTTGCGAAGTCGCGGAACCTAAAGGAAATAGGTTCTAGTGCGTCTTTCGGCAGGGACGTGCCTGGAATTGCTTTTACACAACGAAATCCATAGGTAGGCAGGCGCCGGAAGGGAGACTGCGCATCCCGATCCAAGAACATATAGAGTGGCTCATTCCATGCCCCGCCTAGAATGAAGCGTTTGTTCTCCGTGGCATTCCAACACCATTCCTTCGCGTTTCCAGCCATGTCATACGTGCCGTACGGGCTCATGCCCTGATGGCTAGCGACGGGTGCGAGCCCTCTGCCCTCGAAATTGCTGATAGGCGCAATAAGAGAAGCAATCCCGAGCCACGGCCACGCGGCATGCTGCCATTGGTTCACTGTCGGCAAACTCTTCCCCGTAAATTCCGCGTAGGCGGCTGCTTCGTACCAACTGACTCCTGTAACCGGATAGTTGCCTTGCCCCTCGGGATAGTTCCCGAGTTCCCAAGTTGCCGGGCCGGGCCTGCCTGCCTTGTCCCGAAATCGTGACATGGCTTGTTCCCAAGAAAGTATTTTCCCGTTGTCGATGAATGGCTGCTTCCAATACTCCGATTTGCGGTAGCCTCCAGCATCCACGAACTTCTTGAACTGGATGTTTGTTACCTCGTAACGGTCCATCCAATAATCAGGAACAT
>Ga0307479_10001347_pt1 | contig 22372 bp, 15 predicted proteins | sample atmos_gasesECM4C_FD_203743 | JGI IMG/M metagenome (GOLD analysis project Ga0307479, IMG submission 203743) | Hardwood forest soil microbial communities from Morgan-Monroe State Forest, Indiana, United States - atmos_gasesECM4C_515 | ecosystem: Environmental > Terrestrial > Soil > Temperate...
CGGCGATACCATGGGTGGCATGTAGTCCGGATGGACTTCCGATTGCGACCATCTCCATCGGGTGATGTCTCAGGAATGCTTCGAGGTCCTGGTAGGGCTTTCCACCGTATTCACGGCATAGACTCGCAACCCGGTTCGTATTGGTTCCGTAGATGGCGGCAATTTCGACACCTGGAATCGCACGGGCTGCGCGTGCGTGAGTATCCGTGATGTTCCCTCCGCCGATGAGACCGACGTGAATCGTCATGGGACACTTAGCAACCGCGCAAACGGACTTGCGACATTGGCCGAGCTAACACCCAGCAGACTTATTACCCTATCTACTGCTGAAGCTCAGCTCCCGGACCGATAGCAACCACGAAATACACAGCTGCAGACCCACCAACGTTGCGTATCCCGTGTTCTTCGTTGGAGCGGACGAAACCGACCGAGCCTGGCTCCAAACGGTAGGTTTTTCCATTCACTGTGAGCTCAATCGTTCCTTCCCGGATCAACCACATCTCCGAGTGCGGATGATGATGGGTAGTGGCGGTGGGCGCGCCACCCGGGGACAACGTGGTTTCATGCACCTCCAGGCCTTCTCCCGTAGCTAGCTTGCCCCTCATCATCAGTCGGATCTGGGCGTTGTTGTTCGCAACGTGCAGGGGCGCCTTGTCGAACGCAAAGGCCGCCGAAGGTAACGAAGCGTCTTGGGTGGAGGCCTGCAGCTCGACTGCAAGGGGAAGCAGGCTTGGCAGTATCAGACACATCTCACGTCGAGTGACGGACATCGGGCATCTCCGGGATCACATCAGATCTAATGCTTCATCGGCGAATTGGAAAGAGCTCATGACGCATTCGGTTCGTCTTGCATTGCGCTAAGTGACTCCACTTTCGGCGGCATCATAACAGACTCTCTTCCAGCGATCGTAACAGCACCTATGTACAGAGTTATTCCTTGCCGCTCGCTGCCTTTTGTCGGCTCAGTCGGACATGTGCGATGCTGGACGCCCTGGTCGCCGAGCACAATGTTGGTGTAGGCTGTCACCGATTGCTCTTGGATGCACACTAACTCTTCCTATGGCCCTGATACAGAATCTTACGCGCACTCCTAAGAAAGTCCGCATCCTGATCCTTGTGCTGTTCTGCACGCCAGCGTTGCGCGCCCAGTCGACGAGCCTGTCGGGGATCGCTCACGTGGCGCTTCGGGTCAGCGATCTCGCGAAGTCCCGCGATTTCTACCACAGCCTGGGGTTCGAACAAGCCTTCGAATTCACGGATGCCGGCAAAACTTCGGTTGCGTTTATCAAAGTCAATGATCGCCAGTTCATAGAGCTGTATCCGCGTACTTCGGACACGCAGCCGGGCGGCCTTATGCACATCTGCTTCGAAGCCAGTGAGATCGAATCGGTTCGCAACGCCTACCTCAAGCGGGGTCTGCAGCCTGCGGAAATCAAGAAGGCACGGGCTGGGAACCTTCTGTTTGTCATGTACGATCCCGAGGGCCAGTTACTCGAGTACACGCAATACTTGCCGGATTCGCTCCATTCCCTGGATCACGGAAAGCACTTGGGGGAACAGCGTGTTTCAGATCACCTGTTGCAGGCAACTTCTGCGGTCAAGGATATCGTGGCAGAACGGGCGTTCTATACCGCCAAACTGAACTTCGAAAGTGTTTCTCTCACCGGAGCCGAGTTCTTGATTACCGGAAACTCTGGCGACAAGATGGCGCTTCAGATCCAAACATCCACGCCACGTCCGCGTATCAAGTTCGCAGTCGCAAGCGTTAAAGCGACAGTCCGCGAGTTGCGGAGTCGTGGATTTCACGTTCAGAAAAGTCACGGCACAGCTTCCGTCACTGACCCCGATGGCGCCATCCTGTCATTCGTCTCCCCTCACGACACGCGATGAGATCGTCATTGCCGCAGACTCGCAGCTGGTTGAGCCGGCGCTGGTGAGCCCGCGCCCTGTTTCAGTACAACGATTTGATTTGCCTTCCCTCCAGCAAAGGCCTCCCGCTGGCCGCCGGGCCATTGCACTTCAACGCGATCATACTTTTCGTCATCCCCCAGGCCAATGTGCACGCGCGGATCGTTTTGGGAGAGATAGCTTGCACCCGTCTGAATTTCGCCCGAAATGCGGCGATTCCCGACATACACATATACCCGTGCTCCCACCGCGTCGCGGTTCGCTTTGGTGCCAACGCAGCGGACCATCAGCCAGTTCTTCTTCGTCCCAAAGTTCTTCAAGAGACTTGGGGGCGCATCGAGGTTGTTGATCACGATCTCTAGCGAACCGTCATTTCCCAAGTCTCCCACCGCCAGTCCTCTTGAGGCCCACGGCTCACTGATCCCGGTCCCTGCGCTATTCGACATATCTCTGAACTTCCCGCCGCCGGCATTCCAGTACAACAATCTTGGCTGCCGGTACTTGTAGTTCAAGGGACCGCGCTCCACCTCCGGGTAGACGTGCCCGTCGGCCATCACAATGTCTTTGCGACCATCGTTGTCGACGTCGAGAAACTGAATGCCCCATCCCAGGTATTGCGTGTGTACGCCGAGGCCCGCCTCGTAGACCCGGTCAGTAAACGTGCCGTCACGGTTGTTGTGATAGAGATTGGGTACATCGTCACTGAAATTGGTTTTCGCGATATCGACGAACCCATCTTCATCGTAATCGGAAACGGTAACGCCCATGCCAGCCTGCTCCTGCCCGGCGTCGCTCAGAGCCACGCCGGACGCGACTCCCACTTCTTCGAAAGTGCCGTTCTTCCGATTGTGATAGAGCAGGCTGGGCCGCGAATCGCAGGCCACATACAAATCCGGATAGCCGTCGTTGTCGAAGTCCGAGGCCAGCACCGTGAAACCGTAGCACCCCGTCGGTTTCCCAATCCCGCTGGCCGCGGACACATCAGTGAAGTGCCCATTGCCATGGTTGTGAAAAAGCAGGTTCTGTCCAGACGGAAGCCCGCGCGGACCGCACATCACGGGCATGCCCTTCCACTGGCAGTACCCACCCGAACCTGGCTCAGGAACCTTGTCGCGGTCGAAATCAACGTACCCACTCACCACCAGGTCGAGCTTGCCGTCAAGGTCGTAGTCGAAGAACGAGCATCCCGTGTCCCAGCGCACTGCATCGGATTTGAGTCCCGCGGCTTCCGTGACGTCCTTGAAGGTTCCGTTTCCTTCGTTGTGATACAGAACACTGTGCCCGTAATAAGTGACAAACAAATCCTCGAAACCATCGTTGTCGTAGTCACCAACGCAGACGCCTTGCCCCCATCCGACTTTCCCCAAACCAGCCTTCTGGGTAAGGTCGACGAAATGCATGTTCCCGAGATTGCGATAGAGATGACTGGTGGATTTCTCGCCGCGACCCTTGCCATCCATCGTGGTCGCATTTGCCAGGAAGATATCCATGAAGCCATCGTTGTCGAGATCGAAGATCGCCACACCGTTGCCGGTTGTTTCCAGGATGTAGTGTTTGTTGTCGGCAACCCCCGAGACGTTTTCCGCGGTCACCCCGGCTTCTGCGGCGATGTCACGGAAGTCTATTGAGACCGGAGGCGGGCCGCCCTGAACGGCCTGTTCAGAGCGCGCGAGTTCGGGGAAGTTGTGGATCAGCAGAAAAACAATCAGCAGGCCCGTTTGCACACTGCGCCGCATGTTCGAAACGGTGTCTGTCATTCTTCCGGCTTGATTGTCGCATTCAAAGCGTCTCTCTCCAAGTCGAAGGTTCACAACAGCGATGCCCAGTTGCCCCGTCGTACGCTTGGTCCGAGAGTGGCTTTGCTGATCCTGGGCGATCATAAAGAGAGCAACGAGAAGCACCCCCCCCGCGAAGGCATCGCGTGCAGACTCAGTGCGTGGAGAGTTGAACAAAAACGTTACTTCGAACGTTCGTGATGCTGCCGATTTATGTGTCGTGAGCCACGATTTCACCATCCTTGAGTTTTGCCAAAAAAACGATTCGGAAAAACTCGGTTGACACCAATTTTTGACTGATGTTACCTACCTGCAGTTCGGGGCTGGCAGTCAATAGTCCTTTTCGTTTAGTTCAGTCAAAATTTCAGATCCGAGAGGTGGGGCTCATGATTCCGCGTCGAATCATGTTGTTTGGGTGGCTCGTTCTGTTCCTGATGACACTGAGCTCGATTGGCGCATGGGCACAGTTCACCAGCGGCATTGAAGGCACCGTGAGCGACACAACCGGAGCGGTTGTGCCGGGAGCCACGGTAACGATCAAGAACGAGGAGACCGGCGCCACTCAAACCGCCCAAAGCCAAGAGTCTGGGTATTTCCACTTCACCACCTTGCCTTCCGCATCGTTCAGCATCAGCGTGTCCGCTCGTGGATTCAAGACCACACTGCAGGAACATGTTCTAGTGCGCGTGGCGGAAACGAAGACGGTTAACGTTGGCATGGTGGTAGGTGGCGCGGAGACCACGGTGACGGTTACCGCAGAAGCTGCGACCGTCGAAACCTCGCAAGCCCGCGTATCGGGCGACGTGTCAGAGAAGGAAGTCCACGATCTCCCCTTATCCGGCAGGAATTTCTACACTCTCGTAGTTCTAACGCCGGGGGTAACGGGTCTGGCCAGCGGGGGCGGGCAGGCTTACGCGCAGGCCAGTGGCGACATCTTCAACCCCGAATACGGCGTAAATCTTAACGCCAACGGCTCCCGCGCCGAGTCCAATAGCTTTCTCATCGACTCGGCCTCCATCGATTCCAGCCAACGCAACGGCGTCACCAACGTGAACCCCAATGCCGAAGACGTTCAGGAAGTTCGTGTAGCGGCCAACAATTTCTCAGCAGAATTCGGGCGCAATGGCGCGGCCTTGGTAAACATCATTACCAAACAAGGTTCGAATAAATGGCATGGCACCCTCGGTTTTTATCACACTGATAACAAGTTACAATCCGCTAACAAGTTTCAATCGGCAGGAGTCCCAGTCTTCCGCCGGAATGAAGGCGCGTGGAGCTTTGGCGGTCCAATTCGAAAGGACCACACGTTCTTCTTTGCCTCGATGGACATCCTCAAGTCCGGCGTAGCGACCGGGCGGTCTTCCACCATCCTGACGCCAGACTTCATCAACTTCATGGCGGCGAACTTCCCAAACAACGTATCGACGTATGTAGCGAAGACGTTTCCCGCGTCCATCACCCCAAACCACAACTTCACAACCGCGGGAACGATGGCAGGAACGGACTGTTCTACGTTGTCTTCACCTTCAGACCCGATCGCGACAGAGGTCGGGAACATTCCGTGCAATTTGCCGGTGACTGGCGTCGGTAACTTCGCGACGGGCCTTCCCCGCAACGGCTTCCAGTACACTATACGTGTCGATCACTCGTTCAACGACAGCAAGGATCGCGTCTTCGGATCCTTCAACCGGACAACCCTTCATCAGGTTCTATTTGGGTCCCCGTTCGTGTACCCAGCCTTCAATACGATTGAGCCCACCTACAGCATGCACTTCGCGACGGGTTGGGTTCACGCGGCCGGAAATTTTGTGAACGAGTTCGGCTTCGCCACCACTCGGCCCTTCGGTGAAGCCCTGGTCAATCACCCCGAAGTGCCGGGTATCACAGTGCTCGGGATCGAAGGTTATCAGACCGGGTGGGGTCCGAACGCATTTGTCCAAAACAATTTCGAGTGGCGCGACGTGGCTTCGTTCACTCGGGGATCCCACAGTTTGAAAGTCGGCGGCAACGTGACGCGTGGGCGTGCGGACCACGAATCTTCTCGCGTTTACAACCGTCCCGAATTTAGCTTTAACAGCGTCTTTGATTTTGCGACGGACAAGGCAAATTCTGAATCACAATTCGGTTTTGATCCGAACACTGGTGCTCGCCTCAACAAGCTGTACAGCCTGGTGCGCGACGGGTCTCTGTCCGCGTTCGTCCAGGATGATTGGAAGTTCAGGCCGAACTTCACGGTGAATCTTGGCCTGCGCTACGAAGACTTCTTCAATCCTTCCGACGGCCTGGGAAGTAAAGGCGTGTGCAACATGGCCTTCCCAAGTTCCGGTGGCAGCCTAGAGAGCATGATTCCAAACGGGGTGATGACGTGCGGGAAGCACCTCTTGAACCACACCCTGAACACGGTTAGCCCTCGCATCGGGTTTGCCTGGGATCCGACCAAGGTGGGAAAGATGTCGGTGCGTGGCGGTTTTGGAGTCTTTTATGACAAGCCATCCGAGCAGCTTTATAACAATTACTTCACCAACAGCCCCAAGTTTGCTCTCGGATCCGCCTGCGCGCAGTGCCCCGGAAATCCTCCGCTGTTCGCCCTGGGAACGACTTCGGTTCCGCCGTACGACTATCCGCTCCCGCCTGGCATCCAACCCGGGTTGTTGCCCAGTGGAGGGTTAGCTCACGGCCAGGCAAACGTCAGTGTGACCAACCCGAATCTGCAAGCTTCTTACATGGAGAACTGGTTCTTCGGAGTTCAACGGGCTATCACCGGATCTACGGTCGCCGAGGTTGACTATATCGGCTCGGCGGGTCGGCACTTGTACACCGTCTACAATGTCAATCGGTTCGCCGGTGATCTGATACAGCACGGCGGAAACTTCACCGGGCTGGCTCCCGGCTTCGGGGCAGTCAACTATGCTCAGTCCACTGAAAACAGCGACTACAATGGTTTCACAGCGTCTTTGAGACAGCGCGCCAGTCACGGTGTTACATTTAGTGCTGCCTATACATTCTCGAAGGCGCTCGATCAATCGAGCAAGCTTGACGGCCCGGAACACGTTGATGCCTTCAACGACAAATTGGCGCGTGGAGTAGCTGACTTCGACGTACGGAATCGGCTTGCATTTACTACGCTCTGGACCATGCCCAGTCCGCACGGTAGTGGATTTCTTAATAAGTCACTTGGCGGATGGGAACTGACGAACGTCACCATTCTGCAAGGGGGACAGCCGTTTTCAGTCATCTGTTCAGCTTCCTTCGCTCCGGTATTCGACTCGGGCGGCAACGTAATCGGCAACAATGGCTGCGACTACAACGCCGACGGCACTAACTACGACAGGCCCAATACATCCTCCTTCGGTAACACAAAAACAGGCCTTTCACGCTCTCAATTTCTCGCTGGAATCTTTCCCTGCGGCGGAACACTATTTTGCAGTAACCTCTTTCCCGCTCCCGCACTCGGCCAGGAGGGCAATCTGGGCCGAAACACTTTCCGCGGACCAGGGTTTGCTAATACCGATTTCTCGGTCATCAAGAACCTCAAGATTCCCTGGTTCATCGGCGGTGAAGGCGCGAACCTGCAATTCCGGACCGAGTTCTTCAACGTGTTCAACCGCGTGAATCTCACCGGGGTAGGCAACGACGTTGGCAACCTATCAACTTTCGGAAAGGCCACCTCAACCTACCCCGCCAGGGACATACAGTTCGCCGTGCGGATTGCGTTTTAGATGAGGCAGAACGACACTTCGGAATAAGGTCCGGCTTGTCCGGGGCGTCTGCAGCAGTGACAATGGATCATGCGTCGTGCCCGGTGTTGGTTGGTAGTCACGCTCACCTTAGGCTTGCCCCTTTGCCCTTACCTTCAGGCGGCTGAGTGTGCGCGAACCCCATACGAATGCGCCATGTCCGATGTGGAGCGTCAGAGCTTTCAGGATGCCATACGTTCCTTGAAAGTGGCCTTGCAGGAGTCACCCCATGACCTGAAATCGCTCAACCTGCTCGGCATTGCGCTGACCGGTGCTGGACACCGTGACCAAGCCAACCAGACGTTTCAAGAGGCCCTCGAGATTGATCCTCACTTCTACCCTGCCCGAAAAAATCTGGCCATCAACGAATTCGATCGAAAGCGCTATACGGAGGCTGCGGCCCAGTTCCATCGTGTTTTGCTCGATGCTCCCGAAGACGAAGTTTCACATGTTTACCTCGCGGAGATCAGTTTCCAAAAAGATGACTTTGACGGCGCACTCAAGAGTTATGAGAAGGGTCGTCATCGAATTGCTCAAAAAGGTGCTTGGATCGTTCACTACGCTCAGTGCCTGTTGGCCCATCACGATGTGGTGAAAGCTACCGCGGCCTTGAAGCTACTTCCACCCGGTGACACCGAAGATCGCTTCCAGGCTGGACTGATTCTCGGCCGAGCGGAAGCCTACTCGCCTGCAGCCGAGTTTTTCGAGTCGGCCCGTCTGCGCTACGGCGATCCCTACGTCGCCGGATACAACCAACTCCTGATGCTGATCAAGGGCGGCAGTTATCCAGAGGCAATGGGCCTTTTCAAAGAACTGGTTGGTGAAGGCTATCGGCACGCTGAACTCTACAACGTTGTTTCCGAGGCCTATCTGAAAACCGGACACCTTCAGGAGGCCTACGATACGTTGCGTACAGCCACCCAGATCGAACCGGAAGCCGAGGACAACTATGTGGATCTGGCTTCGGTTTGCCTCGAGTATGAGAACTATCCGCTGGGAAAAGACATCCTGGATGTCGGCATTCACTACATCCCGCACTCATACCGTTTGTACATCCAGCGCGGCGTCACCTTCGTGATGAGAGGCGCTCTCGACCTTGCCGAAAAGGATTTCCAAACTGCCAGTGAACTGGCGCCTGATAAGTCGCTTCCCTACTTCGCGCTCGGCTGGGTATGGGTCCAGGGAGGCCAGGCAGAAAAAGCGGTGAAAGTTCTGCGCGAGAAGAGCAAGCTTCCGGGTATCGACTTCCTGGTTCCCTATATTTTCGCGGTCGCATTGGTTCATTCCGGAGCGGAACCCGGAACTCCAGCAGCAGATGAGGCGGTAGCGGCCTTCGAATCCTCGATCCGTCTGAATTCCAATTTCTCCCACTCGCATGCCGAACTCGGCAAGCTGTTGTTCAAGCAAGGCCAAGTAGACCGCTCGATCACCGAGCTTAAGATTGCGGCCACCCAAGATCCTAGCGATTCCGGACCCGTGTACGTGCTCGCCCAGGCGTATCGGAAGAAGGGTGACAAAGCCGAGGCCGACGAGATGCTGGCCAAAATAGCACAGCTTCACTCCGAAGATCACAATCTAGACGTCAAACGGGAATTGAAACGCCTGGTCCGGCAGGACACGGCGGTGCCGTCCTCACAAGTTCAAGCGAGTCCATGATCATGGCAGTTGAGCGCGATTGGCAAGTTGGTCGAGCGCGTCGTTCTTCCACCTCGTTCTGCCGACCTTGGCAGACGGCCAGCCTCATCGTTCTCCTGGCAGCTTATAGCTGGGGACAGAATTCGAAGAGTAATAACAATAATAAGGATGCGCACGCTGGCTTCGAGTACCGCAACACTGCCCCGGGAGTACGCTACGTTGGCTCGGACAAATGCAGAAGCTGTCACGCCACCATTTACGCGCAATACGCGCACACGGCCATGGGCCAGTCGACATCGTTGCCTGGCAAGCTCGTCGAACTGGGCTGGCTGAACAAACCAACGGAAATCTTCAACCAGAAGGAGCACCGACACTACCAGGTCTTCGCACGCGAAGGCAGAGTGTACCAGAGCGAATACGGCCTGGACGGTCAAGGAAGGGAAATCTTCCGGCACACGGAAGAACTAGCCTACATCGTAGGCACTGGTTCGAACGGCGCAACCCCCGTGGTCCGCAGAGGCAATTATTTGTTTCAGGCGCCGTTGTCATATTACTCAGCGAAGAAGACGTGGGACCTCTCCCCGAACTACGAGGTGCGGGATCTTGGCTTCAGTCTTCCAGTAACGGCTGACTGCATTGGATGCCACACTGGACGGACGCAACCCGTCGTGGGCAAAGAGGGACTCTATGACGACCCTCCCGTGCTCGAACTGGCGATCGGCTGCGAAAACTGTCATGGGCCCGGGGAGCTGCATGTGCTCGAACGCCAGACGAGTGAGCCCGCACTTGATGGGCCCGATCGGTCTATCGTAAATCCAGCCAAGCTTCCCTTCTGGTTGGCGGATAACATCTGCATGAATTGCCATGAAGGGGACATTCGCACGCTGCAGCCTGGAAAAACCGAAGCCGACTTCCGCCCGGGGACGCCCTTGAATGACATTCTCGCTATTCTGAAGGCCCCCATCGATCCGCAGGCCACGGAATCTCCGCTGCTCGAACACTACTACTCGATGACTCTCAGCAGGTGCTACCAGGGCAGCGGCGGAAAGCTTGGATGCCAGACTTGTCACGACCCGCACGTTCAACCGTCGCCGCACGACGCTCCCGCATATTTTCGTGACCGATGCCTTCATTGCCACGCTGAGAAGAGCTGCACGCTCGATTTGAAGAAACGCATCGTGCAGCAGCCGGAGGATGCGTGCTCAACGTGCCATATGGATAGGCAACCGGCACTGACCGTCTCGCACTCGACCCTCACGGATCACCGCATTCTTCGCGCTCCCGGAGAGCCCTACCCTGAGAGTGCGTTCAAAGCTTCGCCCGACACAGGCTTCATCCACGTCAACGCCGTTCCCGGCGAGGACAGCAAGATTCCACCGGTTTCGTTGCTGCGAGCCTATCGCCAGGAACTTGTTCGATCACATCTTGAATATAAGGACTACTATTTCTCTTTGCTGGATCAGCTTTCGAAGTCGAACAAGCAGGACCCCTTCGTGCTCTCGGCCGTCGCGCAAAAAGCTCTGGGCGATCATGACTTGAGCAGGGCGAAGGCGTACGCGCAGAAGGTGATTGATCAGGGCTCGACAGCAGCGTATGACTACCTGTTTCTCGATAACTTGCTGGCAGGCTCGGGAGACCTGAACGCGAGCATCGACCTTCTCAAGAAAGGCATTGCGATGGCGCCGTACAACAACTTCTTTTATGAGAACTTGGCCGCTCGCGAATTGTCAGCGGGAGAAACTGCCGAAGGTCTGGCGACGATCCGGCGCGGGCTGGAGCTATTCCCTGAGGACTTTGTTTTGCGGGAAATGCAGGAGGAGGCAGTCGCTCGCGGGCTCATACATTGAGGCCTGAACCACGGCGCCGGATCATCGCGATGACAGGAGACTGGATCTCAATGAAATGGGCGGCGTGCATTTTTCTGACTGCCTGCGTTTCTCCTGTCGCTCAACCCCAGGTCAGTGCGGGGGCCAATATGGAACTCTCGTTCCATCAACAGCGAGCGCTCGCACGACTGAAAGAAGGCCGCCTGCAGGACGCTTTAGCTGAGTTTCGAGCAGCGGTGGAGGAAAACCCAGGCGACGCTGTCTCGCACGATTACATCGGTGTCATCTTGGGCGAGTCTGGCAACGTAGATGGCGCACTCGCGGAGTTTGAGAGGGCCGCGTACCTGGAACCCGGGTTCCCTGATCCGCACTTCCATCTCGGAGTCGCGTACGAACGCTCGGGCCGCACCGGCCAGGCCATTACCGAGTATTACGAGGCGCTGCGGCTGAATCCTGGGCTGCTCGAAGCTCGTTACGGCCTCAGCGCAATCTGTGCAAAACTCGGCGATTTGAACGGAGCCATCCAACTGCTTCGGGAAGTCATCAAGGACGCTCCCGAATTCGGAGAAGCCCACTACAACCTCGGATTGAACCTCTGGAACAAATACAAAAGCTCGATGAGCCTCAGGCAAAAGACGGATCTGGACCAGGCCCTGGAGGAGCTTAAAACTGCCCAACAGCTCGCTCCAAAAGAGCCCAGAATCTACTTTGCCCTCGGCCAAATCACGGCCGACCGTGGAGACCTCGTTCTCTCCACCGAGAATCTGCAGCAAGCCGTCAATCTCGATCCTTCCAATCCCGAGTACCACTACAATCTAGGTCTCGCCTTGAGGCTCAAAGGAGATATGGACCCGGCCGGCGCTCAATTTCGCGAAACCTTGAAGCTCGATCCGAGACATGCGCTAGCCCGCCGCTCGCTCGGGTTGGTCTTGCGGGAGAAGGGGGACCTTTCATCGGCCGCGAACGAACTTCGTCTCGCAGTGGGCGAACTCCCAAACGACCCCGAGGGCCATCAACTCCTGGGAACAGTGCTTCTCAAAATGAACGATCTGCGTGGTGCAATCGATAGTTTCCAAACAGCAATCCGCTTGAACCCCGGCCTTGCCGACGCGCACGCCACGCTGGCCCAAGCCTTGCAGAGGACCGGTCGCAAAGAAGATGCCAAAGAAGAGCTAGCTGAACTACAGAGCATCAACGCAGCGAACGCTGACATCGGACGTGCCATGATTCTGGTGGAGACGGCGCAAGCCAACATAAAGAAGGGTGATGTCAGCACGGCGATCAAAGAGTTGCAGGAGGCGGCCTCCCTAAGTCCTGACTTCGCGGAAGCTCACTACCAGCTGGGACTGGCGCTCTCGAAATCTCCTGGCGGATCGAGCCAGGCTGAAACCGCCTTCCAGCGTGTGCTGCAATTGAATCCCAGCGATCCGGCAGCATACTTGCAGCTGGCACTCTTGCTCGAAGCCAGAGGCGACAAGCCGCAGGCTTCATCCCTCTTCGCAAAAGCAGCGCAGTTAGCTCCGGGCCTTACGGAGGCCCACCGCGAACTGGGTCAGATGGCCAAACAATCGCAGGACTGGCCGGCCGCGGTGCGCGAGTTCGAAGCCGTGGTGGCATGGAACTCGGAAGATGCCGGAGCGCACTACGATTTGGCCGAAGCGCTGAAAGCCAGCGGGCAACTGGAGGAAGCTGCTCGTGAGTTACAGATCGCTCAGAGACTAAATGCTTCTGGAACTGATCGCTAGGGGTGAGCAGCCGATAATTGCAGGAACAACCACGGTATCGAGTGGGGAGATTACCTGCGCATGAGCTTTGCCATCGCCAATATCGCAAGGAGAGACAGCAATGCGATCACAGCTTTCGCGTCGTGAATTTATCGTGGGTCTCGGTGCAGTGGCTGTCGTCAATCCGCGCCTTTCAGCTTCAGCCCCAAGGCCGCTGTCCATGTCCAGTTCCACTGAACTCACGAAGTCGCCGTTCAAAATTGCCGTGATCAACGACGAGATATCTCAGGACTTTGGCCACGCCTGCGAGGTCGCTTCACAGCAATTCGGCATGGAGTGGATGGAGCTTCGCAGCATGTGGGATAAGAACGTCGCCAGCCTCGACGCCAACGAAATCACCGAGGCGAAGCGCATCCTGAGGAAGAACCACCTGCGCGTCACCGACATCGCCAGCCCTCTGTTCAAGGTAGACTGGCCCAACGCGCCGAAATCAAAATTCAGCCCCAAGCACGACCAATTCAATGCGAGCTTTACTTACCAACAGCAGGGCGAAGTGCTGGACCGCGCCATTTCGCTGGCCAAGGAATTCTCCACCGATCGTATTCGTTGTTTCGACTTCTGGCGACTCGACGACCAAGGTCCATATCGACAGGCCATCAATGACGCGCTGCAACAGGCAGCTGAGAAGGTTGGCAAACTCGGGCTCATCTTGATCCTCGAGAACGAAGCAGCCTGCAACACGGCCACGGGCGCAGAGGCGGCGAAAGTCCTGAGCGCCGTGCCTTCCCGCTCTTTCATGCTGAATTGGGACCCAGGCAACGCGGCTACTCTCGGCGAAAAGCCGTACCCCGACGGATATAATCTTCTGCCAAAAGATCGCATTGGCCATTGCCATTGTAAAGATGCGGTCAAAACCACGGACGGCTACGAATGGGCCGCGATGGGTAAAGGGACGATCGACTGGGTGGGCCAATACCGAGCCCTGAAGCGCGACGGCTACCATCACGTCGTGAGCCTCGAAACCCACTGGCGTGGCGCCGGGACAGCCGAAGCTTCCACGATCCAGAGTTGGGCGGGCATGAAATCGGCGCTGGAACAAGCTGGAGCACTGTAAATCGTTAACCGAGCTGTCGACACCATATTTTTCACATTCTGGAGACCGCCGCAATGCCAACCACGAGGCGTGATTTCATCAAGCGAGCCGCGAGCACCGCGGCGTTCCTCGCGTATCCTACGGCACATGTGCTGGGTGCCAACGATCGGATCCGGGTCGCGATTGTCGGCATCGGCTCGCGCGGGCAGGAACTTCTCCGCCAGGCGCTCGCGGTCCCGGGCCTTCAAGTGGTCGCTGTTGCCGATGTCTACATCCGCCGCTTCGACGAAGCCAAAAAGCTCGCCCCGGGCCTGGAGACGTTCGGCGACCATCGTCAGATTCTCGATCGCAAAGACATTGACGGCGTCCTGGTCGCAACTCCATTGCATATTCATGCCCGGCATTTCCTGGACACACTCGCGGCCGGAAAAGATCTGTACTCTGAAAAGACGCTGACCTGGTCGATTCCAGAGGCGGAGCAGTGTCTTGAGGCTTCCAGGAAATCCGGCCGCGTCATCCAGATCGGCCTGCAGCATCAGAGCGAGGGCCCCTTCATTGACGCGAAGAAGTGGATTACTGGGGGCATGGTAGGCAAAGTCACCCACGTCGAGTCGTGGATGAGCCGCAACACGCCACATGGGACAGCCCAGTGGGTGCGCCCTGTCCCTTCCGATTGCACCCAGCAAAACGTCAACTGGAAGGCGTTTCTCAACGGGCGCCCGGATATGCCCTTCGACCCTTTCAAATTCCTTAACTGGCGCCTGTATTGGACGTTTTCGGGCGGCAACGTCACGGAAAACATGATCCACCAGATCGCCTGGATCATGAGCGTGCTCGGCCTCCCGCTGCCCACCGCCGCCTGCATGTCGGGCGGGGTATTCTCTGAAAAAGATGGCCGCCAGGTCCCCGACACGATTGCTGTGACCCTCGATTTCCCCAATGAAGTCGTGGTTACGTGGCAATCCACTTTCAGCAACAGCCGTTATGGTCTAGGGCAAAGGATCCTGGGCAGTGACGGCACCATCGAGTATGTGGCCGGCGCCAACGACATGGTCAGCGGCAAGTCCGAGGAGAGCGTTCATTATTATCCGGAAGAAGTGAACCGTCCGCATGGCGTGCCGCTCACCGGCGAATTCTCCTCCCAAAATCATATCGCCAATTGGGTGGACTGCATGCGGAGCCGCAAGATTCCGAATGCGCCGGTCGAACTCGGATACAGCTCCGCGGTGGCGGCGCACATGTGCAACCTGTCGTATCGTCAAAAGCGCCGGCTCAGTCTCGAGGAAGCGCGAGCGATCGTGCCGGAATTCTAGGGCCCACTTCGTTGTTGCGCCCCCAGGAAGAATTGGATGGTGGGCCGGATAGGCACCCATGAACATCGGCAAGAGTGCGGCGGATGCTGTGCTGGCGCGTGACGAAGTCCGCCAGATCGTCGCCCAGGCCGCAGCTGAACTCCAGGTAGCGGGTAAGCGCGTGCTGACCATTATTCCCGATGGCACGCGTACCATGCCGATGCCCCTGATGTTCCAGCTCTTACAGCAGGAGATCGGAGCGCGCGCGACCGCCCTGGATTACTTGGTCGCCCTGGGTACTCATCCGAGGATGAACGACGCGCAGCTGACGCGGCTGATCGGCTCTCCTGTTGTCGACGGAATCTGTGGCAAAGCCCGAGTCTTCAACCACCGATGGGATCTTCCCGGCACCTTCGCGGATCTGGGGACAATTCCCGCCGATGAGGTTGCCCAAGTGTCTGGAGGACTCCTATCAGATCCCATCCTCGTAATGATCAACCGAATGGTGTTCGACTACGACCAGGTCCTCATTTGCGGCCCGGTGTTTCCGCATGAGGTGGTGGGGTTTTCAGGGGGAAACAAGTATCTCTTCCCGGGCGTGAGCACCGGCGAAATGATTGACCACACGCACTGGCTGGGCGCACTGCTCGGCAGCTATCACCTGATCGGGACCGGCTGTACGCCAGTTCGCGAGTTGATCAATCAAGCTGCTGACAAGGTAACCGTACCTGTGGCGTGCTTCGCCCTGGTTCTGGTAGAGGAAGGCATCGCCGGGATGTTCTTCGGTCCTGCGCGAGCGGCATGGAAAAGGGCGGCGGAGCTCTCCTCCGAAAGGCACATTCAGTGGGTCGATCGCCCGTTGCGCCGCGTGCTCTCCGTCCTGCCGGCAATGTACGACGACATTTGGACCGGCGCCAAAGGCATGTACAAGGTCGAGCCCGCTATCGAAGAGTGTGGAGAGGTGATCCTCTTTGCACCGCACATCACTGAATTCAGCTACACGCACGGCGCATTCCTCGAGAAAATTGGCTATCACTGCCGCGACTACTTTCTGAAGCAATGGAACCGGTTTGCGGGCATTCCCCGTGGGGTGATCGCGCACTCCACCCACTTGGTGGGACAAGGCACGTACGATGAAACTACCGGGCACGAGGCTCCGCGCATTCGGGTGACCCTCGCGACCGGCATCTCCGAGGAGCGCTGCCGGCGTATGAACCTCGGCTACCTTGATCATAAAGAGATAAGGATGGAGGATTGGCAAGGACGCGAGTCCGAAGGGGTCAAGCTCATTCCGCGCGCAGGAGAGATTCTGTATCGACTTAAGACGCCTGCCGCTTCGTGACCCCATAGGCACGACGGATTGGCTAGGATTGCCGAGCGCAATTGCGGCTACGGAGCTGCGCTCGGGGAACCCGCCGCCTCATTCCACCAGCCGTCCTTGATGGCGGGACGATGACTCAGAGGATCTTTCGCATCGAAGGCGTACCCACACTACACGGGACTTGCAATCCTCCGCAGGTATGTACCGCCCAGGAACTCCGGGCAGTCGAGTAGCCGGGCATGCAACGCTGGGATCTTGGCCTAGCAGACGGTTGTCGATTTCACCTCAGGATATTCGACTAATACATATTAAGCAACCCGAGAACCGGAAAGCTTGAACTAAACGACGGAGAGTTGGGCACAACCGGACGAGTTTGCCTGCGGTCGTGGTTGGACAACCCGACAGTTCGTCGGACGGGCAGCGATTGCCCGCAAAAGTGGACATTAACCTCCACGAAACGTCAATATTTTGCGCACACACGCTGACGACTGGGAAATTAGACAGAATCCTTCCCAGTAGCTGATGAATCCAATGGTGAAAGAATTTTGGGGCAACCTCTAGGGGAAAATATGGCGAAAAGGATGTTTTTGGTACTGGGCGTGATGGCGGTTCTCCTCATCGCCTTGGGTTTCTTAAAATTCAAGCAAATTGAGACTGCCGTGCACGCGTCCGCGTTTCAACCTCCCCCCGAGGCGGTCACGACTATCGTGGTTCAAAGAGAACAATGGCCCGCGACCATGAGCGCGATCGGCACCATGGAGGCGGTTCACGGAGTCACAGTCAGCGCCGACCTTCCCGGTACGGTGGCCAAGATCGATTTTGATTCGGGCAAAGCTGTTCAGGCCGGTGACGTATTGATCGAACTGGATACGCGGCAGGAGAGGGCCCAATTGGCAGCCCTGGAGGCGCAGCGTGACCTTGCTCGCGTAAATTTCGAGCGCAGTCAGAAGCTCGCCACCCAGGGTGTAATCTCTCGCATGGATTTCGACCAGGCGACCGCCCAGCAAAAATCCACCGAAGCCAATGTGGCTGAAATCCGCGCCACCATTGAGCGCAAGACTATCCGTGCGCCATTTACGGGAGTTCTGGGCATTCGCAAGGTGAATCTCGGACAGTATCTCTCTGCCGGCAGTGCAATCGTTTCGCTCCAGTCGCTGAATCCGATCTACGTAAACGTCGGCGTGCCGCAGCAGGCCGCGGGTCAGGTGCCAGTCGGCCGCAAGTTGCGCGTTACAACTGAAAATGTAGCCGGCAAAGTGTTCACCGGCGCAGTGACCGCAATCGACTCCATCATCGATGAAGGAACTCGAAACGTGCAGGTGCAGGCCACTCTGTCCAATCCCGGCGGGGAGTTGCGGCCCGGTATGTTTGTGCAAGTCGAGTTGACGCTGGGCGCGAGTCGCCCAGTTATCTCGCTCCCCGCGTCGGCGATCAGTTACGCCCCGTACGGAGACTCCGTCTACGTCGTGACCGACCTCAAAGACCCGAAGGGTAATACCTACAGGGGAGTACGCCAGCAGTTTGTGAAGGTCGAAGGGTCCCGAGGCGACCAGGTGGGCATCGTCTCTGGTTTGAAGCCTGGAGATGAAGTAGTGAGCTCGGGTGTCTTCAAGTTGCGTAACGGCGCTGCCGTCCAAGTGAACAACAAAGTCCAGCCCGAGAACAATCCGGCGCCCAAGCCCGAGGACAGCTAAATGAAGTTCACCGATCTTTTTATCAAACGGCCGGTCCTCGCGATCGTGGTCAATCTGGTAATCCTGATCGCGGGCCTGCAGTCCATCCGTTCGCTGAGCGTGCGTCAGTATCCACGCAGTGATATCGCGGTGGTGCAGGTCTCGACGGTGTATGTGGGAGCGAACGCAGATCTAGTCCGCGGCTTCATCACCACGCCCCTCGAACGCGTGATCGCTAGCGCCGACGGCATCGACTACATGGAGTCGTCGAGCGCCCAGGGTCTGAGCACGATCACCGTGCACCTGAAGCTCAACTACGACACGAACGCGGCACTCACGCAGATTCAGGCCAAGGTGGCTCAGGTCCGCAACGATCTTCCGCCTGAAGCCCAGGCGCCCGTCATAGATCTGCAAACCGCGGACAATGAATTCGCCGCGGTGTATATCGGCTTTTCATCCGCCGATCTCGACCAGAACCAGATTACCGATTATCTGACTCGCGTCGTGCAACCCAAACTGAGCGCCATCAGCGGAGTGCAGCGGGCCGACATTCTCGGTGACCGCACCTTCGCGATGCGAATCTGGCTGAAACCCGACAAGATGGCGGCGCTCGGAATCTCTCCATCAACCGTGCACGATGCGTTGTCGAAGAACAACTACCTCTCGGCTCTGGGGAGCACGAAGGGATCGATGGTGTCGGTGAACCTGGTTGCCAACACCAACTTAACCACGGCAGAAGAATTCCGGCAACTGGTAGTAAAGAACGAGAATGGCGTGGTTGTGCGCCTAGGGGAGATCGCGGACGTAGTGCTCGGCGCCCAGAACTACGAGCAGGATGTCCGCTTCAACGGCGAGACGGCGACCTTCATGGGAGTGTGGGTTCTTCCCACTGCCAACTCCCTCGAGGTAATCAAGAAAGTCCGCGAGGCGATCCCGGGAATCCAGGCGCAGCTGCCAACCGGAATGAAGGTCGGTATCCCATACGACTCGACCGAGTACATTCAGGACGCGATCAACGAAGTGCTCAGAACGCTGACTGAAACCCTGCTCATCGTGATCGTGGTGATTTTTCTGTTCCTGGGCTCGATGCGGTCGGTGCTGATCCCCGTCGTCGCGATCCCCGTGTCGCTGATCGGTGCGGTCTTCTTGATGCTGGTAGCCGGTTTCACCATTAATCTGCTGACCTTGCTTGCCATCGTGCTGTCGGTGGGCTTGGTGGTTGACGACGCCATTGTCATGGTGGAAAACGTCGAGCGGCACCTGCAGATGGGGAAATCTTCCGTGCGGGCAGCTATCGACGCGGCGCGCGAACTGGTAGGCCCGATCATCTCGATGACCATCACGCTGGCCGCCGTCTACGCGCCGATTGGAATCCAAGGTGGATTGACTGGCGCGCTGTTCCGCGAGTTCGCTTTCACGCTCGCGGGAGCGGTGGTCGTTTCTGGAATCGTGGCGCTGACCTTGTCTCCGATGATGGCATCGAAGCTGTTGCGCTCGGGAGACACGGAACGCGGCTTCGCCGGAGTCGTCAATCGCACCTTCGAGAGGGTTCGCCAGTTATACACGCGGCTGCTTGAGGGCACGCTCCGTTTTCGACCGGCGGTTCTTGCAGTGTGGGCCATCGTCGCTCTGCTGATGATCCCGTTCTACATGTTTTCGCAGCGGGAGTTGGCCCCGGCCGAAGATCAAGGCGTGGTGTTCGGAGTGATCCAGGCATCCCCCAACTCGACCATCGATCAGACCAATCTCTACACGAACCAGGTGTACGACGTCTATCGAGCGTTCCCGGAAAGCCAAAGCATTTTCCAGATCACCTCGCCGACAGGCGGGTTCGGTGGGATGGTGACCAAGCCTTGGAGCGAGCGGAAGAAGACTGCCCAGCAGCTTTTGCTTGAATCCACCGGGCCACTGTCGAAGATTCCAGGCATCCGCGTGATTCCGCTGACTCCACCACCTCTTCCTGGTGGCGGTGACTTTCCGGTGGATTTCGTAATCGCCTCTCCCGCCGAGCCCGAGCGACTGGTGGAGTTCGCCAAGGACCTGGTGGGAAAGGCTTTTGCGAGTCATCAGTTCATTTACGCAGATTCCGACCTGAAATTCGACCAGCCCCAGGCAGAAGTAGTTTTTGACCGCGACAAACTCCGCTCGCAGGGAGTGGACTTGAGCCAGGCGGGCCAGGATCTTTCTACGATGCTGGGCGGAAATTACGTGAATCGCTTCAGCATCCAAGGCCGTAGTTACAAAGTGATCCCACAAGTCAAGCGCGCCGACCGTCTAACGCCGGAACAGCTCTCCCAGATCTATGTCACGGGTTCGCAGAACAAGCTTGTGCCCCTGTCCACCTTCGCAAGCCTACGCACCACGACCGAACCGCGAGACCTGAAGAAATTTCAGCAACTCAATGCCGTGCGCATTCAGGGTGTGGTTCCGCCCGGAGTCCCCCTCGACACGGCGCTTCGTACGCTCGAGGACGAGGCCAAAGCGATCTTGCCTCAGGGGTTCACTGTCGACTACGCCGGCGAGTCACGCCAACTACGGACCGAGGGTAGTAAGTTCCTCGGCACGTTCCTGTTGTCAGGGATCCTGATTTACTTGGTCCTGGCCGCCCAGTTTGAGAGCTTCCGCGATCCCTTCATCATTCTGGCTGGCTCGGTGCCCTTGGCCATCTCGGGCGCGCTGCTGTTCTCGTTCCTCGGGCTGACTACGCTTAACATCTATAGCCAGGTTGGACTAATCACCCTGGTCGGTCTGGTGTCAAAGAACGGCATCCTCATCGTGGAATTCGCCAACCATCTTCAGGAGACGGGGAAGGATAAGTTGTCCGCGATCATCGAGGCTGCCGACACGCGGCTTCGTCCCATCCTGATGACAACGGCCGCAACTGTGATCGGTCACTTCCCTCTCGTTCTCGCGAAGGGGCCGGGTGCCGGAGCTCGCAACAGCATTGGCATCATGCTGGTCTCCGGGATGATCATCGGGACAGCGTTTACACTATTCGTGGTGCCTTCGATCTACATGTTCGTGGCGAAAACCCACGTGGCGCTCGCAGAAGAAGCGGCTGCCGAGTCGGAGAGTGAAGCGCCTCAGCCGGTGGATGCGATCGCTTAGCCTCCACGGGTTTTCCGGACTGATTTCGACTCCTTGACGCCGGACCCGTCCTTTGTATCAAGGGCAAGCCTTGTGATCGCGCTGAGATTCGATGCTGGTCTGAAATCTGAGAATTCCCACGCGGAGATATCTCGGCACCGACTTGGGAATGGGTCAGATGGCGGGAGTTGCGCGCATCTCCGACAACCGGGCCGCCAATTTGTGTCCTCGATCCTGCCAGCCGTCGCATGAACCCAGGCGATCGCCGCTTCAACGTGGTATTCGGTCAGATCCGGGCCCGTTGCCGAAAGATCGAGAAGTCTTTGACCTTCGGCGATCAACTTAGAATCCCAATGCGAGCGATCCTGGTCGAGCAGCGAACTCAAGTTTCCGGACGAATCCGTTCGAGTCGGCAGGCGTGCGGCATCGAGGTGCATCAGTGCGGCAAGGGCGTACGTAGCGGGGGTCGCTCCAAGCGGGTGTTCGAGCAGAATGGCAGTCAGGCGCATGGCCTCGCGGCAAAGGTCGACCCGAACGGCACTCTCGGGCGAAGCCCCGTGGTAGCCTTCGTTAAATAGCAGGTAAAGCGCGCGTTGCACCGCCGGAAGGCGCGAGCAAAATTCAGCGCCGGCCGACACGTCAAAGAGCTTTTTCGACGATGCGCGCACTCGTCTCGCACGCGATATTCGCTTTTCGATCGCGGAATGCGCACTTACGAAAGCGCCGGCGACTTCGTCCACGCTAAACCCGCAGAGCATGTTAAGCATGAGCGCGATCTGCGCCTCCTCGCCCAGGCGCGGATGGCAGCAGGAAAACATCATGCGCAGCAGGTCGTCCTTGATTGCATTGGCTGCAAAGAGTTCTTCAACGCCAGGCGCGAGAGTCCATTCACTCTGAATAATTCGGCTCAACTCCGGCTCGAAGGTGCGAGCCGTGGGCTCCCGCCGCAGAGCGTCGATCGCGCGATTCTTCGCCGTCGCCATGAGCCAGGCGGATGGATTCTCCGGCACACCGCGAACCTTTCACACTTCAAACGCACGGCAGAAGGCGTCCTGCACGACGTCCTCTGCCAGCGCAAGATTGTGGGTTCCGAAGAGGCGCGTCAACCTGACGACCATGTGCCCCGCTTCGTGCCGGAACAGGTGCTCGCTTAATTCCATTACATGCTCATCTTCATAACCGGACGCACTTCTACAGCACCATCGCGCTCCAAAATGGGGCAGCCTTTCGAGAGTTCCACAGCCTGATCCAGATCGCGGGCTTGAATCAAAGTGTAACCACCGACGATGTCTTTTGCCTCA
>Ga0307479_10001349_pt1 | contig 22355 bp, 18 predicted proteins | sample atmos_gasesECM4C_FD_203743 | JGI IMG/M metagenome (GOLD analysis project Ga0307479, IMG submission 203743) | Hardwood forest soil microbial communities from Morgan-Monroe State Forest, Indiana, United States - atmos_gasesECM4C_515 | ecosystem: Environmental > Terrestrial > Soil > Temperate...
CAGACCTCCACGCGGCCGAGGGCGATCAATCGCGCATTGGCTTTCTTCGTTGCCGCCACGCTCTCCTCGGAATAATCGACGCCGTAGACCTTTCCTTGTGTGGCCAGCGCCGCCAGCTTGCCGACAGTCCTGCCGCCTCCACAGCCTATGTCGAGGACCCTGTAGTGGTTCTCGATGGAGACGTGCTGTAAGCCCCAATCCGTCAGCGGGGAATGGGTCGCATTCATCCGCCACAAAATGAAACGGCCCAGCCAGCCGGTTGGTTTGCTGAATTGGTTCCCCGTTGCTTTTTCGCCGGTCACGGTTCTTCACCCAGAGGCAGTTTTCCGCTCCCTTTTGTCTCGCGCTACTCTTCTTGTCATTTCGAACCCGCCGAAGAAGCTGCGTCAGTTCTGGCAATCCTTCTTGACAATAGTCTAGATTTTGGCCTGTAAGTACGCTAGCCTAGATTTTAGCGGGGGCCGAGGGACGGAGTTTAGGCCGTTTTCAGGCGGCTTACTTTAAAGTTTGTGCTCGTGTTCAATCCGAGTTCAAGATCTGCGACCGGGGGGAGTTCGCAGAGGGGATTTTGTGTTTCGAGGTGTGGTGTGAAACAGGATAAAGGCCAATTGGCCAGACTTACCGTGCTTTCAGCCTGCGTGTTGATTCTCGTCCTCTCGCTGGTTTCCCGCAGCGCGCGAACTCAAGAGCAAGCACATGTTCCCAGGCATCTGACCACCGACTGGAGCAATCGGCACATGGTTTTCTCCGGTCCGTCGTCGATGATGCACGCCTGGCGGCTCCAGGCCGAGCCCCGCTACGCGGATCAATGGGTGCGGCGGAATGTGCAGCACCAAGACGCAACCCAAGATTCGTTTGGTTCAAACCAGCTCCCCCAGGAACTGGATGCCGACGACCAAAAGGGCCGCATTGATTGGGAGGAAGGGGAGGGAGATCAGGAAAGGTATCATGGCCGCCACAGGCACCACCCTGCCATCCGAGGCCTCCACCGCGATTGGGGCATGTCACTGCTCATCAATGCAACGGTTGGCGATGAGATGTTTCCCGCGAAATTCTCGTTTGATGTCAACGCCACCCCGGACTGCACGAATGATTTTGTGGTTTTCAACACTGGCGCGACCCCAGTCGCCAAAGATGCGTTTGCCACGGGAACTTTTACCGGCATGCCCACAAACGGGCAGACCGCAAAGATAACCAATGGCGCGAGCTCGGAGACCTTGACGGCGAGCGGCGCACCCGCCACCGGCACGATCACCATAGGGACCGTTCCAGTCGCAAGCGATACGGTTACTGTCGGAGCCACCACATACACCTTCGACACCAGTGCTACTGGCACTATCACTTTAAACTCAGTCCCAACCGCAGGAGACACTGTCACGATTGGTGCCACCACCTATAAATTCGTAACGACTCTGGTTAATGCGAACGATGTTCTTATTGTGGCGGGCAACACCTCGAATACTACACAGAACCTGCGAGCCGCCATCGATGGAGATTCAGGCGAGTGTTTTAGCGGTCCTCCCTGTTTCGGGACGGGAACGACGGCGAACGCCAGCGTGACCGCCACGCGCAACAACAATGTGGTTACCGTAACGGCCATTACGTCGGGAACCGGCGGCAATAGCATTGCTTTTACGACTACGAGTGCCGCGATCACTTTATCGCCGGGCGGCGGCATGCTCAGCGGCGGCGCTGGTGGCACCTTATCAACCGCCAACGAAGTGCTGGCCGTGACGGGCAGCACCGCAAACACGGCGCAGAACCTGCGAGCCACCATTGATGGAAACTCAAACGAGTGTTTTAGCGGTCCTCCCTGTTTCGGGACCGGAACGGCTGCGAACGCCAGCGTGACCGCCACGCGTAACAACAACGTAGTCACCGTAACGGCCATTACTTATGGCACCGGCGGCAATAGCATCGCACTTGCGACCAGCAGCGGAGGCAGGATCACTGTATCGGGCGCCACACTCAGCGGCGGTATAACTGCCTTGAACACTGGAACGAACTTTGCGCTCGACGGCATCACGACGGACGCTGCTACAAATCTCGCAGCAGCCATCGTCCGGAACAATACGGGTGTCGGGGTAACCGCTACGTCCAGCGGCGCGGTTGTAACGGTCACGGCAACGACCGCAGGCTCCGCCGGAAACAGCATTACGCTTGCGGAAACATTGGCCAACTTCACGTGGAGCGGCGCAACTCTGTCAGGCGGTAATGACGGGCAGCCGACGATCATTGCCTTCAATGAGCTTTATTCGACACAGGGCAGCGTTGGTGGCTTGTGCAGCCAGAACGGCCCCTCGGTGATGTGGTCCTACAACGCAGATCCCAGCGGAGATACTACAGGCACCGATCCGACATCTCCCATACTTTCCATCGACGGCACGAAGGTGGCGTTTGTGGAGACCAGGACGAACGCCAATGGCGGCGCAATTCTCCATATTCTGAAGTGGAAGTCCGGCGAGGGCACACTGGCTGCCCCGGTATCTCCCGATCAGGTTGTAGCGTCGTGGGGTTCCTGCAACGCCGGAAACTCGTGCATCGTGAACATAACCTTTCACGGTGCTCAGCCGTCCAGCAACTCGTCCCCCTTCTATGCTTACAACGCCGACGTACTTTATGTGGGTGACGACAGCGGCGTGCTTCACAAATTCAGCCCGGTGTTCAACGGGACGCCGGCTGAGGTGACCACTGGCAACTGGCCGATTACCGTGCATTCCGGAAACGTTCTCAGCAGCCCCGTCTTCGATTCCGGATCAAGCAACATCCTGGTGGGAGACTCGGGCGGACAAATTAGCTACGTTAAGGAAACGGGCAGCGTAGCGGGTTCGTGCAGCTCGGGTTCCGCGCCATGCCTCGGCACACCTTCCGTAGCTCTCACCGGTTCCGTTGTGGATGGACCAGTGGTGGACAGCAGTACTCAGCGTGCCATCTGGTTCGACGGCCAGGACACCACAAATCACGGCGAAGTCGTGCAGACGGACACGGCGCTTGGTAATGAAAAGATTCTCACCGGCGTAGGTGGCAGCGGGGGGACTCCAACGTCCAACATGCACGCTGGCGCCTTTGATCATACGTACATCACCAGCCCGTCGAACAATATAGCCGGCTTCCTTTACTTCATTGGAAAGAATCACGGCGCCAACCGCGATCATCCCTGCTTATGGCGGGTGGGATTCAGCACGACAGGCGTAATGAATACGACGCCTGATGGCAGCGCCACGGCCTGCCTCGACTTGGTGGGCACAAGCGGGGAAGAGGCTTCTCCGGTCACCGAACTCAATAACGGCGCCACCGACCGAATTTTCTTTAGCGTGGGGAATAACGCCAGCGCTGCTGGATGTGGCGGTGGCGGCGCGCCGGGCGGATGCATTATGTCGCTCACGCTGGGGGGCAGTTGGCCGCCCGCGGCCGTCACAAATGCCGTGCCGACACCCCAGGGACCAAACATTACCGTCGTGGGCGGAACCGTGAACCAGGCAGGTACCAGCGGAATCGTTGTGGATAACGTCAGCGGGTCCGCGCAAGCATCCAGCATTTATTTCTCGTACACGGGGAATTCCGCTACCGGCGCGCAATGCAACGGAGTGAATGGTGTCGGTTGTGCCATAAAGTTGACACAATCGGGCTTGAATTAGCCGGCGGCTAGCGCAACAATCAGCCAAGGTGGAAATATGAAAGAAACGCGGACAAACGAGCCTCGGAAACTTGTTGGCAAGAAGCCGTATCGCAAGCCGGAGTTTCGCTCCGAGCGCGTCTTTGAAGTGTCGGCGCTGACTTGCGGCAAGATCAGCTCGACGCAAGTGTCGTGTCACCTTAATCTAAAACTTTCCTAGGAGTTTTGGCCCGGCCTCGTTCATGAAGATGCTAACCACGCGAAACGGCGAACTGGCGGCGGAGATGGTTCGAAGTTCGGGACACGCTTGGATGTGGGTCTCCGGCACGAGCATGGTGCCCGCTGTCCGCCCAGGCGACCTGATTTTGGTGGAGCACACGCCGGCCGCGAAGGTGTCGCGGGGAGAAATCGTAGTGTTTGCTCGAGGTGGCCGGCTAATCGCGCATCGGGTGGTCGATGCGATCGGGAATCCCCGCGCGCAGTATTTGCTTACGCGCGGTGACCGCGCGCGGCGGAATGATGGCCTCGTTTCAGGTAAGGAATTGCTTGGACGGGTCAAGTCCATCGAGCGTGGCCGCAATCGGTTTCGGCCAGACCCACGGCCCAATCCCCTGCAGCGTGCGGTTGGCTTGCTGTTGCGAAGTTCCGACCGGGCCACGTGCCTTTATCTTCGCCTTACAGCGCTCTGGCAAGAGCGTTTGAAATAGGAGATTGCAAAATGCCGTGTCCCGCGAGAGCAACCGAACAATCAGAGGTTGTCCTCGAGATTGGCGGGTCAGCCATCGGTTTTCGCTGCGAAGATTTGGCTTTTGTCGATCTGCTTCGAGAGCGCTATGCCGGGTTTGTGACACTCGGCTGCCAGCCCAATTTTACATTTGAAATTGACACGATTAATGCGAGCTCGGTTTCCCAAGACGCTGACGTCTCCGTGCGCTGGCACTCTGGTCGTTGGGATCTAGAGCGCGGCGATTTCCGCGCCGAATGGGACCCACGTTCGGCCTCAGGGCGTATCCGGCAAACGGCCAATCCTTTCGCCCTGGATTCTGTATTGCGCATCGTGCACACGCTCTTGCTCGCTCGAAAAGGTGGCTTCCTCGTGCATGCATCAAGCGCTGTACGCAACGGCCGCGCTTTTCTGTTTGCCGGTGTCTCGGGCGCTGGTAAGACAACCATCGCAAGGCTCGCCCCACCCGACGCGACGCTGCTGACCGATGAGATTTCTTACGTGACCCGGCGGGCGGACCAATACTATGCCCACGGCACTCCCTTTGTGGGGGAACTGGGTCGTGTGGGAGCAAATCTGCGCGCACCCATTGCCGCCCTGTACCTGCTGAATAAAGGTCCCGAGAACAAGCTTGAAGCTGTGTCCCGGGCCGACGCCGTCCGCTCCCTTTTGGAGAATGTCCTTTTCTTCGCTCAAGACCCCGAGATGGTCAAGCTCGTTTTTCAGGCTGCTTGCGATTTTGTTTGCCGCGTGCTCGTTCTGCGGCTGACGTTTGCACCCGACGCTCGCGTCTGGGAGATGGTCGCATGAACCATCCATGCTACGTGGCTAGAAACTCCCAGGTGGCGGCGCGCAGGCTGGGCGATGAAATGATGATGATGTCAGCCAGCACTTCCACTTTGTTCACGCTGAACGACGTGGCTGCCACTATCTGCGAAGCGGCTGACGGCGTGACTCCGCTGCGGGAGATCATCAAGAATAAGATTTGTACCGAGTATGACGTCGCCCTTGAAGCGGCTCTGGTAGACGCCGAAAACCTGGTCCAGCAGCTTGCGACCCACGGCATTCTGGTCGTCTCCGACCAACCTATTGTCGGCTCCGGGATCGCCCCAAAAGAGGTTTCATGAGCACCCTCATGGAGGAAATGGGCGCCAAGGCGCTCCAGCTGGGCGTTCCCCTTAGCGTGCAAGTGGACCTGACCTATCGCTGCAACGAGAGATGCATTCATTGTTATCTCGACCACCGGGACCACGGCGAGATGACCACTTCAGAAATCAAGAATCTCCTGGACCAATTGGCGGAAGCGGGCGTTTTTTTTCTGACCATTAGCGGCGGCGAAATCTTGATGCGCAAGGATTTCTTTGAGATTCTCGAATACGCCCACGCGAAGACTTTTTGCACCAAACTCAAGACCAATGCAGTCTTAATCCAGGAAAAAGAAGCAGAGCGTATCAGGTCTCTGGGCGTGGACTCAGTCCAGATCAGCATTTATTCGAACCGTCCGGAGATTCACGACGCCATTACCAAAATACCGGGTTCGCTCAAGCGATCGCTGGAGGCCATCGGTTTCCTCAGGGATCAAGGCTTGCACGTCACAATTGCCAATGTTCTGATGCGGAACAATGTTGAAGATTACCCAGCCGTGAAGGCGCTGGCCGCCAAGCTTGGCGTGCAATTTACGATCGACCCCACAATCACGCCGATGATGGACGGGGACAGGTCCATCCTGAACCTGAATATCGGGGAGGCGGCGCTAGAAAACGTATTTCATGACGAGAGCCTAGTCGGAGACGTGGAAGAATTCTGCTCTCCCCCCGCGGGTGCCGATGAGGATGCCCTGAACACTTTCCCATGCAGCGCCGGGCACACGGCCTGCTACGTTTCTCCCTATGGCGATGTCTATCCCTGCGTTCAGTTTCCCTTGCCAGTTGGCAATGTGCGCCGGGACAAGTTCCTTGATATCTGGCGCTATTCTCCCCAGTTAAGCGAAGTTCGCTCGATCACCCTGGCGGACCTCCCCACTTGCTCCCACTGTACGCACGCAGTAACCTGCACGCGCTGCCCGGGGTTGGCCTACATGGAGGGAAACATGCGCGGGCCTTCTTACCAGGACTGTGAGAAGTCCTTCGCTCGGACCGGCATTCCATCGGAGAATTTGAAGTCCAGGAAATTGTCTTCCGCGGGCCTGGTTCAGATCCAGGGCATTCAAGTTCTGGCCGTTCACTAGAAACTCTCTTCCGCTGACCGTGGTCTCCTCTGGAGTTATCGGGGAGGACGCCATTACACTCTCCCGAGAAATGCGTGGTAGGAGCAAATCACAACGCCGCGGCGATTGGTCTGGCCAGCGGCTCGACTTCGGCTGGGTCGACTTTTGTCTTGCAACACCGAAATGGTCTAGGCAGAGTACCGTGGAATGATCCTTCGCCTCTTCCCTTTGCGGCGTCTCCTGGTAGTGGCCGTTGCTTTGCTTGTGGCGGTGTTGCTTTCTTATTTGAGCATTCGCAATGCCATCGCTGTCCATGATGCAGACCTCCAGACCCTTCAGGGATACCAGCGCGCCACGCGCCTGGAGCCAGGCAACTTTCGCAATTGGTATCTCCTGGGGCGCTATTGGCAGTACAGCCTGGAGGATGCGGACACCGCGCGTGCCATCCAGACCTATACCGTGGCGCTGTCGCTGAACCCTCACTCCGCAGACATCTGGTCGGACCTGGCTGCGGCTTACGAAAGCGAAGGAAACATTTCGGCAGCGCGCGACGCCTACCAGCGCGCCAAGGGCGCTTATCCTCTCTCTCCGGAAATTGCGTGGCGCTATGGTAATTTTCTCCTGCGCCAAGGCGAAGTGGACGCAGCCTTCCCTGAGGTGCGCCGCGCCGTCGAAATCGAACCCGCGCGCGGAGCGGAGGCGCTCTCCAGGGCACTGCGCTTCGAACCGAACATTGACTTGGTACTCGATCGCGTCCTTCCCGCACTCACCGAGGCTTATGTCAGCGCCATGAAGGATCAGCTGCAAGACGCTCATGTTTCCAATGCTGTCAAGATTTGGGACCGGCTGGCAGCACTGCATCCCCGCTTGCCGCTCTATGACTCTTTTGTCTTGGTAGGCGCCCTCACGCGGCAAAAACAATTCGCAGAAGCACATCGCGTCTGGGAACAGGCACTCGCATTTGCCGGTTTTAACAATCTTGCCGATCCCCCAGGTTCGATTCTGTGGGATGGCGGCTTTGAATCCGGTTTGTGGGGTGGCGGTTTTGCCTGGACTTTCCCCGAGGGAGTAAGAGGCGTTCAGATGAGCTTTGAAACCCGCGAAAAGCATTCCGGCAATGGCTCGCTGCGGCTGCTCTTTGATGGCAGATACAATCTGCACCTCGCGGGGCCCTGCCATGAAGTTCTGGTACAACCGTCGACGGCATACGGCTTCTCCGCCTGGGTTCACACGTTGTCCATCAGCACAGACCAGGGAATTCGCTTCCAGTTGACTCCGGTAGGCCCGCCAGACGCTTCTCCAGCCTTGACCGACGACGTTCACGGTAGCCAGCCTTGGCGCCGCGTTGCTATGCGTTGGTCTGCTGGGAAAGACGTGCGCGAAGTGCAGGTTTGCGTGGCACGGCTTCCCAGCCGGGAAGCGGACGACAAAATTCAGGGGATGGCTTGGGTGGATGACGTTGCTTTGATCCCCGAACCCGCGGAGCCCTCCAAGCCATGAAATTCTTGCGCGTGGGCCTTTGCGCACTAGCCGGCTTTGCGGTGCTTGCGTTTGGTGGCGTTTACGATTGGGCCCGTGCCGCGCTCGAAACCGGTGCGGGGTTGCTCTTCCTGATCTGGGCAGTGCGTTTCCATTTCCAGGAGAATGAGAAACCCGTTTTTTCACCGCTGCTCCCCCCGCTGGCAGTTTTTTCACTCGTCGTTCTGGGGCAGTGGTTTTTCCGTGCCTCGGTTTCTCCTTTTCACACGCGCATTGAGCTGCAGCTCTTGCTTGCCATCCTTATTCTCCTATTTCTGGCCGTGCAGGCTTTCCGCACTCTCGAGGACTGGCGTGGGTTCGTGTGGTTTGGAATGACGCTCGGTTTCTTCGTCAGCTTTTTTGGCATTTTGCAGCACCTCACGTTCAACGGGAAATTATATTGGTTCTGGGAACCGCGTTACGCGGGGGTTCCGTTCGGACCGTTCGGCAATCGCAATCACTTTGCGGGCTTTGTGGAACTTGTGTTTCCGCTGGCGCTGGTTCCGCTGGTTCTCGGCAGGGTGCGGCGCGAGCGGTTGCTGGTCGTGGGGCTCTTCGCGGTTCTGCCGGTGGCAGCGCTCTTGTTGTCGGCTTCGCGCGGCGGCATCGTCAGCTTCTGTGTGCAATTGGGAGTGCTGGCGTCTCTGGCGTTGCGCCGGCGCGGGTTGGGCAAGCCACTGTTTGTCGCCGTCGCGGTCTTGCTTGCGGCGCTGCTGATGGCTTCCTGGTTGGGCGTGGGTCAAATTCTGCAGCGTTTCTCGTCGATGCAGTCTCTGGAGGTAACCGGCGGAAAGCGCGCGGCTATGCGCAATGGCGCCTGGCACATGTTTCTGGATCATCCTCTGGGGGGCACAGGGCTGGGCACCTTGCAAATCGCCTATCCGCCTTACGAAACCGTCTACGACGGAAAAATCGTGAACCATGCGCACAATGACTACCTCGAGGCCCTGGCGGAAACAGGTCTCTTAGGCGGGCTTTGTTGCGCGTGGTTTCTTGCGGTGCTGGCTCGCAAGTCCTTTGCGCGATTGCGCCAGAACGACGATTCATTTGCTGCCGCTTTGCAGCTTTCCGGAATGCTAGCCTGCACCGGCTTGCTGGTTCATGCTTTGGTGGATTTCAACTTTCATATCCCGTCGAATCTCCTGCTGTTCTTCCTGATGGCCCATTTGGCGACCGCGGAGATGCAGCAGTCTCCTCAGCACCGCCGAACCAGGGAAGGTAGCGCTGGGCGCGAAATCTCTGATTGACTTTCGTTTATGGTTGTATAATTACGCGGGGGTTATCTTTCTCATGCAGCCAGCAAGGCTGAGTGCGGCTTGGTGTGTGATGACGAGCGTTGTGCTCGCCCTATTCACTACTGCACCTGCTGGCCGGGCACAAGCCGGCGGAGCGCAGCCGGTTCTTCAGACTCCGCAGCAAGTAAATGACCGCATTCGCGAGCTTTCCACCACCCTGCGAGGAATGCCGCACGACTACGTCATCGGCGCAGGAGATCTCATCCAAGTTTCCGTCTTCGACGTGCCGGAGCTGAGCCGCGATGTCCGTGTCAGCCAGACCGGTACGATCGGGATTCCGCTGGTTCCTGTCCGGCTGCACGTGGCCGGACTTACGGAAATGCAAGCGGAGCAGAAGATCGCGGAAATCCTGGAAACCAACGGACTGGTGGCACATCCTGATGTCAGCGTCAGCGTGAAAGAGCACAAGAGCAAGCCCATTACTATCGTTGGCGCTGTTATACACCCCATGGTTTATGAGGCGGACCGCACCGTCACACTGCTGGAAGTTCTCGCGGAAGCGGGCGGAGTTGCCGGCGACGCGAGCGACACTGTGATCGTCACGCGAACGCCGCTGGAGACGCCTTCCGATGCGGGCGAGCCCCCGGAGATTGGCCCCGAACAGCCTTTTCCGGCCAGAGCGCAGGGGAACGCCGGGATACAAAACGGCAGTAACGGCAGTCCTCATTCTTCATCTTCTACTGCGCCTTCCGCGCCTGATTCCGTAAGCGGGAAGAACGGCGCATCTAGCGGTGCTTCCGTTGTCTCGGGCATGCCGGAGCGCACGAATTCTCCGGTCCAGGCGGAGCCGCCGCCTCTCGCCAACACCATTACCGTCAATCTCGGCGAGTTAATGGAAAGCGGCGATACCCGGAACAACATCACTCTTCAAGCCGGCGATGTCGTCACCGTCCCTCATGCCGGCGTCGTTTATGTTCTTGGCGCGGTGGGCCGCGCGGGGGGCTATGTTCTGTCCAATGACCGGTCCCAAATGACCACCTTGAAGATTCTGGCGCTGGCAGGCGGAATGACAAGGACGGCCAAGTCCGACAAGGCGGTGATCGTTCGCAAAGACAATCAGGGACAGCAGCACCAAGTCATAGTTGATCTGAAGAAAGTTCTGAACAGGCAGGCGGAAGACTTGCAGCTTCAGCCCAGCGACATCCTGTATGTGCCGGAAAGCGGCTCGAAGCAGGCGCTTCTGCGAGCCGTGGAATTTGGCCTGGCGCTGGGCTCCGGCGTGGCGCTCTACCGGGTGGCGTACCGCTAGAATATGGCCGACGAAAACAAACTCGTTCCCCGAAATGATGGCGCGAACGGCGCGGTTGAGGTGGTGCCGATCGGGCCGCGGTTTGCCTTCGAACTTTCGCCTCGGGAACCGCACCTCTATGACTACCTGCTCGTTCTGCGCAAGCACCAGTGGCTGATTCTCTTCTTCATGCTCACGGTGGTGACCATCGTGGCCATCGCCACCTTTCGCATGCAGCCGGTCTACGTGGCCACCGCCCGCATCGAAATCGACCGCGAAAACGCAAATATTCTTCCTTTTCAAGGCCCCGACTCCTATGACTACATTATGGATTCGGAAAACTACATCGAAACCCAGTCCAAAATCCTGACCAGCGAGACGCTGGCGCTCCAGACGATTCGCAACAGCGGCCTTACAGGCAATCCGCTTTTCTCTACTTCGGGCAATCCCTCGGAAGCCCTGGCTACCGGGAGCCTGGCGAACCGCGTTCGCCCGCCTGAACTTGGCGAATTCCTGAGCAGCCTCAGCGTGAAGCGTGTGCCCAACAGCCGCCTGATGGACGTGAGCTTTGAATCGACCGACCCGCAACTGGCTGCCCGTACGGTTAACGCGCACATCGCCACTTACGTGGAGCAGAATTATAGAAGCAAGTATGAATCTACTGCCCAAGCTTCCGAGTGGCTGGCTGATCAACTCAAAGACTTCAAGATCAAAGTGGAGCGCTCGGAAGACGCGCGCATCACTTACGAGCGCCAGAATCAGATCTGGGCGCTCGACGATAAGCAAAACATGACCACCCAGCGGCTCGCCGACATCAACAAGCAGTTTACCGATGCACAGAGCGAGCGCATGAAAAAGGAATCGCTCTATCAATTCGCCAAGGCAGGAAACCTGGATGCCGTGCCGCAAGCCCAGACGAACACCACGCTTGCTGACCTCCTAAAGAGACGCGCGGAGGCCGCGGGCCAATATGAAGATGCTGTGACCCAGTACGGCCCGAACTTCCCCAAGGTGGTGCGCATCAAGGCGCAGTTGAAAGAAATCGACGACAGCATCGATAAAGAAAAACACAACGTCCTGGAGGTGCTCAAGAGCGACTACGAGGAAGCCCGTCAGCGCGAAACGCTGATGAGCCAGGCCCTGGATCAAGCTAAAGCCGAAACCAATCAGATGGCCGAGAAGCTCGTCGAGTACAACATCCTGAAGCGTGAGGCCGAAGCCAACAAGGCCCTCTACGAAGGCCTGATGACCAAAATGAAGGAAACGGCCATTTCCGGTGCGTTGCGCTCTTCCAATATTCGTATCGTGGATCCCGCCATGGTGCCCACCACCCCCGCGCGTCCCGCCAAGACCAAGAACATTATTCTGGCTTTCTTGGTGGGCATTGTCGGCGGCATTGGACTGGCATTGCTGCGCGAATACCTGGACAACACTGTGAAGACGCCCGACGACGTCGAGACGCTGGCGCGCCTGCCTTCCTTGGCGGTCGTCCCACAATTTGCCACCTCCAATGGAAACAAGCGCCGCGCCATGCTGCAAGGCTTTTCCGGGAACGGCCATGACCGGCACAGCGCGCTGGTAGCGCAGCATTTGCCGAAATCCCAGACTTCGGAAGCATTTCGCGCTTTGCGTACTTCGATTCTCCTTTCGCAGGCCGAGCATCCTCCTCAGGTGATTCTGGTCACCAGCCCTTTGCCCCGCGAAGGCAAGACCACTGCCGCGGCCAATCTTGCGGTGACCCTCGCACAACTCGGCGACAGCACGGTGCTCGTCGACGCCGATCTCCGCAAGCCCGGCATTGGCCGCCTGCTCAACCTAGGCGGCGGCAATTACGCGGGGTTGAGCTCGTATTTGGCGGGCGTCTCCAGCCTGGACCTCGTCTCGGTTCCACACCCCGCGATTCCCAATCTGGTCGCTATTCCCACCGGTCCTCTTCCGCCCAATCCCGCGGATTTGCTTTCTTCGCACAGGCTGGCGGACGCTATCCTCGAGCTGCGCTCGAAATTCAAGTTTATTGTTATCGATTCCCCGCCGATCATGGCCGCCACCGACGCGGTGATTCTCTCCGTGCACGCCGATGGCGTGCTGCTGGTGGTGCGCAGCGGGGAGACTCCTAAGGCTGCGTTCACGCGGACGCGTGACCTGCTGGCCAGCGTGAAGTGCCGCGTTCTGGGCGTGGTGCTCAACGCGGTGGACTCCAGCGCGCCCGACTACTACTACTCGTATCGCTATTATCCCTACTCCTACGGCTATGGCCCTCAGGAGGCTGGGCAGGCCGCTCAGGACGAGGAAACGGACGATGACATCCTTACACTTCGCCAAAAAGACGAAGATTCCGATGCGCTTTGAGGAGGCTCATTGCATTACCTGATCACCGGCGGCGCCGGTTTCATCGGTTCGCACCTCGCCGAGCAGCTCCTGCACCGCGGCGATCACGTCGTTTTGCTCGATAATCTTTCCACCGGCAGCGTCGAGAATATCCGCCATCTCAAGTCTTCCTCCCGCCTGCAATACCACCTGGACAACATCGAGAACCGCCAGTTGCTGGCCGAACTGGTTGACGACGCCGAGGTAATCGTCCATCTGGCCGCTGCCGTGGGCGTGAAGCTCATTGTCGAAAGCCCGGTGAGGACCATCGAAACGAATGTTAACGGCACGCAGATGATTCTCGAAGCCGCCTGCAAGAAAAAGAAGCTGGTGCTCACGGCTTCCACCTCCGAGGTGTACGGCAAGAACACCAACGTGCCGTTCCGTGAAGACGCAGACCTCGTCCTGGGACCCACCACCAAGGGCCGCTGGAGCTACGCCGCCTCCAAAGCCCTCGACGAATTCCTTGCGCTTTCGTACTGGAAAGAAAAAAAGCTTCCGGTCATTGTGGCGCGGCTGTTCAACACCGTGGGGCCCCGTCAAACCGGACGCTATGGGATGGTGCTTCCCAACTTCGTCAAATCAGCCTTAGAAAACGCCCCCATCACCGTGTATGGCAGCGGCAAGCAATCGCGCTGCTTCTGCGACGTGCGCGACACGGTCGAAGGGCTGATGCGGCTGATGGATGCGCCGCGTGCCGTCGGCGAAGTCATCAACGTGGGCAACACGGAGGAAGTCGCCATCGAGGAACTGGCATCCCGCGTAAAGGAGCGCACCCGCAGCTCCTCCCCGATTGAACACATTCCTTATGACCAGGCCTATGAACCCGGATTCGAGGATATGATGCGGCGTGTGCCGTCTATCGATAAGCTTTATGACCTGACAGGCTTCCGCCCGCAAACCTCGCTGAATGAAATCATCGACCGCGTCGCCGCCTTTTTTCATCACAAGGCGGGGGCCGTCGAGCACCAAGGAGTTGCAGCCGCGAGCTCCGCGGCCTAGGCCCGCCCTTTTCCCTCGCGACCGTAGTCCCCGTCACCGCCGACTAAGTCGGACATGCAACCGGGCGTTATCCTAAAATCTACAGGCCCGCCTGATTTGCAAAGCGGCTTCCCTAAATATAGTATCTGTCACAGTTTGGCCGCCTCACGGTGTTGTACCGCCTCGGACTATTGGACGGAGTCGAGCCGCTTGCCGGCTAGAATTTTGTGAACCAACAAGAATTCAAAACGCTTTCTGCGCGCACTTCCCGCCATGCTGAGCGCCTCTTGCTTCTGTTCTTTGTCCTTTCCTTGCCTTTTCTGAATCCCTGGGTGCGCGGCGACGGCGTGGGCTACTACGCTTTCGCTCGCGCTCCACTCATCCAACACAATCTGGATTTCACCGAAGATTACCGCCACGCCAACGAAAGTTTTCGCGGCCCGCGCCTCGACGAACGCGGCCAGCCCCGGCCCGAGTTCCGCACCGTCACCGGCCACCTCGAGAATCATTTCACCGTTGGCCCCGCCATTCTTTGGACTCCGTTTCTTCTGGTGGCTCATGCCTGCGTAGTGTTCGCCCGCCTTCTTGGCTCTTCCGTTCCCGCTGACGGTTTTTCTGCTCCTTATCGTATTGCGATGGCCTTTGGTACCGGCTGCTATGGTTTCCTCGGTTTGCTGTTGGCGTTCCGCCTGGCGCGTCAGTACGTTGAGCAACGCTGGGCCTTACTGGCCACTTTTTCCGTTTGGCTGGGCAGTTCGCTTCCTGTGTATATGTACTTCAATCCTTCCTGGTCGCACGCGCATTCCACGTTTGCGGTCGCGCTCTTTCTCTGGTATTGGCACGAAACGAGGGTGGCGCGCTCTCTGACCCAGTGGTGCATTCTCGCTTTGATTGCCGGCCTCATGCTCAATGTTTATTATGCCAATGCCATGGTACTCGCCGTCCTCGTTGTGGAAGCCATCCTTCAATATCTCTCAGCTCTTCGGCGTGATTCCCGCGCCGCAGCCCAGAATCTTCGCCTTGCGCGCCTCCTGCTTTGCCATCTTCTTTTTGCAGTCTTGGTCCTTGTATGCCTTCTGCCTAGCTTGATTACGCGCTACATCATCTACGGAAGTCCTCTTGAATCCGGTTATGTTTCGCCGCGCCAATGGATGTGGTCCTCGCCAGCTCTCTGGAGCGTCCTTTTCTCGCCCAATCATGGGTTGCTCCTTTGGACTCCGGTTCTCCTTTTCTCGGTTCTTGGGCTCTTTCTGTTCTGCCGTCTCGTCCCGCGCGTCGGCGCTCCGTCTCTCGCGGCCTTCCTGGCCTTTTACTTCTTCATTGCCTGCTATCCGGACTGGCCGGGCATCTCCTCCTACGGAAACCGTTTTTTTGTCTCTTTGACCGCGCCTTTCATTGTAGGGCTGGCCATTTTTCTCGATCGTCTCGCGCAATTCTTTTCGTCCGGCAGGACGGCCCTCGTCTTCGCTTCCGTCCCGCTCGCCTTGCTGATTCTTTGGAATGCCGGACTGATGTTCCAGTGGGGCGCGCATTTGATTCCCGCTCGCGGCCCCGTTTCTTTTTCCGAGGTCGCCCATAACCAATTCTTCGCCGTGCCGCGGGTGTTTTCCGTCGATCTCCGCCGCTACTTCTTCAAGCGTAAAGCCCTTATGCAGCAGGTCGAGCAGCGCGACATTCAGGATTTGCAAAAAGATTCCGGCTCGTACTGAGAACGACGGAGGGTAGACTCCGCCGCCTTTTTTCGGATCTGCGAATTCTGAAGGGGTTGCGGGGCGAAATCGCGGACCGGGAAGAGGACTCAAAAAGTGAAGTAAGAGTCGACGGCTCGAAGGCTTGTCTGTCGACGGTTCACCATAACAGGCGGATGTCCTGAGGCGTGTGCTATAATCCGGAATCTAATCTGTGTCGGTGCTCCCCTTGCAGGGGCTGCTGGGCACATGGCAAATGACTTTCGGTTGTCCGTAGCGGTCCCTATTCACAACGAAGAAAGTGTCTTGCCAGAGCTATTGAAGCGACTGCGGAGTATCTTGGACAAGACTCGGGGCGGCCCTCACGAAATCGTAATCGTGGATGATGGCAGCACCGATCGCTCATTCGCGATCCTCGAACAAGCCTCGCGCCGTGACCCGCGCATTTTAGTGCTCTCTTTGTCGCGAAATTTCGGGCATCAGTCGGCTATCAGCGCGGCTCTCCATAACGTTTCCGGGGATGCCACGTTGGTAATGGACGGTGATCTCCAGGATGTCCCTGAGACCATTCCGCAATTCGTGGAAAAATATCATGAGGGCTGCGATGTGGTGTATGCACAACGCATTCGTCGAAAAGAGCCATGGCCTCTGAGGTTTTGTTATTTCGTGTTTTACAGGCTGATGGCCATCCTTTCTGATATTCATCTGCCGCTGGATTCGGGGGATTTTGGTTTGATGTCTCGCAGGGTTGTCGAGGAATTGTGCCGCATGCCGGAGCATCACCGGTATCTTCGCGGCATGCGCAGTTGGGTGGGATTCCGCCAAACGGGCATTCCCATCGAGCGCGCAGAACGCCACTCAGGGAACAGCAAATACAACATCGCGCGGCTAGTGAAGCTGGCGGCGGATGGAATTTTCGCTTTTTCCATTGTCCCCATTCGCGCCGCAGCCTTGCTTGGGGCACTGGCCATGCTTATATCCATGATTTACGCCGGGTATGCTGTCTATCTCAAACTCTTTTCTCAAAGGACTCCTCAGGGCTTTATGGGCTTACTTGTAACGATGATCTTTCTTTCCGGTATGATCCTTTTTTTTCTGGGGATGATCGGCGAGTTTGTCGGACGCATCTACGAAGAAACAAAGGGCCGTCCGCAATACATCATCGCCCGCAGGGCGGGAAGATTCGTCGACGAAGCACACGAAAGCGCTACAGTGGCTCCTCGCACTCGTGCCGTGGGGTTTTGATAGCGGCCATGCCACCGACGGCCACACCGGTCACGGCGACCCCGGACAAAAGTATCCACACAATCGAATACTTATCCCCGCCTGCCCCCGTCAGCATGGGCCAACACTGGTTTGAAATTGCATCGTTGGACCATTTCTGGTTCCGCCGCCGGCTTGCAGTCCTTCAGAGGCTAGCAGACCATCGCATTTCCAGCGCGTGCGAAGTGGCCGAGTTCGGATGTGGTCACGGGCTGTTGCAAAGGCAGGTCGAGGACGTTTACGACAGGCCAGTTTGGGGGTTCGATCTCAACGAGGGGGCATTGAGACAAAACGCAAGCCGTCGCAGCCAGCTGTACTGCTATGACGTCTTCCAGCGTGATGGCGCGCTGCGCAAGAGATTCGATTTGATCTTTCTGTTCGACGTTCTCGAGCACATTTCGGATGAATCTTCTTTCCTGCAGGCGGTCTTATTCCACCTCGCTTCCGGAGGAAGTCTGCTGATCAATGTGCCTGCCGGACAGTGGGCTTTTTCTTCCTATGATGATGCCGTAGGCCATGTGCGACGTTATTCCATCGGCACGCTACAGAAAGTTATGGCGGCCAACGGTCTCGGCTTGAGGGAGTGGAGCTACTGGGGCTTGCCTTTGGTACCGTCCTTAATGATTCGGAAGATTTGGGTGATGGCCAAGCACGATCAAGAGAAGACTATCACCGCGGGATTTGACGCCCGGTCCAATGTCGTAAATCGAATGATGGCATTTTTGTCCCGGCTGGAATGGCTGCCGCAGAAATTCCTTGGCACTTCATTGATGGCCATTTTTGAGCGGGCTAATCAAGCAGCTTTAGGTTCTCCGGGAAAGATTTCAGGAGTCTAACAGTCCAGTTCAGCGCCCCAAATGAAAGGAATAGCGCTGTTGCCGATGGCCAGCCGCGCCGCGGCTCTCTCCTTCACATCGTCATCCTTTTTCTTAGCGTGAACTTAATCTCGGCAGCCCTGTTCATCGCTTTCGTCAACCGCCCTGTTTATGACGACGGATTCAACATCTTCGACGTCCACAATTACGCGACAAAAGGCCTGTCCCTGGATACGCTCCGCTCTCAGAGAAATCCACCTGGCCCGACAAGCTTTATCTTGTTGGCGGCGGCAGTCCGCATCATCGGCGGAAATGAACTGCGCGATGCTCGAATCGGCGCCTTTTTCAGCTGGTTTCTCCTGGCCATCGGTGTGTTCTACGGTGCGCGGTCCAGCCGCTATCCGGAACTGTGGTACGCCGCGCTACTCGTGTCCCTGGTGTTTCCTCACTCAATCATGGCGGCTGCGACCGTCCTCACCGAGGGTCCCGCGCTCTTTTGCGCTGTAATTGGTGCGCTCGCCTGGACAGAATTCGTTTCACGCGCGAATTCCGGCGCAACGGCGTTGATTCACGGAATCGCCGCATGCCTGTTCCTTGGACTGGCAGTGACTTGCCGACAGTACAACCTTGCGCTACTGCCGGCAGCGGCTCTAACGGCCGCCCTGCAGTTACGAACGAAGACATGGCAGCCGGGACAGAGATGGCCGTTCGTAGCCCGTTGTCTTGTTTGTGTCGCCTTATCCCTCGCACCGGTTCTGCTTCTTCTCTTGGTTTGGAAAGGCATTGCCAGCCCTTCCATGGAAAGTGGCGCCTCCTACGACATGATGTACAAGGCCAGTGCCGGCTTGAACCTAACGAGGCCACTGATTGCCGCCCTTCGTGTTGCGGTCTACCTCATTCCTTTCACTTTTCCGCTGATGATGCAAGTGAAGGCCCCGCGCCGTTGGGGAATGCTTGCAGTTGCGGCCTTCGGGGGACTCGCGGCGGGATATTGGACGGACTCATTGCTTCAGCCAGGTCCGTTGAACACGATTGTGGGTGTTGCAAGCCGGCTTTTCCATGGCCGGGAATTCCCTTTCGGCTTGATCGCCGCGGTAGCGACCTGCAATGCCATTGCGTTAGGCCTGGCAATTTGGGAGGAGAGGAGGCTTCTCTCGTCCTCACCTCTTGTGGCGTTTGCGCTGCTTACGGTCCTCATCTTCATTGCCGAGCAGTTTGGCGTGGGAGGAAACGTGCCGTTCTACGATCGGTATGTTCTCCAAGTGGCTCCCTTCTTTGGCATCGTTGCTTTCACACTCCTGCCCTCGCTGGACAAGGCCCGCCTTCTTGCTCTTATTACATTGTCCTTCTTCAGCCAGGTGATGCTTTGGCGCTACGCCTTTAGTCCTTAGAGAAGCACTGTGACCTTACAAACGATCGACGCCAGACTTTGCTATCCTAATTCGAGGTCAGCCGCTTCCGCGATGGCACGGTCGCAATTCATTTGACTTTTTCTGGAGAGATTCGCTGGCAATATATGGCTTCTTCGGCCACATCTTCCGCCACATCTTCTAGCTCCGGCGAGTCGCCGCAACCCGGCGAGCTCCCGCTCCCTTCCGGCGCGCCCGCTGCGCTGCGCATCGAGCCGCCGCGCGGCCTCTTCGAGCTGCGCCTTCGCGAAGTGTGGGCCTACCGCGAGCTGCTCTATTTCTTTGTCTGGCGCGACGTCAAGATTCGTTACAAGCAAACCGCCATCGGCGTCCTCTGGGTGGTACTGCAACCCGTGCTCAACATGCTGGTCTTCACGCTCATTTTCGGCCGCCTCGCCAAGCTCCCCTCTGACGGCCTCCCTTATCCGGTCTTCTACTTCGCCGCGTTGGTTCCCTGGACCTACTTCGCCTATTCCTTGCAAACCACGACAAACGTGGTCGTCGAAAACCAGCGCCTCATCACCAAAGTTTTTTTTCCGCGGCTGATTCTCCCCATTTCAACCGTGCTTTCCGGCCTCGTGGACTTCGCCATTGGCTTTCTCGTGCTTGCCGTCTTCTGCGTGGCCTACGGCATTTTCCCCACGCTCGCCGCGCTCTGGCTTCCTGTTCTCCTGGTGCTTGCGCTCTCCACCGCGCTCGGCGTCGGTCTGTGGCTCTCTGCTCTCAACGCTCTTTATCGCGACGTCCGCTACGTTATTCCCTTTCTTATCCAGTTCTGGATGTTCGCCTCGCCGGTCGCCTATGCCAGCTCGCTCGTCCCCGCGCGCTGGCGCTGGCTCTATGGCCTGAACCCTATGGCCGGGGTCATCGACGGCTTCCGCTGGGCCATCACCGGGCGCGGCCAGGCGCCCAGCCTGCTGCTGCTCGTTTCCGCCTGCGCGGTTGTACTCGTCCTTCTCGGCGGCATCTTCTTCTTCAACCGCATGGAGACTTCCGTTGCCGATCGTGTCTAATTCCTAGGCGCGTTGCCATGCTGACTCTTCTCAGCAATCTCAAGTCATACCTTGCCCAGCAGCGCTTCGCGCGCCTCGTCCGCCGCAACACTATGCTGACGCCGGACCGCCTGTTGAGCCTCGCCAGTCTCGCGCAGCGTCTGGAAGATGAGCGCATCCCTGGCGACGTGGTCGAGTGCGGCGTCTACCGCGGCGGCAGCGCCGCGCTGCTCGCGCGCACCGTCACGCATTCCCGCATTCCGCGCACCCTCTGGCTCTTCGACGTCTTCAGCGGCATGCCTCCGGCTACCGCCGCCGATGGCCCGGAAGCTCCCAGTTGGGTCGGCAACCTCAAATCCAGCGCGCCCCGCGTCGCGCGCCTGCTGCGTCGCACCGGCGCCGACCTCTCCCGCGTGCGCATCGTCCCCGGCCTTTTCCAGCAAACTCTCCCTGCCGCGCGCATCCCGCAGATTGCGCTTCTCAACCTCGACGCCGACTGGTACGAATCCGTCAAGCTCTGCCTCGAGACCTTCTACGATTCTGTCGTTCCCGGCGGTTTCATTTCCCTGGACGACTACGGCGCATGGCCCGGCTGCCGCCTTGCGGTCGACGAGTTCTTCCGCGCCCGCTCGCTTTCTTTCCCCCTCCACCCTGTCGACACCGCCCATTGGTTCCAAAAACTGTGAAAGAATGTTAAAACGTTGAAATCAACTAACGTTTTAACATTCAAAAGATTCAACGATGCCTAACGCCGTGATCCATTCCGAAGGCCTCTCCAAGACTTACCGTCGTGGCCTAGCAACCGACCCCGGGCTGCGCCATGCGCTCGAAAAATTCGTCCGCGCGCCCGTCCAAGCCTTTCGCCGCCCCAAAGACGAAGCCTTCTGGGCCCTCAAGGACGTTTCGCTTGACGTCCACGAAGGCGAAGTCCTTGGCGTCATCGGCCGCAACGGCGCCGGCAAGACCACGCTCCTGAAAATCCTCTCCCGCATCACCCGCCCCACTTCCGGCTGGGCGGAAATCCGCGGCCGCGTCGGCTCGCTCCTCGAAGTCGGCACCGGCTTTCATCCCGAGCTGACCGGCCGCGAGAATACGTTCCTCTCCGGCGCCATCCTGGGCATGTCCAAATCCGAAATCAGGAAGAAGTTCGACGAAATCGTGGCCTTCGCCGAACTTGCCCAATTCATCGACACCCCCGTCAAGCACTACTCTTCCGGTATGTACGTCCGCCTGGCGTTTGCTGTCGCCGCGCATCTTGAGCCGGAAATTCTTCTTGTCGACGAAGTCCTGGCCGTCGGCGACATCAACTTCCAGAAAAAATGCCTCGGCAAGATGGGCGACGTGGCCCGCGCCGGCCGCACCGTCGTCCTGGTCTCCCATCAGCTCAATCAGATTCGCCGCCTCTGCCAGCGCGTCATCTGGATCGACTCCGGTCAGGTTCGCCAGAATGGGCCCACCCACGAAGTCGTCTCCGCCTACGAATCCGCCATGGCCCGTGGCGACTCAGCCAGCACCCAACAGCGCCGCGGCCCGGGCACCAAAGCCCGCTTCCTCAAGTGGGAAATTGTCGAGCCGAGTACGGAGGATCTCCACACTCTTGACAGCTTTGGTCCCGTCACAGTCCAGATCACGGTCGAAACCAACGAAGCAATTCGGAAGGGAGTCCATGGGATAGCTTTGTACAACCAAGACCGTCAAGTCATGTGGGGCTGGGCGGCGTACAACCTGGAGCTGCCCGCCGGCTTGCAGGAGCTGCGCTATACATTTCCAAGTCTACCCATCCGCCCGGGCGCATACGCTTGGCTCGTCAGCTTGGCTGAGGACGACAAACTAATTGACGTTTGGGAGTGCGTTCCCGATATGGTTGTGGCTGTCGATCCGGTTACGCATCCGAGAGACGAATGGAGCGGTCTATTGAATATCCCGATACAGTTCGCGATTGCTCAGAAGGTGCCCGCCGGCAGTAATGCGGCGACCATGGGGAGCAAAACCCAATAAACTTAAACTATGGCCACTCCCGCTACAGCTCAGATAAAGCGAGTCCTTCGAGCTATCCGTCGCCCCTTCGCTCGGCCGGAGCCCCTGCGAGACGGTCGATGGCCATCAAACATTAGTGGCATCTGGATTGACGTGGGCGCTCACCTCGGCACCATGAGCTTTCCCGCTGCGCAACGGAACCCGGGACTGCAGGTTTACGCATTCGAGCCGAATGTCAAGCTCGCCGCACAAACGTGGGGGCTCCTGCCAAATTTC
>Ga0307479_10001350_pt1 | contig 22352 bp, 16 predicted proteins | sample atmos_gasesECM4C_FD_203743 | JGI IMG/M metagenome (GOLD analysis project Ga0307479, IMG submission 203743) | Hardwood forest soil microbial communities from Morgan-Monroe State Forest, Indiana, United States - atmos_gasesECM4C_515 | ecosystem: Environmental > Terrestrial > Soil > Temperate...
AGTCCCCTGCTGAAGTTCACGCGCACATTGGTGTTCTTCTCGATCTGATACTGAACCTGCGCGCTGGGCAGCGCGTTGAAATAGCTGGAACCCTGGTTGACTGGCGTTACGGTCGGGTTCCCCTGGGCGTCCAGATTGACGGAATCGACGGCGTGCGTGGTGAAGTCGGTGTTGGTGCCATCGAAGCGAATGCCCGCTTGTATTCTGAACTTACCAATCGAAACAGCGTTTTGGAGATAGCCGGCGTAGACTCGCTCATTCGCGTCAAAGAAGGCACCCTCGGACTTTTGTACGCTGGCGACTCGCTGGAACGCGAGAATTGGACTCGCACTCGACAAATCCGCCAACAGAGCTTGTGTGATTTTGTTGTAATCGGAAGTAGGCCCATAGCCGAGGGATCCGATGCGGTACGTGCCGTCGTAATAGGAATTGTTGGTGTACGTTCCCAGAACCTGGTTCAGCGTAAAAGGCCCAGCGTTGCTGTTCTGAAAGATCTGATCGAATTCGTTCTGGGTTCCGTGTGAGTTGCGGATCTTGATGCCCATATCGAAAGTAGCGAAGTGGGAATGCAGATTATAGCGGCGGGCTAGCGACGCGGCTCCCTGAAAGTTCACCTGTGTGGCGTGATACCTCGGGAAAATCGTTTTCGTTACCAAGTACTGCGTTGGATCATAAAGATTGCTGCCATCGAGCGCGTTGAACTTTGGTCTGTAGGGGTCACTCTGGTCGAGCTGAAGAGTTGCTGAGTTGCCGTTGAAGTTCGTTGTGGGAAAGTCCTGGCCGCCAATGTTATGGGAGCGCGAGCCCGCGAATTCGTAAGTGATGAGAGTAGACGCAAGATCGTGGCGCGCCCCTGTCAAAACACTGAAGACTTGCTGATCCGGGCGGCGGATGTAATGGCGGTACTGGTAAGAACCCGTATTGTCAAAGGTGATTTGCGAACCATTTACGGCGGTGATGGCTCCGGCGTTTGGCGTGTAAACCCAAGTATCGCCAAAATCGTGGAAGTCGGAATAAAGGCCTTTCAAATAGAGACTCGATCCGGGCTTGAGGTTGTAATCCACGCCTCCGGCAAAGCCATAGCGAGTGCGGTAATACGAATAGGACCTAAGATCCTCGCTGCTAACGAATGCGACCGCACTGCCGTTCGGGCCCGAACTACCCTGGGAGGGCTCTAAATCATTGATACCACGGTTATTGCGATCGACAGTTCCCCCTAGCAGGAACCCAAATTTCTTGGCGACACCGAAGCGCTTCCCAAGGGTGCCATCGACGCCGCCCAACGTGCGCCCGCCTTGGATGGGTGTGTAGCCCCCTTGTCCGCCAAAGTTGTAAGTGGCCTTTTCACCGGCAGTCCTGGTCACGAGATTTACCGTGCCGCCGATGCCGTCGGCGTCCTGATCGGCAGATAGAGTTTTGAAGACTTCGATGCGCTCGACGAGGTCTGCAGGAACGGCATCCAGTTTGATATTGCGGACGGTCCCTTCGGGTGACGGGACGTTGACACCGTTGATAGTGACATTGCTGAGGCGCGGCTCAGTGCCGCGGATTTGCACGTATTTGCCTTCACCTTCGTCGCGCTCCAGGGAAACACTGGGCGCGCGGCCGACCGCGTCGGCAATGTTCGTGTTCGGCAAACTGTTGATTACTCTTGACGGAAGCACTTGGACGATGTTGTCCGACATGCGCTCGATGTTGATCGCTTCCGCCTCGCCGGCCACCCGCTCCGCGGTGACGATTACCTGATCGTTTACCGAGGCGACGTGGAGCAAAGCATCCACTGATACGGTTTGGCCAGCCTCGACCTTGACCGTGGTGGTAAACGGCGCGAATCCCACGTAGGAGGCGGTCAGTGTGTATTCCCCAGCGGGTAGGTCGGAGATACGGAATTGCCCGAGATCGTCCGAGACAGCAGTTCTGCCCGACGGTTGGAGCTGGATCGAGGCGCTGGGTAGGTCTGCCTTAGCCTCGTCCCTGACGGTGCCGCTTATGGCCCCTCTGCCGGCCTGCGCTGCGGCGCCTAAGGGGAATAGGAGCACGACGCCAACAAGCGCTAACATCGATGTAACTAAAGACTTCCAAGACGACATCCCGACCTCCTCGAGGTTTGAGTAGCTGGGTTGGCTGAATCAAGGCGTAGCGAACCCGTAAGACACACGCGCATTGCCTGGTGGCGTTATAGGCGGTGGGTGTGAATGTCAGATGAATGGACTTTGAGGACTGTTTAAAAAGCGTGGTAAATCCACAGCGGGAAACAGGCAGGAAGTTACGCTAGCCACTGCCTCTAGAGCGTTTCGCCCAGCTAAATCGCGTGAAGTGTGTCAAAACGGACTCAGGTGTTTACCCAGGTCCTATATCCGGACTTTCCTTTATTGAGGGCCCTCTTCGTCAGTGATATCCCTTACGTCGCCTTAGAGGCAGGACCAACGAAGTGTGCCGATTTGGCGTGGAGGGAATTGATGGCGAAGCGAGACACTCCGGCAACGAACTTGTCCGGCGAACCCCAGTCCGAGCTGCTTCGCGAGCTGGTGGCGCACTTGCGCCAGAATAGAACACAACTTCGCGAAGAATGGGTGCAGCGCATCACGGAAACGCGCCTGTTGACGGCGATGACCAAGGAAGAAATCTTCGCGGAAGCGACGTCGGTGTACGACAGCTACGTGGAAGCTCTGGAAACGGAAACATTCGAGGCCTTGCAGGCTTACGCGCGAAACCTGTCGGAACGCATCATTCCGAGAGGCGTTGAGACCCATGAAGTCGTGGGAATCGTGCTGTTGTTGCGCGACGTCCTGGCACGATCTTTGTTCGCAAAGTATCAGACGGACTTCAAGAAATTGAACCGCATTTTAGACGCGTATGAACCGGCCGCGAACCGCATCGCGAACACCGTGGCGGTAGGTTTCGTGCAGGAACGCGAACGCGTCATTCGTCAGCAGCAGGAAGCCATTCGCGAACTATCGACGCCGGTGTTGCAGGTGCGCGAGCGGCTGCTGATTCTGCCGATCATCGGCGTAATTGACCCGCAGCGCGCGCGGCAATTGACCGAACAGCTCTTGCGCGGCATCCGCACCAACCGCGCCAAGGTGGTGGTTATCGATATCACCGGTGTGGCGGCCATGGACGCGACGGTGGCCAATAACTTGGTGCAAACGGTAGAGGCGTCGCGCTTGCTGGGCGCCACGGTCATCGTGACGGGTCTCTCACCCGAAATTGCCCAGACTCTCGTGACAATCGGCGTGGATCTCGGGAAGATGAACACCGTGGGCGATTTGCAGGGCGGCATCGAACAAGCGGAACGCCTCGTCGGCTACAAAGTCATTCCCGCGACCGAGACGCGTTAAGCGAGCGAAAGGACAATGTGGAAGTCCCTATCCTCAAACAGGGAAAGGTCCTGATCGCCACGATTCAGGCGGCACTTTCCGACGCCGACCTGGAGAACCTGCGGCGCGGGTTGGTGGAGCAGGTGGTGAAGTTTCGGTCGCTGGGCGTCATTGTGGACGTCACCTCGATGGACGTCATGGATTCGTTTGCCTCCCGCACGTTGCGTGAAATCGCGCACATGATTCGTCTTCGCGGCGCAGAGACGGTCATCGTAGGCATTCAACCGGAAGTCGCCCTGGCCATGGTCCAGCTTGGCCTGACGTTAGAGGATGTTGCTACCGCACTGGACCTGGAAGAAGGTCTGGCGTACTTGAACGAAAAATTCAAGACCACGAATTGAGAGGCCACAGTGTCGGACGTGGAAATCCGGGTGCCGATTAACTCGGACCAGGACATCGTGGGCGCTCGGCAGAAGGGAAGGACGTTGGCGGCCGAACTGGGTTTCTCTGCGGCCGACGCGACCTTGATCGCCACGGCCATTTCCGAGTTGGCGCGCAACATCGTGTCGTACGCGCGCAGAGGCGAAATCCAACTGCAGCGGATTCAGAATACGGTTCGCCAGGGAATCGTGGTGATTGCGTCAGATCAAGGCCCCGGGATCCGGGACGTTGCGCAGGCTCTGCAGGACGGATTCTCGACCTCCGGAAGCCTGGGATTAGGCTTGCCCGGGGTGCGGCGACTGATGGATGACTTTGAAATTGCGTCGATACCTGGCCAGGGAACGACGGTAACGGTGAGGAAATGGCGACCATAAGCGTTCCTCCGATCATCGAATACGGTATGGCCACCTACGCTCTTCCGGGGCAGAGCGAATCGGGTGACCGGTACCTTGTTCGCCAACGCAGTTACGGGGCGCTGATCGCAGTGGTCGATGGCTTGGGACACGGAGACGAAGCTGCGGCGGCGGCGAAACTTGCGATATCTGTGCTTCAAGGCAGCCGGCAGGAATCGGTCATCGCCTTGGTGCAGCAGTGCCATGAGAAGCTGCGAGCGACGCGCGGCGTGGTCATGAGCATGGCCTCAATTGACGCGGGACAGGGGCTGATGACCTGGATCGGCGTGGGCAATGTTCAGGGAATGATGCTGCGCCACGGAGCGATCAAGGGGAGTCCTCATGAGGAGCTGCTGCTGCGGGCTGGCGTAGTCGGCGCGCAACTACCTCCCCTGCAGGCGGCGGTGCTTCCGGTGACGCATGGAGATACGCTCCTTTTCGCAACGGACGGGATTCGCGCCGGATTCAGTGAAGACGTTTCGGCGCTGGAGCCGCCGCAGAAATGCGCTGATCGGATCCTAGCGACATATTGCCGGCAAAACGATGACGCGCTGGTTTTGGTCACGCGCTACCGAGAGGTCCGCACATGAATGTAGCCGTGGGGAAAAGCGACACGCCGGCGGCAGGCCGGGAGTTCCGGGACGAATACCGACGGGCTCTACAGAGCTACATTTCTCATGCGGACGAAGCAGGCCTGGGCGGTGCTTATGAGCTAGGCCGCAATGCGTTGGCGGCCGGTCAGAGCCTGATGGAAATCGCCTCCACGCACACGGACTTGTTAGGAGAGGTTTTCCCCAACGAGGCGGACAGAGAATCGCGTGCGCAGCTTTTGCATGCGAGCGCTAATTTCTTGACCGAGGTGCTCTCGCCCTACGAGATGGCGCAGCGAGGTTTTCAAGATGCGGTCACGGCGTTGCGGCAGATCAATGAGCGGCTGGAGGAGCAGATCAAGAAGATTGCTTACGCGGTTCATGATGATGCCGGGCAGCTCCTGGTCGCCGTGCATCTAGCCCTGGCGACCTTGGCGACCGAGCTGCCCGAATCGCAGCAGGGGGAAGTCGTCCGAATTGAAGGGCTGCTCAATGAAGTGGAAAAACAGTTGCGGCAGTATTCGCACGAGCTGCGCCCGACCGTTCTCGATGACCTAGGCTGGCTTCCCGCGATTCGCTTTCTGGCCGATGGCGTGTCCAAGAGAACGAAGCTGCCCATTAGGGTGGAGGCGGCCTTTTCGGGGCGAATGTCGCCGGCGATTGAGATCGCCATCTATCGCGTTATTCAGGAAGCGCTGAATAATGCGGTGAAGCACTCCAATGCCAGCAGCGTGTCGATTTCGGCGAAAAGGGAAGGGGATTGTCTCAATTGTTCGATCCTCGACAACGGAATCGGTTTCGACATGCAAGCCATGCGGAGTAAAGGACAAAAACGGGGTTTGGGGCTGACGGCTATACAAGAGCGTATGAATGCGGTAGGCGGTACGGTGCATATTGAATCTGTTCCGGGTCACGGAACGAAAGTGCTAATCACTCTGCCTTTGGAGAAAATCAATGCCGATTAAAGTTGTGCTCGCCGATGACCACGTGCTGGTACGCCAGGGCATCAAGTCGTTACTGGAGCGCGAAGGAATGCAAGTCTTGGCCGAGGCTTCAGACGGCCAGGAAGCGGTGCGCCAGGTGGAAAAGCTGAATCCTGACGTGGCCATCATGGACATCGGCATGCCGTTATTGAACGGGATGGATGCCGCTCGAGCACTGGGGCGTTCCGCGCCGAAAACCAAACCAGTTTTGCTGACCCAGCATGACGAGGATCAGTATGTTTCCGAAGCCCTGGAAGCTGGAGTCAAAGGCTATGTGCTCAAGAGCCAGGTGGCTAACGACTTGGTTCTGGCGATCCGGCAGGTGTTGCGTGGGGACGTGTACCTGAGCCCAGGTATCGCCAGCGCGGTGATGGCGGCATACCGGACGAAGTCGGACCGTCCCGCGAACCCGCTGACTACCAGGGAACGCCAAGTCCTCCAATTAATCGCCGAGGGCAAGAGCACCAAGGAGATTGCCGCCATTCTGGGAGTTAGCGTCAAAACTGCCGAATCGCACCGGTCCAGGTTGATGCAGAAGCTGGATATCCATGAAACGGCTAGCCTTGTGAGATACGCCGTAAAGCGTGGGCTGGTGCAGGTTTAGCGGCGGATCCGCCTCTAAGGTTCGGATCCACTGCCGCACGGGTATAAGCCCTCCTGTAAATGCAAGGATTTACCTAGTTGCTCATTTCTGGGAGTGGTTTACCCTCGCAGCAGTTACGTTGTTGACGGGCTCGTTCGGCGCGGGTCCTTCCTGAGTTCGCTTGCGATCACTACCTGCGCCGGACGGCCTCCGACGTCACTGGGCGAAACAGATGGACCAGGGCCAGACACTCGTGGGGGCGGGGAACGCGATGAAGCGCTCCCGCAAAGTTGCTCATTCGCAGGAACACCAGAACGCCAGTTATTCGGTGGCTTCATCGAACCGCCTGCTGGATGCCCAGATTCGTGAAGGCGTACCCCCCGCTCTGTTCGACGGTTTGAATCGCGGGCTGCTCGAGCTCATCGAAAAGATCGAAACTACCCCCTTCACCCGCGGTATCGGCGTCGAAAAGCTACGCCAAATTCGTACCTTGCTGATTAGAGCGGCGCATTCTTTGGCCGTTCAATCCGAGATACTCTCCGAGCTGCGCCTTCTCGCTTTGACCGACGATCTGACCGGATTTTACAACAGGAGAGGATTTCTGATTTTGTCCATGCAGCAGTTGAAGGTATCGCGTCGAAACGGGCACCCCATGCTGCTCTACTTTGTGGACGTCGATCACCTCAAGAAAACCAATGACCAATACGGGCACGATGAGGGGGACGCTCTCCTCTTGCGTGCCTCAGCGGCTCTAAACAATACGTTTCGGGAGTCCGACATCCTGGCGCGGCTGGGTGGCGACGAGTTCGCCGTTTTGGCGGGAGAAGGGCTGGATAGGACCAGCGAAGCGATTTTGAGCCGCTTGGAAAAATCCATCAGTGACGTGAACGCGCAGGGCGGCATGACTCCGCTGTCCCTGTCGATCGGTGTAGCGCGGTTCGATCCAGAAGCTCCGGTCTCCTTGGCCGAGCTCCTGACGTCAGCGGATTGCGACATGTATCGCCACAAACGCGCCCGCAATTCAGATACCGCAGAGATATCTGATGCGGACGATTAGTGAAGCGGAGAGAAGCAAAATGTAGGTCAATTCGGGGCGACAAGGTGCGCTTCCGAAGAATTAAAAGTCAGCGTGAAATTCGCGCTTGGCCAAGACAATGTTAACAGACGAGGGGCGTACGGTTATGGAAGTGCAGAGTGGAAGGGTCGAAAAACGCCTGCCGATCACCGTTCCCGTTTGGCTGACTAGTTTAAAGAACCCCGGCCCCTTTGAAAAAGCAGTCACGGAAAACGTCAGTTCGGTGGGAGCAAGAATCATTGTTGGCGGCCGCAAGGAGCCCAGCGAATCTGTTGTGCTCCTGTGCTCGCCCGGATGCATAGCACAGGGAGAAGTGGTGTACACGCAGCCGCTCCCGGGTGAGGACAGCTATTTTGCATTAGGTGTGCGGCTTCAGGGTAATCCCCGGGGTTGGCCCGGGAGCGCGAACGACGGGTCAGGTGGCGTAGCCAATATTTCGGGTGGCACGCCCAATACTTCCGCTAAATAAAAGGTCGCAGGGTTGGGCGGAGGCGTGGCTGCTCCACGGCGCCCAGGAATTCGTGTAGATGATGTCCCGCCCCCTTCGTGACCAGGTCGGTGCCAATGAAGTCGGAGCCCTTGACACAGCGACACGCTCAGCATCTTGTTCAGCGGCGGCCACGCCACTGCTTGGGACAATCAGCACTTCTGAGCAATTCTTTGAGAAAACGCCTGAGGGGCGCTCAAGCGGAACTCCCAGAGGCTTGACATCCACTCGACGCATCGCTTGAAGTGGAAGAGATGGATTGGAATGGGTTTTGCTAATCACGAAGCACATCGGCGATGGGTTTCCCGGCTTGGGCAACATCGGTGGCATAGTCCTGGCCCAAAAAAGCCGCCAGAGTTGCAGCAATCTGATTTTGGGTTACCGGTGGAATGCTCGATCGTTCGCCCAAAGCAGGCGTGTCGGGTCCCAAGAAAGCCATCCATATATATTTAGAGTCCGGGATCTTCTGTCCGTGGTCCTTCCATTTGTGAGGCGCTTTTCCCCGGCCGTGGTCTGGCGAAAAGATCAGCGTAGTGTTGCCGCGGTATTCCGGCATGGACTGCGCCACATCCCAGAGTCCCTTCACGTACGCGTCCACGCGATGCGCCGAGTCCAAGTACTCCGTGTATTTGCCCTCATGCGCCCAATCATCAGTTTCACCCAGTGACACATACAAAATCGTCGGCTTTTTCTGTTGCAGGTATTCCGCCGCGGTATAAAAGGGAATCGCATCGAACGGTTCGTCGTCCCAGTAACGCGGAGTCTCCCGCTTCAGTCGATTGAGCAGTTCCAATTTCGGAGTGGAGTCCATTCCCGTGAACGCATCCCAACCCGCATTCGTCACGATCCCGGAGCGCTGCGGATTAAACACCGCGGCGATCACATTCCAAGCGCCAAACGCGGCGATCCCTCCCTGGAACGACGGCCGGTTCTTCAGCCACTCCAGCACGGTGACATTCGGATTCGGCACATTGTCGTTGCTGTGAATTCGCGCATCGGCGAACCCGCATAGCGTTTCGCTGTAGCCAGGATAAGAGAAGAAAAGGCCGTTGGTGACGAACGCGTCCGACCCCTTCTCGCGATTGCCAAAAACCTGACCATCTTTGGCGATCACCGTCCAGAGAAAGGGCATGAGCGCCTCGCGTCGCGCCTCGCGATTTTCGCGCCAGTACGCTTCCTTCAGCTTGGCCTCATTGGCGACTTTGCCGTTTTTCATGTTCATGAGCGATGCTTCCGCGCCGTCAAACACTTCTTGCCAGCGCAAACCATCGGTCATCACAAAAATGATGTGCCGCGTCTTATGCTCCGCCCCCACTTGGGCGCGTACACTGCAAACACAAAACATAGCGCAACCACCACACGTGCGGCGGTACGATAGCAACCATTCACGGGGATGTCCTCCTCATCAGGGCACACGAGTGCGTATGCTACGTGCGCGGGATGTTCCAATTCAACTTTCTGGCCAATTATTTCCGAAGCTTTACAGGCTTGTGGAATTTGTTGTAGACACGTTCAGCTAAACTCTCAGGGGAAAAGCGGTTTTCGGCAATCCTTCATTACGGTTCCGATTCCACCTGCGGGGACCCCATAATCAAGGCTTGGTCATGTTCCAGAGAGCTTTTGCGCAGATCCTGCGAGCGCGCCAGCGCCTTCTGCGCGAGTTCCGTTTGCCCGAGCTTCCGGTACGCCAAATACAATTGAAAATGGACGTTGCCGTAGTGATCCAAAGGAGCCGCTTTCTCCAGGGTCGGCACGGCATTGGCAAACTGCCCCAGACGCACGTACGCGGTGCCTAGCAGACTGCTGGCATCGACCAGATCCGGCTTAAGACGCAAAGCGCGTTGTAAATACGGAAGCGCTTTTTCGTTCTCGCGTTTTTGCACGTACAGGCGCCCTAACAGATAAAGCGCGTGTGTGCGCGAGGGGTCCAGTTCCAGCGCTTTCTCCAACTCACTCTGCGCGTCCTCGGCATGACTGTCGAGGTAGAGTTCACCGAGCGCTTCGTGGAGTTCTGGTTCATTGGGGTGCAACTGCAGCGCCACCTGCAGTTCCTTGGCGGCATCGTCGAAATCCTGGCGAAGTTCATAGCCTTCGGCACGCAATTGGTGTGTGCGCCACGACTCAGGAGAACTTTCTTGCAATCGCGCATACGCCTGAGCTCCCAGCGCTTGATATGTGCGCGCCAACCAGTAGCTGGCCTCGGCATTCTCATTGGTGGTGCCCTGCACCTCCGCTAACGGCTCGGCCGCAAGTTCGTATTCTTGCAACGTAAAGTACGTTCTTCCTAAGAGCAGGCGTTCCGAATCCGTCAGACGCTTGCTGGCGTGCAGCGAGTCGGCGCAGGCAACGTAGCGGTGGGCTTTGCATGGACCGTTGTTCGCTGAGGATCCAGTGCCAGCTTTTGTCGTTTGTTGCCATGCCGAGAAGTCGGCTTGGAACGATTTCCATTCGCGGTCGGCGCGAGTGTTGTCATTCGTGGCGGAGTAAAGGGCCGCCAATAAAAAATGTTTGGCCGCCGTGTCGCGTTCATCTTGGAGTCGCGATACCAGAGCCTTGGCGGAGTCTTGCGGCAGCTCGGTAGAGGGAAACTGGTGTTGCACCGCCAGGAATTCCGGAGAGATTTTCCAAACCTTTCCCAGCGATTCCAGCGCGGTTGTAACTTCACCTTTGGCCAACTGCAGATTCGCCAAACCAATCCATGCCGGCTCATTCTCCGAATCGAGCTGAAGCTCGAGGCGAAACTCGGTGTCCGCTTCTTCTAATTTTCCCGCGTGCGAATAGACTTGGCCCAGTGAGGTATGCAGCCCGGACTGCCGCGAATCAATGCCAAGCGCCTTGCCGTACTCCTTCACAGCTTCTTCCCAACGGCTGCGCTGAAACAGCAGGTCGCCGAGAAACCGGTGCCCCCAGGAAGACTCGCGATACAGACGCGCTCCCCTATAGGCCAGACGAGCAGCCAAATCCAGGTAGTCGTGTCCGAGATTGAACCAAGCCTCTAACTTGTCTGAGTCGATCTCGGCGGTGTGACTGAACTCCTCGGCCGCGCCGCGAAAATTTTCTTGCCCCAGGTATGCCGCAGCCAGAGCCTGGTGGGCCTCATAATTGGAAGGATCAAGCTTCAGTGCTCGCTGAAGGAAGGGAATTGCTTTCTGCGGCGAGCCCAATTTTAAGTAGTCCATTCCAACGATTACAGCTGGAACGACCAGGTTGGGCCTTTCCCGCAGAGCCTTAGTCAGGTAGCGTACGGCTGAGTCGTACTCCGACAGGCTCTGGTACGCGAGACCAAGGTTGACCTCAGCCTCGACCAGCGTTGGGTCGAGCAACAACACCTTCTTGAATTCCGCCACAGCCCGGGCGAATTCTCCCTGCCTCAGCGCCTCTTGGCCGCCGCGAAAAGACAGTTCTATTTGTTCCTCAGAAGTCTGGCAATTTGCGAATTGGGCAGTTATGGACCACAGAGCGAGAAAGATAAATGCGAGCACTCTTGCGCAAACATTTTTTGTCCAACTGGGCATCAGGCCCGCAAAATTCGAATGAAAATGCAGATGAGGGGATTTCTGGCGAGACGATATACCTGGAATGTTCCCCCTGGAGCGCATGGAAAATTGGTTTACTGGCTGAATATACCAGAGAAGAGCGTCGTGTGCCCGGGCAGGGGGGCCCGCCCGGGCGCCGACGTTGGCGGTTAGAAGGTTATTCGCAAGGCGAACTGGATCAAGCGCGGCAGATTGTATTGCGCGGTTACTCGGCCAAAGGTACCGCTCGTGACGCCAGTATCGGGGGCACTAAATTGGGGGTGATTGAACCCGTTGAAGAACTCCGCGCGGAACTCGGCGCCGAGTCTCTCGTCTGGTCCGAACTTCGTATTTTTGAAGAAGGCAAAGTCGAAGTTCTTCACTCCGTCCGTCCGGATGTTCGGTTCCGTACGCGAATCGTTGCCGTAGCTGTAATCCAGCGTTTTGGTGAAAACGGAGGTGTTAAACCAATGAGCTAACTTCTGGTCCAGGGTACCAGAGGTCAAACTCGAGGGAGCAGTCCTCGATGGCCGGGCGCAGCCCACGTTTGGGATACCGGCGTCGTTTAGCAGCCCATCGCAGCCGCCGATGATGATCGGGAAGCCCTTCTGGAAGGTGATGACGGTGTCGATTCCCCATCCGCTGACGAGCTTATTGGCAACTCCGTTCAGGTTGTTGGCGAACGTCTTGCCCTTGCCAAACGGCATATCCAGGATGCCGCCGAGCACCAAACGCTGTGGTACGTCGAATCCATCCAGGCTGCGCTCGCTGCGGAGGTTATAGGTGTTGAAGTCGCCCCAACTCGGGGAGGCCGCTTCCAGCCAATTGATTTCCGAGTTGGTGTTGTCGATCAGCTTCGAGACCGTGTACGAGGCGATCAACTGCGCACCCGCAGAGAAGCGCTTCTGCACTTTCAGCTGCATCGAGTGATAGATCGAGTCTCGATTGTCCGGCTCGGCCATGCTCACGCCGTCGAACTGCGGGAAGGGCAGCAGCAACTGGCCCGCTTTCACCTGCGCATTGGTACCCATACCACCGGATTGCACGGGGCCGTTACAAACTGCCGGTGGTGGGCAATTAGAGCCAAATGGGTTATTAACCAGCTGGGTCAGAGAATTGATCACCGCCGTGGCCGCGGGACCGGGTGTTACCGGCGGCAAAAACTGGGGCGCCAACTGGTTGAGGTTTTGGTCGTGCATGGGCAGATGTGTACCCTTAGACCCGGCGTAGGCAATGTCAATTAATGTATTGCTAGGGAACTGGCGTTGGATGTCGAAGTTCCACTGCTGCACATAAGGCGCGGGATTGTTCGGCAGGGCCGCTTCGTTGCCATTCCCTTGCACGTCGATTAATCCTTGGTTCCTTCCGAATGGTGGAATGATGCCGCCTAAACTTGCCGGGAACGGATTGGACAGCGTCGCCTTCGGCGTAACGCTATCCGACTGGGCTGTCTGCCAAGGCGTAACGAACGAGTTGATGAACAGGTTGTGCGGCGCATCATTCCACCGCACGTCCACGGGCAAGTAAAAGATTCCGTAACCTGTTCGGATTACCGTATTGCGGTCGAACTGGTACGAAATTCCGAGGCGTGGTTCGGCATGGTTCCAGTCAGGAAACGCGCTGCGGCTCGAATGCCGACTCGAAGCTACAAGATCATAGCCACCCTTTAGATTGGCAAACGTTTGGCCTGTAGCGGGGTTAACTGTGCTCGCCAACGCAGGGTCGATCGTCAACAGGGGACTCGCCTCAGTCGGGTTGTAAGCTACGATGCGATTGAACCGTTCGGTCCAATCGCCTTGTAGGTCGACGCGAATTCCCAGGTTCAGCGTGATCTTTCTGGTGAGCTGGAAGGTATCACCCGCGTAGAAGGCCTTGTAGAGGTTCTGGTCGGCAGTTCTTGCTGGCTCCGTCACACTACCGTCGCTTCCATACCCGAGCAGGAACGAGGCGAATCCGTTCCCACCAGCGTTCTTCCCCGGGGTGCCGATCCCGCTTTGAGGGTTAGCAGCCGTCATGCCAGCATTGAAATTCAGCAACCCCGAGGGATCGTTACTCTGGTAGTAGTTATTGCGGAGCACGCGGAATTCAAAGCCAGCCTTGATATTGTGCTTTCCGATGATGTGAGAAACCATAGGATTGAAGCTGTAGGTATCATCCCACGCGCCGATGCCGCTCCCAGTTCCTTGCGCGCACCAGCCGCCACCCCACCGGCTATCCCCTGACGTCTCCGAGACGCACACCTGCGGAATGTGGGTATAGGTCATCTCGGGTGCCAAGGCCGCCCAATTTGGGCCGAACTTCGACAAATCGATGCCCTGGCTCAACGGCGTGCGCAGGTACACGTAACGCGTGTAGCCCACATGCAGGTCGACGATAGTCTTCGGCGAAAACGCGATGGTGTCACCTAAGGAAACCTGGTGGGCTGTGGTGGTTTCGGTGCACCGGTCCGTACAGATCTGATTAAACGGACTGTCGGGAAGCGACAAAATGCGAGAATGCGTGTATCGCCCGAAAATTCTCTGCTTGGAACTCAAGTTGTAGTCGATGCGCTCATTGTACTGGTCCACGTCGCCGCCGGTGCTGTAGCTCTCGACAAAGTTACCGCCAGCGTTTCCCGCCAGGTTGGGCATCGGCATGTAGGCCAAAAGCGCTTGGGCCGTGGGGTCGATTCGGTTTTGGGGAATGATATTCCCGGGGAAGGCGGTCCGGCAGGTTTGTACGCCTGTGGTGCACTTCGGATTCCCACCCACAGCGCTGGTCGTTGGGTCATAGATCGTCTGTAAAGTGGCAGTGCCGCTTGACCCTATTTGTGAAAAATCACCGCCCCGCTCCGCCGCAGTAGGTACCCACGTTGGTCCAAAGATACTTCCCTTACGTTGCCTGAAGCCCTCGTAACTGGAGAAGAAGAACAACTTATCTTTGAAGACCGGCCCTCCCACGTTCGCGCCAAACTGGTTCTGGGTAAACGGAGGACGAGCGACGCCACCTTGGTTCGCGAAGAAGTCATTGGCGTTCAGCACTTTATTGCGCAGAAACTCGTACGCCGAACCATGGAACGCGTTGGTGCCCGACTTCGTCGACAGATTGATGACGCCGCCGGCAAACCGTCCGTACTCCGGGCCGAGATTGTTGGTCTGGACTTTGAATTCCTCAATGGCGTCTTGCGTAGGAATCACGGTCACAACGTTCAAATACGCGCCGTTGGTAGGCGTGCCGTCGATCAGGATCTGGCTTTGACCCGCCATGCCTCCGCCAACCTGAAAATCTCCCAGAGCGAACGGATTAGCGCCCACAGGGTTGCTCGTCGAGGAATTGCCAGCCGAGGGCTGGCCCTGTGGCACCACGCCGGGAACTAGAGCCACCAACGCCAAGGGGTTGCGGCCGTTCAGGGGCAGTTCCGTGACGGATCGCTGTTCCACGACTTGCCCCAGCGAGTTCGTTTCCGGCTGGAGCAAAGGCACTTCGGAGGTCACTTCGATCGTCTCGTTCTGCGCTCCTACCTGCAGAGCGGCATCCACCCTCAAACCGCTCTCAATCTGCACAAGGATCGGCTCACGAACGAACTTTTTGAAGCCGGTCTTTTCGACCTCCAGCTTGTAGCGGCCCGGCAAAATGCTCACGAACGTATAGTTGCCGGAGCCGTCTGACGTCATGTTGTGCTTTTCACCGTTATCCAGATTCGTCAGCGTAACCGTGGCATCGCTAATTGCTGCGCCGCTGGCATCCGTGACTGTTCCGGCAAGCGTTCCATACACGTTCTGGGCCCACCCAGCCGTAGGCGTGAGCGCTAATACGACTACAGCCGTTAGAAAGATAAACCCAAGCTTTCTGAGATTCGGCATTTATTTCCTCCCCAAGAAGTTATCGACTGTCTGGGACACGAGCCGCACGGATGCACCGGCCGACGGCCATGGATTCTCAATTGGGAACAAAGTGGACGTTGAAAATGGCAACCGTAAAAATTCACAATGACCACCCCAGTTGGGCCCATCAATAAACCCATTCCGCGCAATAGTCAAGTAGGAAATCGTTATTCTACGATTCTAAAGAAAAGGAAATTGGGGCAGACTCCCCCAATTGGCCCATGCGGAGGTGCCGGCCATACGTGCGTTTTGTGAGCTGTGATGAGGGACTAGGAGTACTAAATCAATGGCGGTCTCTGCTCATTGCCACCAAGTGGTGCGGGTCTTTCGGCAGGTCGTTATTAAGCGAGAATGTCGTCTTAAATTGAGCTAAGGCGTTTGTGGATCGGCGGTTAAGCTTTAGCCCACCCGCGGTTCTCTACCAGGCCCACCCCTTCTTTCAGCGTGATGAGCCGATTGCCAGCGATCTGCTTGAATGTTTCGTGCGCGCCATTTGGCCAATACACGTCGATATCCGCCGACGCGGAACTCCCCAAACCGAAGTGCAAGCGAGAATCGTTGCAGGAAAAGAAGCTGGATTGGCTAACGACCGCCTGCGCCTGGGTCTTGCCTCCATAACGGACAAGCACTCTAGCTCCAATAGCGCTTCGGTTGGACTTTACGCCTTCCAACTTCACTTTGATCCAGTTGGACTTGCCGGTGAGATCGTTGCGCAGCAGGGAAGGAGGCTCGTTGAGATTAACAATCAGCATGTCGACGTCTCCGTCGTTGTCGAAGTCTCCAAACGCGCATCCCCGGCTGCAGTGGGCCGCCGCCACACCCGGTCCGGCCTCCTGGATGAGTTCCTCGAACACCCCTTTGCCCAGATTCCTGAACACGGCGCGCGGCGTTTTATTTGGGTATTGCGGCAATGTTTGTTCCACCTGCGGGTAAACATGTCCGGTGACCATAAAAAGGTCGGGAAGACCGTCGTTGTCCAAGTCAATGATGCCCGCTCCCCAGCAAACGTAGCGCGTTTCCACACCAATTCGGGAGGACCCGGTGGCGTCCTCGAAATTTGCCTTGCCATCGTTGTGATAGAGAATGTTGGCGTCGTCCGCGAAATGCGTCTTGAACAGATCCAGATGCCCATCTAAATCATAGTCACCAACTCCGACACCCATGCCCGCCTGCTCCATGCCGTCTTCGCTCAGAGCCGCGCCGCGCAGCACTCCCTCTTCCCGAAATGTTCCGTCTCGATTGTTCATGAATAACAAACTGGGAGTGGAGTCGCAGGCCACATAGATGTCTTGCCATCCATCTTCATCGAAATCCGCGGCCACCACGGTCATGCCATAAGTGGACGCGGCGCGCGTGATGCCCGCCCGTTGACTTACATCCGTAAACGTTCCGTCGCCGTTATTGTGATAAAGGGAATTCCTGCCCGTGCCTAATCCCCGCGGCCCGCATTCCACCGGAATTCCTTTCCACCGACAGTTTGGGTTGTCGCCGGGAGCCGCTGCGGCTTCAAACGAAAAGCGCACGTAGTTGGAAACAAAGAGATCCAGGTGCCCATCGCGGTCGTAATCCAGGAAGGCGCACCCTGCTCCCCACCTTGGCTGATCATTCCAAAGTCCCGCGGCTTTGGTCACATCGGTGAACGTTCCGTCGCCATTATTGCGGTACAGCGTGTTCTGCCCAAAGTTGGTGCAAAAGATGTCGTCAAAGCCATCATTATTGTAGTCGCCGATGCAGACGCCGCAGGCCCATCCGGCGGACGCCAAGCCTGCCTTTTCGGTCACATCTGTAAATGTTCCGTCGCGGTTGTTTTTGTACAGCCGGTTTGAGGCGCCGTTAGGGGCGGCCCCCAGCCGAGTGCCCGATAGGACAAACAGGTCCACCCAGCCATCATTATCATAATCAAGGAATGCGCAGCCGCATCCGGTGGACTCCACGATGTACTTTTTAATTTGGGCATCGCCGTAGATCACCGACGAGTGCAGACCGGCAGCAGCGGCAACATCTACGAAATGCGCGTTGAAGGGGCGCCCCGAAGCTGCGGGTCGTGGCAAGGGCTTGGCGGTGTGGGTGGAAACTCCCTGCGCTCGCAACGGGTAAGCGCGCAAGGAGAGCGCCGCCCCCACCCCCAGTTGGACGAACCTGCGACGGCTGAAAGGCGGTGTCCCGGTCATTTCTGCGTCAAGGACGCCTTTTCAACGACAATTTTAGGATCGGCAAATTGCAACCAGAAGCCCATCATCTCTTCGTCGCTGGGTTCACCCCAACGAACCGTTTTGGATGGATCGGGGTTCTGGAAATTGTTCTTGGAATTATCGAAATAGGCAACGCTCATAAGTTTCGTGCCTTTGGGCAGCACAAATTGTTTCTTCAAGAAGTACGTTTCCTGCCATCGAAAATCATAGTGTGGAACGTACAGCAGCACCTCTTCGCGACCATCCGGATAAATGGCCTTGGTCAACATGTTCTTGCCGCGAAAGTGCATGTGCGCGGTATAAGCCACAACGATGACGTCTTTCGGCAAGGTAAAGCAGGAAGTCACGCGGTGATTGTCGTCGTTGGAAGGAATCAAAAACATGTTGTTCCATATTTCGTATTGCCCAATCTCATGCTGCACGGGTTCCCGCGCGAATACCAAGCCGATGCTGGTGCGATCTTTCACGTCAAGTCCATGATGGTTGCTGTAGTGAACTTGGAATTGCAGATAGCTCCCGGCGGGGATTCGGAGTGCATAACCGGGAGGCCGCGTCTCGGCCAAATGGCCAGGAAGATAAATCGCCGGCACGATATTTAGGTAGCCGGAGGATTCTCCGGGCACGCCACCACCGTCCGGAGCCGCGCATCCATCGTCAATCACCGGGGCCTCAGGCCTGAGATGCAGCACCTTTCCGGTGCGATAGTGATATTGATCTTCGCCTTCATTTGCTTTGGCGTGCTGTTCGAGATGCTTGGCCACCTCCGCTTTGTCGATCACCGAAACTGTGGCGTGATGCACCACGCGACGATCCCCCGGAAGCACTTCGGCAGCTTGGATCCATTTGTCTTCGGTGAAATTCGTGGGAACGTAGATGTATTCGTAGTCGTCTTGCATCGTTCGGGGCACCAGGAATTCCGGAATGGTCAGCACCACGTCCGGTTTGATATGCCAGCCCGGCATGAGCGCTTGCTCCGCTGAGGAAGGCTCCAGATCGCCTCTTTTGGTTCCGTTTTTTACCCAGGCATCGATTGTAGCGATTTCCTCGTCAGTCAAGCGGGCATCATTGCTGAAATCCCCGAACACAGGGTCCGCATGCCATGGAGGCATCTTCCGCTGAATAACGCTTTCCCGCAGCATCCGCGCAAAAGGCAGCACTTCGTCATAGGTCATCAGCGACATGGGAGCAATATCGTTGGGACGATGACAGGACACGCAGTGCTTTTGCAAAATCGGCGCTACGTCTTTGTTGTAAGTGATTTCAGGTTTTGCACTGGGAGGGTTTTCCTGGCCGGTCACGGCCATCCCGCACAATGCAAGGCCGCAAAGAGTTAAAAATGTTCGCCACAGACGCATTTGAATTTTCCACCCCATGAACGCAATCAAGCAGCTACGGTCTGAGGGCCAGCACTCGCCGTAGCGGCAATCGAGCCGTCATCCCCTGCTGTTCGATTCTACACCGGTGAGGGATTTCCGGAAGCGGCTTGACGTCAACTTGGCGGGGAGAGGATCGTCCACAGCAGTCCGATTCAGGTCGCGTTGACTTGCCAATTAGCGGGGCCTAGAATGCCCAGAGGCCGTTACCTCCTTGATTGGCCAAATACTCGGCCACTACCGCATCGTTCAAGAAATCGGCGCAGGTGGAATGGGCGTAGTCTATCGTGCACGCGACGACAGACTGGATCGCGACGTCGCCCTGAAGGTCTTACCCGCCAATGTGTTGGCCGACGATGTTGCCCACAAGCGATTCCGCCGTGAGGCCCTGGCCATCTCCAAACTGAACCACGCAAACATCGGCATGATCTTCGATTTCGGTTCCGACAATGGCGTGGATTACCTTGTGATGGAACATATTTCTGGAACTACGCTCGCCCATCGGCTGGCCACAGGGCCCATGCCCGAGAAGGAACTTCTCGACTTGGGGGTCCAGATTGCTTCTGCGCTCGAAGAGGCCCACGAACGGGGCGTGATTCACCGAGACCTGAAGCCCGCTAACATCATGGTTACGCCGAAAGGTTTGGTGAAAGTTCTGGATTTTGGTCTGGCCAAGATGCTCCATCCTCGCAGCGACACGGATTTCACAACTTCTTCAGCGGAGAGCAACACCATAGCCGGAACCTATCCATACATGTCCCCGGAACAGTTGCGCGGTGAGGCGGTCGATGCGCGCACGGATATTTATTCCTTCGGCGTCGTCCTCTACGAAATGGTTACGGGTCAACGTCCCTTTCGCGACCCGACTCCCGCCGGACTGATCGACGCGGTTCTGAATCGTCTGCCGATTTCCCCTTCCGCGGTCAAACCCGGGATTTCAATGGGCCTCGACAGCCTAATTCTCAAGGCGATCGATAAGGACGCGGAACGCCGTTACCAGTCGGCCCGGGAGTTGCGTGTGGACCTCCAGCGGCTCTTGACACCTTCTTCACACGACCAGGCGGTCGGGCCAACTCTCCGGCGCCACACCCGCAAGCCGATCACCTCCATCGCCATACTGCCCCTGGTCAACACAAGTGCGGACCCAGAGACCGAGCATGTCAGCGACGGGATCACAGAAAGCATCATCAACGCTCTTTCCCCTCTTCCTAAACTGCGAGTGATGGCTCGCAGCACTGTGTTCCGCTACAAGGGCAGCGACGTCAACCCCATCACTATCGGACGCGAGTTAAAGGTCGGCGCCGTTCTCACCGGTCGGCTGGTGCAACGTGGCGACACGCTCAACGTCAACATCGAATTAGTAGACGTCGCAGACGGAGCGCAGATGTGGGGCGAGCAATACACCCGCAAGCTCGCTGACATCCTTTACGTTCAAGAGAAGATTGCCACGGAGATCTCTTCCCGGCTTCGCCTGAGGCTTACCAGCAGGGAAAGGCAGCAGTTATCCAGACACTACACGGAAAACCGCGAGGCCTATCAGGCCTATCTGCGAGGCCGATACATGGCCAGCAAATACACGGAAGACGGAATGAAAAAGGCCATCGAATATTTCCGTCAGGCCATCGAGATTGACCCCGCCTTCGCCCTGGCATACGCCGGATTGGCCATGACCTACTGGAACGTCTCGGCGGTACAGTTTGCGCCGATTGAGGTTATGCCCAAGGCTCGCGAGGCAGCACGCAAAGCTCTCGAGATTGACTCCCAACTCGCCGAATCGCACGCGGCCGTCGCCCTCGTAAAAATGGCCTACGAATGGGATCGTCCAGGGGCTGAAAGCGAGTTCCATCTTGCTACTCAGCTCAACCCTGGCTACGCGACCGTCTATCAGTGGCACGGCTGGCATCTCGCCATCATGGGGCGCTTGGAGGAATCGATCGCGGAACTCAAGCACGCACAAGAACTCGATCCACTCTCCGAGATCAACACATATATCGGTCTCTCTTACTACTGGCTCCGGCAATATGACGCCGCCCTCGAACAGTTCAGAAAAGCACTCGAACTCCACCACGATTTCTGGCTGCCTCACTTGTATCTCGGCTGGACTCACCTGCAGCAGGGCCGTATGGCTCGCGCACATGCAGAGCTGGCAGAGGCTTTCCGGCTGGAGAACAGTACTTGGACGGTGGCCAGTTTGGCTCATGCCTGGGCGGTTTCTGGTGACCGAGTCCAGGCGCATCAGCTGCTCGCCGACATACGAGAGCGCTCCACCCACCGATTCGTCTCTCCCTATTTTGTCGCCCGGGTATTTATTGGCTTGGACGAAAAGGAGCAGGCCTTCGCGTGGCTTGAAAAAGCATGCGACTCCCGCGACGAGTGTCTTACTTGGTTGAAAGTCGATCCCATCATGGACAGCCTGCGCACCGACCCGCGCTATCCGGACCTCCTGCGCCGTCTCGACCTCCCGGCTTAAAACGCGCCTATGAAGCCCGCGCAAATTTTGGTGTGCGGCACCAATTACGGCAGAATCTACTTGGACGCCATTCGCTTAGGAGGGCCAAGCTACCGATTGGCGGGCATTCTCGGCCGGGGCAGCCTCCGCTCACAGCAGACGGCGCGCGAATATGGTGTCCCTCTTTATTGCTGCGTCGAAGATCTGAATATGGATCTCGACTTAGCCTGTGCAGCCATGGGCGCCTCCGGCTCTCAGTCGGTTCTCAGCCTTCTTGCGCGGGGCATTCACATTCTCTGCGAGCACCCGCAGAAACCCAGCAGCCTCCAGCCCGCGCTTACTGCCGCCGCCTCCCGCAACCTGTGTTTCCATATCAACGGTCATTTCGCCGGCTTGGAAGCCGCTGCGGCGTTCATCCATCAATGCCGCCGACATAGCGATACCGGACTTCCATCTTTCTTTCATGTGATGGCTACCGACCGCTCGCTTTATGCGGCTCTAGACATCCTTGCCAGGCTGCTGGACTCATTCGCACCGTTCGAGTTTCACGTAACGAGCCGATTGCCTCCTTTCATCATCGTGCAGGGCCTGCTCGGAGGTGTGCCCATCACTTTGCATGTGCAGCGCGGTGAGAATGGCCGCCCTTTGCCTGACGCCAGTCCAGCCTATCTGATTGATCATCGTATCGCTGTGGGTTTCCCCTCTGGCACTCTCACCCTGTTGTCTATGAACGGCCCGGTCATCTGGAATGGGAATGTGAATCGTTTGGCTGACCCCGCCGAGCCGCTCTTTACGGTAATCCACGAAAGCCGGGCCCTGACTGCCGAACTGCTATACCAGCAGAGAGTGGCCGCAAATCTGGCAGCGATCGACGCCGCAGTGCGAGACATCCGGGAGCATGTTACGCCCCCTGAACAAACACCCGGCCACCTGCTCGAAGTGAGCTGCGCCTGGGAAACCCTCGGGAGCATGCTGTAAATTTCGCCTGTGCCAAAAATGGCTTTCTCGTTTTATACCAGCGCCGTTGAGGCCCATTGGAGTTTTGTGGGAGGCGCAGAAAAAAGAGTTTTCCGCCAGTACTTCGTAGGC
>Ga0307479_10001352_pt1 | contig 22342 bp, 13 predicted proteins | sample atmos_gasesECM4C_FD_203743 | JGI IMG/M metagenome (GOLD analysis project Ga0307479, IMG submission 203743) | Hardwood forest soil microbial communities from Morgan-Monroe State Forest, Indiana, United States - atmos_gasesECM4C_515 | ecosystem: Environmental > Terrestrial > Soil > Temperate...
TGCTGACTGCCGACGACACCGTGAAAGTGACGGACTTCGGCACCGCGAAAATCCTGCAGTTCGGCACGGTGCAGCAAACCGCCCATGTGATGGGCACGCCCAGCTACATGTCCCCCGAACAGGTGAAGGGCCGGGCAGTCGACGGGCGCAGCGATATTTTTTCCCTGGGCGTGATGCTGTACGAAATGGTGACGAACGAGAAGCCATTTCCGGGCCAAAACATCACCACGGTGATCTATAAAATCGTGAATGAGGACCCGGTTCCGCCAAAGCAGATTGATCCTTCGATTCATGCTGGAATCAGCGCAGTAGTGATGAAAGCGCTGGCCAAGGAGCCGGACGCACGCTATCAGAGCTGCCGCGAAATGCTCGAAGATCTTCGGAATTACCGTTCCTTCGCGGGCGCCGGGAACACGGAAAAAACGATGGTGTTCGGCGCAGGGGGGATGTCCTCCGCACCCGACGCAACCGTTGCGGTGAACGCGGGGGGACGCGGTGCGCGAGGAGAGGACCCACAGGTGGCAGCGGCGGCGCGTTCGCTGACTGCTAGGGCCTCGAGTCCCGGGCAAACGCCTGTCATTCGGCGCACCGGTAGTGTCGCTTCGTACGAGGAGCCAAAGAAAAAAAACGTGGCGGGAACAATCTTCGCCGCTCTTTTCCTGCTGGGTGTGATCGGCTATGGCGGTTACAAGCTCCGTCCTCAATATGAATACGCCCGTAAACTCCGCGAGGCGCAAAAAACCGGCGCGAGCGAGCCTGTGAACCCTGCTTCGGGAGCAACGGAATCGAGCGCCACCACAAACGCACCGGCCGAGCCAGCCGAGAACGAGCCAGCACCGGCACCAGGTCCGGCTACGAAAGCGAAACTGCCTGAGGTAACTCCGGAAAAGCCTGCGCCCAAAAAGATCGAGCCGACGGTAACAGCCGCGGCCGCGGAGTATAAAGCCCGGATCGAAAAAGCGGCCGCGGAGAACGGATTGAAGGGCCGCGTCAAGGTGCAAGCTTCCAATAACACCCTGACGGTGGCCGGTAAACTGCGTCCCGGTGAGCACCGTGAGATGCTGCAGTTCCTCCGCAATGCACCGGCGAACGTACGGGTGGTGGATCACATCGAGTACGACGATACGCCGGACCCCAGCGCGGCGAGTGACGCGGAAGGCGCCCATCCAGTGCCCACGGCGGGGCATGGCGCAATCCACGTGATGTCCGACGTCATCGGCGCTACCGCGGTGCTGCACGGTCCAGCGGGGCAGGTCCTGAGCCAGTGCCAGGCGCCGTGCAGCTTCAACAATCTCAATCCCGCGCGTTACGGCCTAGAAGTGAAAAAAGACGGCTACGAGTCGATGCAGACGGTGCTGCAGGTCAAATCAGGCGACGCGCTGGACCAAAAGATCCGATTGGAATCGGTCGCGAAGGGGCTATACGTAAGCAGCCGGCCAGCGGGAGCGGATGTTTTCATCAATGGCGCGAAGCAGCCTGGGCAGACGCCAGTAACGCTGCCACTAGCACCGGGGCAATATAATCTTGTGCTTCGTTTGACGGGTTATGACGCGTACGCAGGCAGCGTGCAGGTGAAGGACAATATTCAAACGACCCTCGATGTTGAACTGAAGGAAAAAGCAACCGGCCACGTGGCTTGGGCCGAAGTCACATCGAACCCGAAGGGCGCAGAAATTGTCATTGATGGTACATCCACGGGACAATTCGCGCCTGCGCGCGTGCAGGTTACTGCGGGCACCCACATCGTGACTATGAAGTTGGAGGGGTATCAGCCGGTCCGCCGCACGGTCCAGGTAACTGAGGGGAGCACAGTCAGCGTGGAAGGGGCACTCCGGCCGAAATAAACGCTGTGAAATGAGTAGTTAACATACTCCAGTACAGGGATAAAAAGGCGAACATTCCCGTTATGGGAACTACGGAAGGCCCTACCGAACTTGTAACATATTGATACGCTCTCTCTGACCCAGTCCTATAACCATGGGCAGATTCCTCCTCATAACAAAGGGTTTAGCCAAAAAATCATAAGGCCGGAGGCTTGCTTGTCTTAATCTGTAGGGTTATTCTGCCCACTACGCGAGCCGTGATACGGATTCCTTCCCGGGCGAGAGGCGGAGTGAAACGCCCAGAGAAACAAGCGAGGAATGCATTGGGACTTCGGGCCATGAAACCTGTTGACGAAAAGAACCGCCGCTCGGAACGCGATCCGGGCGTGCGTCCCCAGGCGCGGCATAGTTCTTGGCCGCTGACGGGCGCAGTGCGCCAGGGGCCGCTGGTGTTCGGGGAAGTCAAACCCGCGGACGTGAACCGAGCGCTGCACGAGCTGCACATCCTTCTGCGTGCAAAGCGGCTGTACGAGAAAAACCATCCTCAATTGCTCGAAGGCCTCGACGCTTCTTACGAATCGCTGCGTAGTGCCGCTACGGCGCTCAACGGGCTGGAACTGCGCGTCGAGCGCGGCGGAATCGTGGTGCCGAAACTGGGCGAGGAGCATATGGAGGATCCTCAGGGGGAACTGCAGGCCCTCGCCACCGACCTGCAACGCTCCGGAGTTCATTCGCTGATTTTCGCGCGGAAATTTCATGTGGGCGAACTAGACACGCTGGCGCAACTCGTGAAGACAGCGTTGTTAAGATCGGAGGAGCCAGTGAAGCGTGGAAGCACGCCCTGGTGGCCGGCACGACTTCTGGAGAACGGCGTGGAAGGAATTCAAGTGAACGCGAGCACGGAACGCAAAGTGGACACGGTGCTTGCGAGCCTTATGGCGGCGCTGGTTGCATATGGCGGAAATGCGCCGCGGGAGAGCGCTAATACCCCCATCCAGGTTCCCGAGATCGACGATCTGGTCGCGGCTCTGCGCTTGCTAGCCCGGCTAACGCCGCCGCTCGAGGTGGCACGCGGGCTTGCTCCCGAAGAAGCGGCGCGCGCCATTCACGGAGCGATGGAGGAAGCGAGCCGCGAAACCGTGCGCATGCTTCTCAGCGCGATCACCGTGTACGCGCCGAGGGACGCCGAGCGCCCGCAACCCTATTTGCTGCGCCTCTCGGAAAGCCTCATCTTCGAATTTCTAAGCGCAGAATTTTCCGCCGGCTCGCTCACACCGATAAATGTGCAACCGATGTTCAATCGCCTGGGTGACGTGCTGGTGTCGGCCGGGGGATACTCCGGGCCTCATGCTTCCCAGCATCTTTCGTCACTCGCAACGGCGTGGGCCACGGACACTCATCGCGAACAGCTCATAGAAAGATTCTGGCTCGAACTTCCTCCGCGCGAAAAGTCCAAGGTGCTGCGCGGTCCGGAGGTCTGGACCGTGCCGGTCGTGGCGCTCCGTCAAACGCTGGGGCAGCTTGCCGCGGCCGGAGCCGACGCTCCGCGGCGCGAAGCGCGGAACATTGTGTTGAATTACGCGCGGCGACTCGAAATTGACGATCCCTCGGCACGGCGGGCGGTCGCCGCGGGCTTGAACGAAATGACGGCGATTATCGAATCGCTCTGGCCCAATCAAACTCCGGAGGACTTGAGCCGCGGCGCGATGAACGCGCTCGAAAAGGAAACAATTCCGGAATCCGGCGCGCTTCTGGCCGCATTTATTGAAACGCTGGGCAGCATCGCGGTGAGCCGCGGAGATTACGCTGGCTTCGAAAACATTTTGACGACACTGGAACGCGCCCCGCGCGATGTGGAACACGAACACGTTGCGGCGCTCGCGCACCGCCTGGTAGCGCAGGACCGCTGGCTGCTGCTCGTCGATGCCGCGCTCGCCAATCGCGCGCTTGATCCGGCGCTTCCACGCCTGCTGCAACGCGACCCGGAGCGGCTGCTTGATCGTTTGACCTTGCTGCTGACCGAACCGCGCGCCGCCGAGCACCTGCCGGCCATGGCCCGGCTGTTGCGGACCATCGGCGTGCCCGTTTTGAACTTGCTCGAAACGCGCCTTTACGAAGCGCGGCGGCAGCGCGTCAGCGCCGCGATTAGGCTGCTCGCCGCGGCCGATACAGAGCGCTTGCTGCGCGGCCTGCCGCGCGCACTCGCAAGCTGGGAATGGAATTTGCAGGATCTGGCCGTCAGCGAAATTGCGCGGCCGGCCAATGCCGCCTCCGCCCATAGCGCTGCTTTTGTGTTTTCCGCGATCCTTGCCGATGCTCATCCCCTGGTCGTGCCGATGATGATTGATCAGATCGGCCTATCGCAGGAGACGACTGCGGTTGCCCAATTGATGGAGATCGCCGCGGGCGAACACGAAATTTTGCGCGACCTGTTTGTGCGCATCAAGGCCATCGAAGCTCTCGGGCGCATGCGTGCCCTCGAAGCCGCGGAGCTTCTCCGCCAGCTCGCTGAAGGCCGCGAAGGCCTGACTTACGCGGAGCCTGCGGGTTTGCGGGCCGCCGCGGAAGATGCGCTGGCGTTTCTGTTGAACCGCCCGTCCTCGGCGCGCGTCCGCGCCGCTTTCGAAGCGGCCGCGCAATCCAATACAGGATACGTCGTGCCACGCCGCTACGTGCGCGTGCCGCTCGAATCACCTCTGCGCGCACAAATCGACGGCGCACAAGCGGGCCTGGCGCGGGTGAAGACCATCAGCCTGGGCGGCGCTTATCTGGAATCCCCGAAGAAATTGACCGTTGGCGACTCCATCCAGCTCGAAGTACGCTCCGGCTTGCGCAGGATCCATTTCACTGCTGTGGTGCGCAACATCGGCCCTGACGGCAATGGCGTCGAATTCGTACACATGAAGGACGAAGACCGCGAAAAGCTCCGCCGCCTGGTGCAGCGGCACCTGCAAGTCTGATCTTGCAGCCCGCGAATTAGTCCTCAATCTTCCCTTTCCGCGATTTGCTGGGCCATCTCCACTATTGACGCAGCGTTCATTTCGGCCGCGTACCGGTGGCTGTTACACTGGTTGCAGCGAACAAAGCGAAGCCGCACGCGGTGAAGAGGGAGCTGAGGCCATGACAACGGAATCGTGGGTGACAGTGGTAGGAACGGTGGGGGGATTTTGCACCACGTTTGCGTTTGTCCCTCAGGTAGTAAAGATCTGGAAGCAAGGCGGCCGCGATCTATCCTACGGCATGCTGGCGCTGTACTTGATCGGAGCGTTGTTGTGGCTGATCTACGGCCTGCTGCTGAATTCGCGGCCTATTATTATCACCAACGCAGCGACAGCGTTGTTGGTCGCTATTGCCACCGCCCTGAAAGCCTGGACGGATAACAGAGTTCCAAGCAAGCAGGCTCTTCAAGGCGAAGCCGCCGAGTAAGTCTTGTCGCTGTAAGTAAATTCCCTTCTGCAAACATCCTGAAGAGTGCGTCCGCGGACTGCGGATCATGGCGTCGTGTGTCACAGAGCCACCGGGCACCATGCGCGGGGTAAGCCGGGGAGGGGGGCGGCAAAGCACGACATACTGCCCTCGTTCGCCGTTTTCGCACTTTGTCGCTTGCCAAGTTATGTAGCAAGGCTCATCCTGCGGCGGACGGTTGGGTTGGTTGGCGGCAATAAGATGTCGCTTGCCAGAGAACCCGGGGACTCGATCCGGCGGCGTGGTTGTCTTTAGAAAAACGGCACGTCATTTTTCAGTTGAAAGCTGCGGTCTATTAAAGTAAAAGCCGAGTATCCAATCGCGTACGCCAGTACACGGCGGGCAGCCCCGTCACCGCTTGGGGAAGCGGAAGGTTGATTGGTTCCAACTAGGAGGAAGTCATGGAACGCAGGCAAAGTGTGTGTTCGTTGACGACTAAGCGGTCATCACTGACAGTGGCGATGCTGTGCGTGCTGGTGTTGGGTTGCGCCGGGATAGTCATGGCGCAGGGAGTGAATACGTCCACGCTTTCGGGAACGGTCGTCGACCCTTCCGGAGGAGGGGTGAAGGGCGCGAAAGTGACGGTCACCAATGTTGCCACCGGCGCTGAACGCTCCGCCGAAACTGATGACACCGGGCATTACATTCTGGTTGGACTTCCACCGGGCCAGTACAAGATGACCGTGGACGCCGGAGCTAGTTTTGCGGTGTACGAGCATACCTCCGTGATTCTGACTGTCGGCGAGGCCGCGACACTCAATGCGCAGCTGCAACTGCGCACCCAGCAGCAGAGTATTATGGTCACGACGGAAACGGCGCTGGTGGAAACCCAGAAGACCGACGTCTCCTCGACAATCGACTCTCGTCAGATAACCAACCTCCCTATCAACGAGCGGAGTTACATTAATTTCTCCTTGCTCAATTCGCAGGCGGCGCGCGACGACACACCTTCCATCGGCGCCGCCCCCACCAGCGGCCTCAACTTTGGCGGGCAGCGTGGCCGTTCCAATCTAATCAACGTCGATGGCGCAGATGCCGTGGACAAATCCGTGGGCGGCGTACGCGCTACGGTGTCACAGGAAGCGGTGCAGGAATTTGAGGTCATCACAAGCAATTACATGCCGGAATACGGCCGCGCCACCGGCGGAGTGGTGAACATCGTGACGAAATCGGGCTCGAACGAAGTGCACGGAAACGTGTTCGGCTTTCTTCGCGCGACGGCAATTCAGGCGCGGGACCCATTCTCCGTACAGGGGAGTTTCAATCAAGCCACCGGTACGGTCACTCTCACTCCCTCAAAGCAGTCCTACACACGCGCTCAGGCCGGCGCCACCCTCGGCGGCCCGCTGCAAAAAGACAAGACGTTCTATTTCTTTTCCTACGAGACCATCCGCGCCCAGACCACTGGGTTTACCAACATCGGACAAAACAACTTTGGCCTCGCGCCGGTTGCTGGCGCCAGCGTATGCTCCCTGACCCCCTTGCTTTTGACAGGGGGCCCGAATGGGCAGGCAGCCTTTTACCCCGGAGCGATTGCAGCCGCCGGCGGGTGCGGAAACCCCGCCGCCATCCCGCTCATTACCGGGGCCGCTTTAAGTGGCGCAGCCTCGGCTGTCGCCCTGTTTGGAAATACGGGGGCTCTGCCGCCTCTGCGGAACTCGTTCCCCGAAGACGGCGCAGCCTGCGGAGGAGCACCTTGCTTCCTTCCAGCCGGCTTCCAACCTCTCGTCTCACTTCTCGGAAACTACCCAACCCGGCAAGGAACCAGTCTCTGGTCCTTGAGGCTCGATCACATCTGGAACACTAAGAACGCCACTTCCATTCGCGCCAGTGTCACGCCGTCGCTCATCACAGGGATCCAAGTAAACGCCCAAAATCAGAATTTCGGGCAGAATGCAGGGAATCGCACCTCCAACCAGCAGACGCGGGATCTTGCGATTGTGGGCCAACAGACGACTGCGTTTACCAACTCCCTGTTCAATGAGTTTCGCTTTCAGTTTGCGCGGCGTGGACTGCACTATGGTTTCTCCAACCTGCCCGGCGGCGGCAATCCGGCTGTCAACCTTACAGGATTTGCGTTTTTCGGCCGGGAGCCATTTACAACGGAAGATCGTGTCGAACGCAGGTTCCAGTGGACTGACAACCTCACCTGGACCAAGGGAGCACACAAGTTCAAATTCGGCGGCGATGTGAATTTGGTGAAAATCAACACCAATGCATCGCAGATTTTTACGCTGAACTACGGAGGCGTGTACACATTCGCAGGCTTGGGTGCGGATAGCCTCGGTTTTCCGGCCGCTTTCCCGGGGTTTAACGCCGTGCAGGCTTACGGCCTCGGTATTCCCTCCACATATTTCCAGGGCATCGGAAACACCAACCGGCCTTCGACCGACACGGGACTGGGAGTGTTCGCTCAAGATAGTTGGAGGATCAACAAGAAGCTGACGCTGAATTACGGCGTTCGCTACGACGTGGAGTGGGCGCCGATCTTCTCGCCTGCGACGTCGATCAACAACACGGCTGAACAGGCGCTCGGTGTAATCCAGGGCATTCCGCTGAACACCAAGAACGTGCAGCCCCGGATCGGTATTGCTTGGGACCCGTGGGGCAACGGAAAGACCATCATCCGCGCCGGCTACGGAATCTTCTACGACAATCCGTCACTCGCGCTCGGATTCCTCGCCAACGCGTTTGACGGCGCCCAGTCGACCTTGTTGCTAGCCGCTGGAGGCAAGCCCTGCGTGCTGCAGGCGCCCGGAAGTTGCTCGGTGGATACGAATGTCCAGGCGCTAAACGCCACGAATATTTTTCAGGGGCTGCTGACCGGGACGCTGGCCGGCTGCTCGGCGGCCTTTCCTTCCATGTGCTACCAGCCCGCTCAGCAGCGTTTCAACGCGTTCCAGCCGAACTCGCTGTTCGTGAACCAGAATTTCTTGACGTTTCCGCCCGCGCCTGCTTCCCCTCCGCCTTTTGGCGCTGGATACCCGCTGCTGCTGCTGCCGTTCACGATTCCGGTGGAAAAGAAATTCAAATTCGGCTATTCGCAGCAGGCAAATCTTACCATCGAGCGGGAATTGACAAAGGACCTGAAAATCAGCGTCGGCTACAACTACACCCACGGCGTCCATCTGGACCGGACGATCAATAGGAACGTCACCGATCCGGGCTTGCTGGTGAGCAACGACGCCAACGCAATTGCCATCGGTCTCGTGCCGCCGGGGACGAGTCCTCTCTTCGTGCCCGTGCCTGCGGCACTGCCGAATTCGTGCGTGCCAACAGCTTCAGGAAGCATTTTCATCGTCGCGACGTCAATTCTGGGCGAAGGCTTCAGCTCCGGCAATTGCACGGGCGCACCTGTGGGATCCATTGGCGCTCCCGCGGTGTTCAATTTCTTCCGGCCGTCGGGGCCAAACCCATCGTTTGCAGGCCTCGTGCCGGGCGGCTATGCAACGCTTGTAGGTCTCGCCAAAGCGGGAGGGTTTCCAACCGGGCCGGGCGTGCCGGTTCCGTGGAGCGACGTCCAGCCGCAGACCTCAACGGGCAATTCCATCTACCACGCGCTTACGGTGACGGTGACCAAACGTTTCGCTCGGAGCTTCGAGCTCCTCTCCGGTTGGACTTATTCCCACACCATTGATGACTCCACCGACCTCTCCACGCTCCTCAACCCTCAGGACAACAGCAACCCCAACGCCGAGCGCAGCAACTCAGATTTCGACCAGCGGCATCGCTGGATTACAAGCGCCGTCTTTCAGAGTCCGCATCACAAAAGCGATTCTGAATTCTGGAGCAAGGTCTTCGCGGACTTCACCGTGGCGCCTATCATTGAGGTCGCCTCCGGCCGACCCTACAATATCCTGATTGGCTTTGACACGAATCTCGATCTCGGGACAGGCACCAACCGGCCCGATGCATTCCCCAAAGGGAAGGTCCCAGCCGGCCTCCCAGTGGTTGATTCTCCATTCGTGAAAAACGTGGACTTTACGATTCCGACGGTATGCCTGGATTCGTCGCTCCGTCCCATGCCGTTCAACCCGCTAATTCCCACGCCGCCGACCGGCTGCGTCGGCACGCTTGGCCGTAACGCCTTTACCCGTCCAGGGTTCTTCCAAATTGACCTGCGCGTAGCGCGCAAGTTTCCCATCACCGAACGCCTGAATCTCGAGGTGATCGCGGACGGCTTTAACATGCTTAACCGCTTCAACGTGGCCGACGTGAGCCCGCTCTGTGACCCCATTTCCGGAAGCTGCACGGCGGGGCAGCCAACCGCCGCACTCAATCCGCGGACTTTCCAATTTGCCCTCAAGCTGAATTTTTAGCATGCGGGTATAGCTTGGTGGTTATAGAGGGCCCCAACCAGCCGGGGCCCTCTTTGCTTTTTACCGAGTCATCTACCGAGCAGGAGTTTTCAGAATTGCACCACTGCGAGTAAAGTAGAGTTACCGTTTCCCGTGATAGAACTGGAGAACAAATGAACGCCGTGTTGATTGGCGTCGCGATCCTGGTAGCGGCACTGGTGCTGTGGCTCGTGCTGCAAAGCTCACAGGGGCAGAAGAAGAACGCAGTGCTCGAAAGCCAGTTGAGCGAGCTGCGCCGAGAACTGCAGATCATTGCAACGAGCCAGGCACAAAGCGCGGGGAAAGTGGACGCAATCGGGCAGAGCGTTACGCAGCGCCTCGACAGTGTCTCCAAGGCCCTCCAGGATGGCGTAAAGGATTCCGCAACTATTTCGGCGCAGTCTCAAACAGCCGTCCGCGATGAAATCAAGAACACGCGGGAAACGATGGAGCGCATTCAGAAGCAGCTCGGCGAAGTGCAACTGGCGGGCCAGCACATGTCGCAGACGGCGCAGACGCTTGAAACCATTTTGGGCGGCGCAAAGTCGCGCGGCACGCTCGGCGAAGTGACGCTGGAGCGATTGCTCGAGGACGCGCTGCCGAAAGAGCGCTATCAGCGCCAATACAGATTCTCGAGCGGCGAGGCCGCCGACGTTGTAATTTTCCTGCGCGACAAAATGCTGCCCATTGACTCGAAGTTTCCGCTGGACGCTTTTCGCCGCATGGGCGAACCGAGTTCCACGCAAGGCTCGGGCCAGGCCACCGCTCAGGGAGACGAAGCGCGGCGCGCGTTTGTCACCGCGGTCAAAGGACACGCAGACGCGATCGCAAAAAAATATGTCCTACCCAACGAAGGCACGCTCGGCATTGCACTGATGTTCGTGCCTTCCGAAAGCGTTTATTACGAGTTGCTGATGACCTGCGACGCCAAGTCCATGCCACTCGACGAATATTGCCGCAGCAAGAATGTGATCGCCGTTTCGCCCAATACCCTTTATGCGCACCTGCAGGTCATCCTGATGGGCCTGCAAGGAATGCAAATCGAGGAAAATGCCAAGCAGCTACACGCCAGCCTTGCCGGCTTGCAAAAGCAAATGGAGAATTTCACGGATGCCTTCGGAAAACTGGGCACGCACCTGAAAAATGCGCAACAAATCTACAGCGAAGCAGACAAACGCTTTGAAAAAGCGCAAGACGCTTTGGGCGAAATGCTTGGGGCAAGCCCGGGCGATGCTGCGCTGATCGACGCCCAGGACGCACCTTCGCTCCCCGCCGAATCGAGCGCAAAGCGAAGCGTCTAATTTCACTCGATCAAGGGAGCGGCGGGCCGGCCGGCGACAATAGCCGGATGGAAATCAGGAAACTGCCGCGTTTGCGGCCAGTGATTTCGAATCGCACAAAATTTTCAGCACCACCCGACGTTGAAAGACGCAGCGGGTTCCCGCCGGTGAGTTCCGCGATATCGGGTGCGAGATTGCGGGCTTCGAGTCCGACTTTGACGGCGGTGCCGCGGGCGTGCACGGTGAGCGCTCGGTGTTCGCCAGGCGCGAGTGGAGAAGAATCTGCTTCGAGCTGCAAAGCGACGAACGAGATGGTGAAGGTTGGCACCCTCCGCTTCGCGCAGGCAACCTCGACGGCGGCGGGGCCAGGTTCAAGATCACTAGGAGGAAGAACAACCAGGGAGTTGGGTGAAGACGCCAAGACCAGCGCGGCTCTGCCGCCAATCCTGACCTGGTTGGCGTCCGCGTCCCCGCAAAAGCCGCGCCCCACGAGTTCAATCCGGTCGCCGATGGAGGTTGCTCGCGGCGCGGAACTGACCCCGATCGACGATGCAGCTCCCTCGGCAGGAGAAAGCACCGCCGTCGGCACCCGCCCCGGGCGCCCCTCAATGGATGCAAAGACCACTCCCGGATTGAGGGGCGCAACAAACAGCGCACGTCCGGTCGCGTCCGTGGTCAGCCGGTCGCCATTTGAGAAGTTGACGGTGACTCCCGGCGTCAAGCGGCCATTTGCGTCCAACACGGCGAGCGTCGCGCGCTCACCAGACACGACGCGACGCGGCAATAACAGCGTGCGCGCACCCGAGGCTGGCGGCGCCTGCTGGGCCAGAACGCCATCCAAAAGAAGAAACGCCGCCGCGCAGAGGAACGCAACCGGGAAACGAGAACGCCTCGAAAGCATGATGGGATTCTAACCAAAAAGGGACCGCCCCAGCCTGGGGAATCCACTTGTGGCTAAAAAGCTCGTAATTAGTAGGGTTCAAAGTCTTTCGCCACAGGGAGCGCTCTGTTAGCGTGGACACAGGATACCCGGGGACGAGTGTGGGCGTGGGCGCGACCCTCGCAGGGCTAGAGGAGTGTTCGTGCAAATCGCAAGTGGCGGCGTAAGCGACGTAGGTCGCGTGCGCACAAACAACGAAGACTGTTTTCGCATCGTTGCGCCTTTGCAGCTCTTCGTTTTATCCGACGGCATGGGCGGCGAGGCCCACGGAGAAGTCGCCAGCGCAATGGCGGTGGAGACCGTCACAAAGCATTGCTTGGAAGGCCGTGAGAATCACGCCGTGCCGCTTTTTGGCGAGGTGCAGGCAAGTTTGAGCGATGAGGCCAAACGCCTCGCCAGCGCCGTGCATCTCGCCAACAAAAGGATTTTCGAGGCTGCAGAAGGGCATCTCGAGCAACGCGGCATGGGCGCCACGCTCACCGCAGCGTGGATCGACGGCACCAAGCTCAGCATCGCGCACGTTGGCGACAGCCGCGCCTATCTTCTGCGCAGCGGCACGTTGCAGCAACTGACCAGCGACCACTCGCTCGTTGCCGAACAAGTTCGCCGCGGAATTATCACCGCGGCGGAAGCTGAAGAGAGCCAGATGCAAAGCGTTCTGATCCGCGCCCTGGGAGCCCAGCCGGAAGTCGAAGTGGATGTTGAAGAACATACTCTCTTCGTGCGCGATATTTTGATCCTGTGCTCCGACGGCCTGACCCGCATGGTCACCGAGCCCGAAATTGCCGGAACGCTGCAGGCGGAAACGAATCCGACCAAGGCCGCGGAAAAGCTGGTTGCGCTGGCCAATGAGTACGGCGGCGCGGACAACGTCACAGTGATTGTGATCCGTCTCGAACCGGGTTCCAGAAAATGGTTTTCCTGGCTGCGCCGCGGGGTGCGATCAAAAGCGGCCAGCAATGGCTCCGGAGGAGGAAAGTTAGATGGCTAAGCTCAGCCTCATGTTTGAAAATAAAATCGTGAAGGAAGTTCCGGTCGGCGGCCGGCCCATCGGCATCGGCCGCTCTCCGGACAACGACCTTCCGGTGGATAATCTCGCGGTGTCAAATTACCATGCGCGGGTCTACTTCGAGGGCGGCCGCCTCGTGGTCGAGGATCTCGACAGCCTCAACGGCACTTTCGTAAACGATCTGCGCGTCGAGCGCGCCACGCTCCACGACGGCGATTCCATCCATATCGGCAAGCACCGCATTAAAGTGGATGCCACCGGCGACGCGCCCGTGCCTTGGGACACGGGCCGCAAAGCTGCCGCACCACGAATCAACGAGACCATGGTGCTCGACACCAAAGCGCGCCGCGACATGCTTCAGCAAGCCGCGGCCATGGGTGAGCGCACGCAATTTGCCGGGGGCCGTTTGAAGGTGCCGACCTTGATCGTTCTTAACGGCAAAACCGATCAGAAAGAATACGCTCTGACCAACAAGCTGACGGTCATAGGAAAATCCACCATGGCTACCGTGCGCCTCAAGGGTTGGTTCAAGCCGCAAATGGCCGCGCAGATCAATCAGCGCGATGACGGCTTTTACATCGGTCCCGGCGACCAGGTTCCAGCGGTGAACGGCTCGCCCATTCCCGGACCCACGCGTCTCAAGGATGGGGACGTGATCGAAGTTGGCGGAGTGCGCTTGAATTTTATCTTCCGCGAATAGCACAACAGACGAATGTCAGCTCTTTCACCACACTTCTAGCGACGGTGAAGTGTCTCTATGAAATGAAGGCGAAGCCCCCGCATCGCTAGAGCTGAGGACGTTCCGCGATACTCCTGAAATCCAACTTGTTCGCTCCTCATACCCGCTGACCCCGCGAAGTGAAAAAACCAGCCAAATTGGGCGGTACCGCGATTGTGCCGGCTTTCAAATTTCAGGCATCGAATTGGGCAAGCCCATATGGGTCAGCTTTTTTCGCCTGCAAATGATTAAGATAGAGCACGTTAGGATCGCGCCGGAGGTCCGATCCACACGCGTACCCGAAGAATCGTCGCAAGGAATCTAAGAGACATAGGGGCAGGTCAGCCCACAACATTCAGACGGGCGGGGCAAGTTTGTAACGCCTAAGGGTCAACTCGAACCGATATGTGGATTGTCCGATTAGCACTTGCGAGACCATACACTTTTATTGTAATGGCGCTCGTCATCATTTTGCTCACGCCGGTGACTCTGCTGCGTACGCCGACCGATATCTTTCCGGAAATCAATATCCCGGTCATCAGTTTGATTTGGACCTACACCGGACTCGAGCCACGCGAGATGGAGCAACGCATCACGTCGAACTCGGAACGCGCGGTGACCACGCTGGTCAATGATGTCGAGCACATCGAGTCGCAATCCTTAAACAGTATCGCAGTGGTGAAAATTTACTTCCAGCCCAGCGCGAACATCCAGACGGCGCTGGCGCAGACCACGGCCATTGTCCAGACCATACTCCGAGGTCTTCCGCCGGGGACCTATCCTCCACTCGTCGCCATCTATTCCGCCTCGACGGTTCCCGTTATTCAAATCGGGCTGACCAGCGACAGCTTGAGCGAACAGCAGATTTTCGACCTGGGAAACAATTTCATTCGCAACCAACTTGCCACCGTGCAGGGGGCGGCTCTTCCCTTCCCCTATGGCGGAAAACAACGCATGATCTCCGTGGATCTCGATTCGGCGGCGCTGCAAGCCAAGGGTCTCTCCCCGGTTGACATCGTTAACGCCATCAACGCGCAAAATCTGATTCTGCCAACAGGTACCGCGAAGTTCGGCCCGCTTGAATATACCGTCGAAATGAACGGCAGCCCGGAGTCGGTTACCGAGTTGAATGATTTGCCGGTAAAAACCGTCAACGGCGCGACAATTTACATGCGGGAAGTAGCCCATATTCGAGATGGCTTCTCCCCACAAACCAACATCGTGCGCGCCAACGGCCAGCGCGGCGTCTTGATGAGCACGTACAAGACCGGCGGCGCTTCCACCCTCGACATCGTGGCCCGCCTGAAGCAGGTGCTGCAGAATTATTCATCCTCTTTGCCGGAGAGTTTGCGCCTCACTTTGTTTTTCGATCAGTCGCTATACGTGCGCGCTTCCATCCAGGGCGTCCTGCGCGAAGCCATCATCGCCGCGTGTCTTACCGCCGTCATGATCCTTCTCTTCCTCGGCAATTGGAAGAGCACACTGATTATTGCCGTGTCCATCCCGCTCTCGATTCTCGTCAGCGTCCTGCTGCTCAGCGCATTGCACGAGACCATCAATATCATGACCCTCGGCGGGCTCGCTCTGGCCGTAGGCATCCTGGTCGACGATGCCACCGTCGAAATCGAAAATATCAATCGCAACTTGGCGATGGGCAAAGAGACCGTGCAAGCTATTCTCGACGGCGCCCAGCAGATCGCCGTGCCTGCTTTTGTCTCCACGCTTTGCATTTGTATCGTCTTCATTCCCATGTTTTTCCTCTCCGGCGTTGCGAAATTCCTGTTTGTGCCGCTGGCGGAGGCCGTTGTCTTCGCCATGCTGGCCTCGTATATGTGGTCGCGGACCATCGTTCCGACCCTTGCGATGTACATGCTCAGCTCCGAGGACGAATACCTTGCGGAAGAGCACTTAGGCGAGAAACAAGGATTCTTGCGGCGCTACCAGCAAAGGTTTGAGCGAAATTTTGAGAAATTTCGCGCGGGTTACCGCCGTGCTCTCCGGTCCGCGCTGGAACACCGCGGGATTTTTGCCTCCTGTTTCCTGGGTTTCTGCGTTCTCTCTGGCGGCCTCGTCTTTGTGCTGGGAAGGGACTTTTTCCCCAGAGTGGATGCGGGACAGATCCGCTTGCACTTCCGGGCGCGCACCGGGTTGCGGATTGAAGAGACGGCGCGCCTTGCCGACCAGGTAGACGCGGTAATCCGGAGCACGATTCCCCCCAGGGAACTGGAAACGGTTCTGGATAACATCGGCGTGCCCTACAGCGGCATCAATCTCAGCTACAGCAATTCGGGAACTTTCGGAACGTCCGACGCGGAGATCCTCGTCCAGTTGAAGCAGGAGCGCGGTAAGCCCACCATCGCCTACATCAACGACCTTCGTGAAAGATTGCCGCAACAATTTCCGGGCGTGCAGTTTTTCTTTCAGCCCGCGGACATCGTGACGCAGATTTTGAATTTCGGAACGCCCGCTCCCATTGATGTCGCCATCACGGGCAATGATCTTTGGGGAAACTTCCTGGTGGCGCAGAAGCTTGCCAATGAAATCCGGCACATCCCGGGCGCCGTGGACGTTCACGTTCACCAAGCGTTCGACGCGCCGACGCTGCGGCTGGATATCGACCGGACGAGAGTGCAGTCCGTTGGATTGCAGGCCAGGGACGTCGCGCAAAATCTTCTCGTATCGCTGAGCTCCAGCTTCCAAACTGCCCCGGCGTTTTGGGTGGACCCGAAAAACGGAGTGAGCTACAACGTGGCCGTGCAAACACCGCAGTACCGCGTGGACAGCTATCAGGCGCTGCAAAATACTCCGGTCTCGGGAAGCCTCCCCGGTTCCACGCCGCAGATTCTGGAGAACCTGGTGAACACCTCCATCACGGCGCGGCCGGCCTTGGTTTCCCACTACAATGTGCAGCCGATGATCAATGTATATGCGGCCGTGGACGGCCGTGATTTAGGGGCCGTTTCAGACGAAGTGATCAAGGAGGTCAATGCAATTCAAAGGGAACTTCCTCGCGGAAGCCGAACGTTTGTCCGTGGGCAGGTGCAGACAATGCGGACCTCGTTTGCTGGTCTGGGCTTCGGGCTGATCGGCGCCATCGTCCTGGTTTATTTGCTGATCGTAGTGAATTTCCAGTCGTGGCTGGATCCCTTTATCATCATCACCGCGTTGCCGGGAGCTCTCGCGGGAATCTGTTGGACGCTCCTGATTACCCACACCACTTTGAACGTGCCGTCTCTGACAGGCGCGATCATGTCGGTGGGCGTGGCTACGGCAAACAGCATCTTGATGGTTTCGTTTGCGCGCGAACAAATGAATGAAGGAAAAAACTCTATGGACGCGGCGCTCGAAGCGGGATTTGTGCGAATCCGCCCTGTGCTTATGACCGCGCTGGCCATGATCATCGGCATGGTGCCGATGGCCATAGGGTTAGGCGAAGGCGGTGAGCAGAACGCGCCGCTCGGCCGCGCGGTAATCGGCGGACTGATCTTTGCCACCTTTGCTACGCTGTTCTTTGTGCCCTGCGTGTTCTCGATCATCCACGGCCGGCACGAGCGTCCGGCCTAGCAGAATCCGGCGGTGGAACCCGCATCGCGCAAGTGCATAATGAATGGAAGAAAGTGAGACCCTAGGGCAATGGAAGACAACAAGGTGCAAAGGGAACCGGAACGGGAACGGCGAGCCGCTGCGAGGGGCAGCAGGCTGTTTGTGTTTCTCATCCTCGGAGTGATCGCGCTCGTAATCGCCGGTGCTTTCACGCTCGTGCAGCGGCATACACAGTATCAGGCGCTGGCCAATGAAACGGAATCGCGGGCGATTCCCGTCGTTGCCGTGACCCATCCGGCCGCGGAAGCAAGCCAGGAAGACCTCGCGTTGCCGGGAACAATGCAAGCGTACGTGGAATCTCCGATCTACGCGCGGACAAATGGATATTTGAAAAAATGGTACCGCGACATCGGCAGCCGCGTGAATCAGGGCGAACTGCTCGCAGATATCGATACGCCGGAAATCGACCAGCAACTTTCCCAGGCGCAAGCCGATCTCAACACCTCCAGAGCGAATGAGCGTTTGTCTGAAATCACCTCTACCCGGTACGGCGACCTATTGAAGACCGACGGCGTCTCGAAGCAAGAAGTCGATAATGCCGCCGGCGATTTGGAGGCCAAGCGAGCTACCGTGCAGTCAGCGGAAGCCAATGTGCGTCGGCTGCAGGAGCTGGAATCGTTTAAGCACATCTATGCGCCATTCAGCGGGGTGATCACACGGCGAAACGTCGACATCGGCATGCTGATCAATGCGGGCAACGGCGGCGTATCACAGCAATTATTTTTTCTCGCGCAAACAGATCCGATCCGCGTGTACGTCAGCGTTCCCGAAATGTACGCACCGTCGATTCACGCGGGACTCGGGGCCTATCTGGAGCTGGCGCAGTATCCCGGCCAGAAATTCCAGGGAAACGTAGTGCGCACGGCGGAAGCGATCGATCCGGGCACGAAAACGCTGCTCACCGAGGTGGATGTGCCGAATAGAAACGGGCAGTTGCTTCCAGGCGGGTACGCGCAAGTGCATCTGCAGGTGAAAGTCACCGGCGCACATCTGCAAGTTCCGGTGAACGCTTTGCTGTTCCGGTCGGAAGGATTGCGCGCTGTGGTGGTGGATGCGAATCATAAAACGCATTTGCGGCCGCTGGTGATTGGGCGTGACTTCGGAATCGCACTCGAAGTGCTCCAAGGCCTGGATGTAAACGACTGGATTGTCCTCAACCCGGCAGACTCGCTCGAGGAAGGGCAAGAAGTACGCGTGAAGGAAGTGGCACAGCGCGCGCCAGCCGACACGGGCGGAACGGGCGAAGACGCGGCACCGGGCGGAAACAAGAATGGAGCGCCGGGAGCTAAGAAATAATGCCACGCAGGGCGCAATTCCCCTCTCTTCTCGTGATTGGTGCGGCGGCTATCGCGGCGGTGGCCTGCGAGAATGGCTGTACGGTGGGCCCAAAATATCAGCGGGCCACGGCCCCGGTGCCGGCAAAGTGGGACGTGGCGGAGCCGTGGCGCGAGAGCGCTCCGAAGGACGCCCTGCCCAAGGGAGAATGGTGGAACGTATTTCACGATGACGACTTGAACGCGCTGGAAAAACAAGCGCTCGACGCAAACCAGACCATCAAGGTTGCTGCGGCGCACCTGGAGCAGGCGCGGGCCTCCGCTGCACTTCAAATTGCGACTCAATTTCCTACGCTTTCCACCTCGCCCAGCGTGCAGCGCCAGCGTATCTCTGGAAACCGGCCGGCGAACACCAATTTCCCCGTGCGGTCTGCGATCTCGCAAACAAATATTGTCCTGCCATTTACCGTGGGCTATGAGGTGGACTTGTTCGGCCGGCGCAGGCGGAGTATCGAGGCAGCGCAAGCTTCCTACCAAGCGAGCGCGGCGGACCTGGAAAATGTGCGGCTCGTGATCACGGCGGAGCTGGCGGGAGATTATTTCACGTTGCGGCAGCTTGATACCGAGTTGGGCATTTTGAATCGCACCGTGGAAACGCTGCAGAGGGGGCTGGAGCTGGTCGACTCACGGCATAAAGGCGGCCTCGCCTCCGGTCTGGACATAGCTCAGGAAGAGACGTTGCTGAACACTACACGCACGCAGGCGACGCTGCTGTTGCAGCAGAGGAAGCAGTTTGAAGACGCCATCTCCGTGCTGGTAGGAAGCCCGGCGCCCGATTTTCACATTGCGAACAAAGAGTTGAACGCGGAGCCGCCGGCGATTGACGCGGGATTGCCTTCGGATTTGCTGGAGAGGCGGCCGGACATCGCGGAAGCGGAACGCAATATGGCTGTTTCCAACGCGCAAATCGGAATTGCCAAAGCCGCGTATTATCCGTCGCTGAGTCTGTTTGGGCAAGGCGGGTGGCAGGCCGCAGATATTACGAAGCTGGTGAATGTGCCGAGTACCTTCTGGGCGGTGGGCGCGAATGTGACGGAGAGTATTTTCACCGGCGGCGCGCGGCGCGCACAGGTGCAGTTTGCGCAAGCGGGTTATGATGCGAATGTGGCGAGTTATCGCGAAACAGTGCTCGGTGCGTTCCAGGAAGTGCAGGATGACGTGACAGGCCTGGGTGTGCTGGACGAAGGCCTGCAATCGCAACGGAAAGCGGTGGGCTCCGCCCAGCGAACGCTGGACATTTCCACGGATCGTTACAAGGGCGGGCTGGTAAGTTACCTGGACGTCGTGACCGCGCAGCAGAATTTGCTAACCAGCCAGCAAGAAATGGCGGTGATCCAGGGGCAGCGGCTGGTAACGAGCGTCTTGCTGGTCAAAGCGCTAGGCGGCGGCTGGGATGCGTCGAGCCTCGCGGCGGTGCAGGTGAAATCGAAATTGAAGGATGTGGTTGCGCCTTGACACCTTTTCCTTAGGGCAAGGCTTTTCTCAGAAGCCTCATAGAACCTTTGGGTGTCCTCGCAATGAACAAGAAAAAACTGCCGTTGCTGAGTTTTGCATATTTGGCCGCTGGTGCATTTGCGTTTGCGTCGTACGCGCGAGCCGATGTGGCCGCGGAAATCAAGCGGCTGGCGCTTTTGATGGAATGGAAACCGGGAACGGTAGTCGCGGATATCGGCGCTGGGGACGGACGGTACTCGTTCGCCGCGGCGGAACACGTGGGCGCTTCAGGAAAAGTGATTGCGACGGAAATCGATGCGCAGAAAATTGCGGCGCTAAAGGCTGAGGTCAAGAAACGAAATCTACAGAACGTAACCGTCGTGGAGAGCGCGGAAGCAAGCACGAATCTGCCGGCAGGATGCTGCGACGCGATCTTTCTGCGGCGTGTGTACCATCACCTGACCAAGCCCGCGGAGTTCGATGCGAAGCTGGTGCGGTCTTTGAAGCCGGGCGGGCGACTGGCCATTATTGAATTTCCGCCCCGGGAGGGACTTGGACCGGTTGAAGGCGTTCCGAGCAACCGTGGCGGACACGGAATCCCACAGAAGATCGTGGTTGAAGAGCTAACCGCGGCTGGATTGCAGGTCGAAAAAATAGTGAATGACTGGCCGGACGATAGTTACTGCATTCTATTTGTAAAGAAATGATTAGCCTGTAGCGCGGATCAGCAGCGCATGCTCCAAATCGCGCTTGTCCTGCGCGTGGTCCGAGGGTATGCTTCCCTGCGAATTTCTTTTAGAGGGAGGGCCTGATGAAACGAATGGCTTGGATGACGTTGGCCTTGCTGACGGTACTATTCGCGGCTGCGGCCGCGAAGGCGCAAGAAAGTTCCGCCCCGGTGGCAAACCCGGTGAGCTCGACCGTCAAGGCGCAGCTGACGCGCTATGCAAAAAACATGGTGGCTGCGGCCGATTTGATGCCGGCCGACAAATTCAGCTTCAAACCGACGCCGGAGATGAATACGTTCGCCCACCTGACAATGCATATTGCGCAGTCCAACAATTTCCTGTGCTCGAAGATTTCTGGTACGGCTGCTCCGGACGTAAAACTGACCGATACGGACGCAAAGGACAAACTGGTGGCGGCATTGAAGGCTTCGTTTGAATATTGCGCGACAGCGTTGGCCAATGTGGACGATTCGAAGCTTGGTGATCCGCTTACGCTCTTCGGCAACCGTCCCGCGACGCGCGCTGGTGCACTGATCGCTTTAAGCGACGACTGGTACGACCACTACGGAGCACAAGCCGTCTACTTGCGGCTGAACGGCATCCTTCCTCCTACAGCGCAGCTGAAGCCGCAGTAGCCTGGCTTAATTAGGAACTCGACTTCGTGTCAGTGTCGGTTTCTGACTTTTTCACGTCCTCGTCGGTCTGTTTCTTGGCGGTTTTCGCTTCCGCCTTTGCATCGGCATCGGGCCGCAGAGTCTTTATGGCCTTGCCGAGGCTGCCGTCCTTCAGGATTTCCGTCTTCAGCGTCGCGAACGGAATATTCAGATTGTTCGAGACGTGAACGGCCGACACAAACTGTCCGAGATTCTTGAAGCCCATCGAAGCCGCCTGCAGATCGGTGATGGGAGGGTTCTGCTTCGCGAGCAGACCGCTCAATTTGCCGGCCAGCTTCGTGTTATGCGTCAACAGTGTGCCCGGCGTCTTGCTGCTTTCCATCGAGCTCACGGATGCGCTCTTGCCGTTGCCCATGTCGCCATGCGTAGCGGAAGCGCCGTGCGGTCCCGCTGCTCCGGCCGTTGACGGAGGCCCACCTCCATGTCCCCGCCCCTGCGCCAGCGCAGAAGTGCCCGCGAACGAAAACAATGTCGCGATCGCTGTTGCCATCAGAATAGATCGTTTCATCTCTTTTTCCTCCTGAGTTCGTTTGCTTTGGACAAACTCCCAAACACAAAACCGCTTAGTACCGTCCTCCGGATAACATACGGCTGAGATTCACACCGATTCCAAACGAAAGTGTATTCAGTTGATAGTGAATGCTGCGGCTGAAAGCTACCTCGAAATCAACCACAGGGGAGGGATTGAAGTCCAGCGCCGCGTTAAATCCGTTGTCTCGCACGAGAGAAGCTCCGCCGGTAGTCTCGGCCGAATTTTCAAAAACGCGGCCGTGACGAACCGCTCCACCGGGGCCTCCCCCGCCCGATTTGCCGATGATTCGGCTGAATACTTTTTGCTGGCCCCACGGCGCAACGTCATACGCGGAAGCGCTCACGCTAAATGAATGCCCGAGATCATACGCAGTGCCGGCCTCGAAGGTCGCGACCTTGCCGAGTGTCAGGAAAGGCCGGCGGAAATAGCTGGTGTTATATAGCGAGTTCCCGAGGTTGATGTTGG
>Ga0307479_10001353_pt1 | contig 22336 bp, 23 predicted proteins | sample atmos_gasesECM4C_FD_203743 | JGI IMG/M metagenome (GOLD analysis project Ga0307479, IMG submission 203743) | Hardwood forest soil microbial communities from Morgan-Monroe State Forest, Indiana, United States - atmos_gasesECM4C_515 | ecosystem: Environmental > Terrestrial > Soil > Temperate...
CGATCCGCACCGTGATGCCGCCCGGCATCCAGGCACCAATCGTGGCGTCGTACAATGCCTCGAGCGTTCCGGTGCTGCAGCTCAGCCTCAAGTCCGACCGTCACAGCGAGCAGCAGCTCTATGACTACGGGCTCTACAACCTGCGGCAGCAGCTTGCGCCGGTTCAGGGCGTGACGTTTCCCGCCCCGGATGGCGGCAAGTACCGGCAGGTCATGGTCGATATCGATCCAGTCAAGCTTCAGGCCAGAGGCTTGACCCCGACAGACGTGGTCAACGCGGTCAATGCTCAGAACCTGACATTGCCTTCGGGCCTCGCCAAGATCGGCGATACGCAATACACGGTGCGCACCAACGCGATGCCCGCAAAGATCACGGATCTCAATGACATTCCGATCAAATACGTCAACGGGCAGACGATATTCCTGAAGGACGTCGGGCAGGTGCACGACGGCTGGGCCGTGCAGCAGAACGTCGTGCGCAACGACGGCCGGCGTTCCGTATTGCTGAGCGTTCTCAAGAACGGCAATGCCTCGACGGTTGCGGTCGTCAATGGAGTCCGCAGGGTTCTCGAGGTCGCCCGCGCAGCAGCACCGCCTGGCCTCGGCATCAACGAGCTGTTCGACCAATCGAAGCTCGTCACGGCATCGATCGCCGGCGTGCTCCGCGAGGGCGCTATCGCGGCCGGCCTGACAGGCCTGATGATCCTGCTATTTCTCGGCTCATGGCGCTCGACCCTGATTGTCCTGATCTCGATCCCGCTGTCGATCCTAACCTCGATCGTCGTCCTCTACTTCATGGGTCACACGCTCAACACCATGACGCTCGGCGGCATGGCGCTTGCGGTCGGAATTCTGGTCGACGATTCGACGGTGACGATCGAGAACACGCACCGGCTGCGCAGTGAAGGCATGAGCCTCGCGGCGGCAACCCTGCACGGCTCGGCCGGCATCGCCGTGCCGACGATGGTCTCGACGCTGGCCATCAGCTGCGTGTTCACCTCAGTGGTGTTCCTCGAAGGTCCGGCAAAATTTCTGTTCACACCGCTCGGACTAGCGGTGGTGTTCGCGATGCTCGCGTCGTATGGGCTCTCGCGGACGCTGACACCGGTCATGATCGGACTGCTGCTCAAGGGCGAGCACCAGGGCGGAACCGACGACGCGAGTAACCGGTTCGCGCGCCTTCACGAGCGCTTCGAACGCCGCTTCGAGCTGTTTCGCGGGGGGTATGTGCGCGTGCTGACGATGTTGCTCAAGCGGCGCCTCATCGTTCCCGTTGTCGTCGCACTGATGCTCACGCTGGGCGGCGTCATGGCGACGCTGGTCGGCCGCGACTTCTTCCCCGACATCGATGGCGGACAGATCAAGCTCCATGTCCGTGCCCCGGTGGCAACCCGCATCGAGGCGACTGAGCGTATTTTCCAGGAGGTCGAAGAGAAGATCCGCGAAGTCATTCCGGAGCGCGATCGCGACCTCATCGTCGATGACATTGGCGTACCGCAACGGCCGTACAACCTCGCCTTCACTGATGGATCGACCATCAACGTCAATGACGGCGTGATCCAGGTGTCGCTGAAGGAGGGACACGCGCCAACGCGCAGGTATGTGCGCAAGCTCCGCGAGGTGCTGCCGGCCGCGTTCCCATCGGCGACCTTCTATTTCCAGCCCGCGGACATGATCACCCAAGTCCTCAATTTCGGATTGCCGTCTCAGATCGACGTTCAGGTCGTCGGTCGCGATCGCGCGACCAACAGGCGCGTTGCGGAGGAGCTGCGGCGCCGGCTCGCGGGCATCCCGGGTATCGCCGATGCCCATCTCCAGCAGGAGCTTGATGCGCCGGCATTCGTGGTGGACATCGACCGGTCGCGGGCGCTGCAGCTGGGTCTCAGTGCACAGGCCATCGCCAATGATGTCAATATCAGCCTCAGCTCGTCGGAGCAGGTCGCGCCCAATTTCTGGACCGATCCGGTCACTGGGATACCCTATTACATCGCGGTCCAGACGCCGGAACGCATGGTGAGCTCGCTGAACGAGATTGGCAACACGCCAGTATCGACCGCGCTCGCGTCCAATGGTCCGCCGATACCGGGGCTGTTAAGCAATGTGGCGACTCTCAAGCGCGAGAGCGTTCCGACCAATCTGAACCAGACCAATATTCAGCCCGTCTACGACATCTATGCCAGCGTGCAAGGCCGCGATCTCGGGAGTGTTTCCGGCGACATCGGCAAGATCGTCGCCGAGCTGCAAAAGGAGCTCAAGCCCGGCAACTCAATCCGGGTTCTCGGACAAATCCAGAGCATGCGTGATTCCTTCCGGGATCTCGGCATCGGTTTGTTGTTTGCGGCCGTGTTCGTTTACCTGCTGATGGTCGTCAACTACCAGAATTTCGGTGACCCGTTCGTGGTGATCCTGGCGCTGCCTGCAACCTTCTGCGGCATCGTCACGACGTTGTTCATGACCGGCACGACGCTCAACGTTCCCTCGCTGATGGGCGCGATCATGGCCGTTGGCGTCGCCTCGGCGAATTCCATTCTCCTAGTAACGTTTGCGCGCGAGCAGCAGCTCAAAGGCAGGAGCGCGTTCCGCGCTGCCCTTGACGCGGGACGTACCCGAATCCGCCCTGTGCTGATGACGGCGGCGGCGATGGTCGTCGGCATGATCCCGATGGCGATTGGTGGTCCCGGCGAGGAGCAGAACGCGGCGCTGGCACGCGCGGTGATCGGCGGGCTCCTGTTTGCCACTCCCACCACCCTGCTGATCGTTCCGTATCTGTTTGCCATGCTACGCAAACGCAATGATGGCGTTCCGGCCTATGGCGTGTTCGAGGATCTTCCAAATGAATAAACTTGACCTCCAAGCTCTCAATGACGCGATCGATGGGTATCGTCAGCATGAACGCTCCAGCGATGGCAAAGCAGAGAACCGCCGGAAGGATCGGCGGCGTGGCCGACGTGGCGGACGTCTGCTTGCGTTTGGCGGATCTCTGCTGCTTGCCAGCGGCCTCACGCTGGGCGGGTGGGGAGACTATTCGCTGAAGCAGGAGGTCATGGCGACTGCAAGACAGGAGCATGATTTCGTGCCCAGCTTGCGGGTCGCGCCCGTAGAGGCCGATCCCGCAACCATTTCGGTCGCCCTGCCGGGCACGACGGCGGCCTTCGCCGCGGCGAACATCTATGCCCGCGCAACCGGCTACATCGGCAAACGCAATGTCGATATCGGTGATCGGGTCAAGGCGGGAGATCTGCTCGCGGAGCTCGCTGTCCCTGAGCTCGACCACCAGATTGCGCAGAACGAAGCGACCCTCGATCAGCTCAGGTCCGCTCTCAAGCAGGCGCGGGCCAACCGCGATCTGGCGCAGGTCACCTGGGATCGCGACTCGCCCCTCGTCCAGAAGGGCTGGGTCACTCCGCAACAAGGTGACACCGACCGCCTGAACTTGCAGTCGCGCGTGGCAGGGGTCGCGGTCGCCGAGGCGAATGCCTCCGCGCAGGAGAACCTGCTCAAGGTGCTGCAACAGAACCGGGACTATGCCTCGGTCGTCGCGCCCTTCGACGGCGTCATCACCCAGCGCAATGTCGATGTTGGCAGTCTGGTCCAGGGCAATGCGGCAAGCGGCACCTTCATGTTCGAGATCATGCAGGACAGCGTGATCCGCGTCTGGGTCTACGTGCCGCAGGACTCAGCCTTTGGTGTGGCGCCGGGTATCGGCGCTGTCATTCGCGTGCCGGAGCTGCCGGATCGCGAGTTCTCCGGTAAGGTCACTCGGATTGCCGATGCGCTGCAGTCGGGCACCCGGACGCTGTTGACTGAAATCGACCTCACCAATCCCGACGGCGCACTGGCTCCTGGCATTTACTGCACGGTCGAGCTCCATATCGCGCGCAAGACGCCGAGCCTGTTGGTGCCGGCCGATGCGATCATCTTCAACCGTAACGGAATGCAGGTCGCCGTCGTCAACAACGGCAAGGCGGAGCTCCGCAAGGTGAAAGTGAAGCGCGATCTCGGCACGCGGGTCGAAGTGGATAGCGGCATCAGGGCGGGGGATCAGGTGATCCTCAATCCGCCGGTCACGCTCGTCGACGGCAGCAAGGTTCGGGCCATGCCGGAGGCGCCGCGCACCTAGGCTGGTCAGAAATCTTGGGCTGGTCAGAAATTTTGAGGGGCCATTCTTGTCGCAAGGAGGCCGACATGTTGCTTCATCTGCCAATCGTAATCATGGCAACGCTTTCACCCCTATCCGTTTCCGACAGCGTGCCGAAATTCGATATCGTGAGAGAGTGCCGGTTCGAGGGCGGGTCGACCGTCGAATTCGACCGTTGCTCGCAGGACGAAGCTGCGGCGCTTGAACAGCTCAAGGCAAATTGGGCGCAGTTTACCGGTGTCGACAAGAGCACCTGTCTCTCCGTGGCCGTGGTCGCCGATTTCGCGAGCTATGTCGAGCTTTTGACCTGTCTGGAAATGGCCGGCGAAGCCAACAACACCAACAAAAATCCGCGCGATCCGAAAAGGACAGATCCGATGCGATCGGTCGCCGCCGGATTGACTGTCGGTGTCGGGGAACAAATTCCGGGACGTGGCAGTCGTTAAATTCGTCGATACGAATACGCGTCAGGTCACGCAAAATCGGAATCGATCAGCTGAAAGCGGTCGAAGCGCACGGCGTGGGTCTCGTCGCGGACATCGCGCAATTGGACGAGAATTGGCCGCCGCAGCCGGGCGGGCACGGCAATCCCGGGCAGTTGCGGCAGCCGGGTGTTGGTGCCGGCATAGACGAAAACCGGCGTCGTCCAGAACCGGCAGGCCGCGCGGACCAGTTCCAAAACGCCGCCACGTAGTCAACCGCCGTCTCTTCCGAAACCGTGACCATTGGTCTGCCCTGCCGCTCTGGCCGGCGACAATGGGTCGGGCACCCGCTTCAAGGCAACTTCAAGTTTGGTTCAACCTTAACGGGGGAGGAAACAGCGCCAGGTTAACGAGCGAGCGCGGAATTAGCCGTAGGCGTCGCTGGTTATGCCGTATTCCCGGTAGATCATCTCGCGGTCATAGTCGGGAAACAGCCTGCATTTCGCCTGCGCCAGATGCAGGCTGACGGCTGCCGGCTCGCGGCCGCTGGCAAGAAGCTTCCGGATATCCTCCATATGGGTCAGGGGCTGGTGCTTCCGCGGAAGCTGTTCCAACGCGACCAAGGCCGTTGCCAAGGCCTCGGTGACGACCCATCCGTCGTGGCCGGTGATTCCTTTTTTGGGCATCAGCGCAACCCCACCTGTTGTGGCGGAATGCATTGTAGCGTGATCCGAGCATAATCGCCATCGAGCCTTTGGTCACTCGCGAAAATGTCTTCATTCCACCTTGATGCCCGCAAATTGCACAACTTTTGCCCACTTCTCGGTTTCGTCCGACATCATCGCGCCGAACGCGGCAGGCGATCCCGGAAGCGGCTCGCCGCTGATGGCGGCAAACCGCGTCCTCATCGCGGCATCCGCGAAGGATGCGTTGATCTCCCTGTTCAAGCGATCGACGATGTCGGGTGGCGTTTGCCGGGGCGCGGCAATGCCGTACCACTGGCTCGCTTCGTAGCCGGGCAGGGAACTCGCGACCGTCGGCAGGTCCTTGAGCACCTCGGCTTGCGATGCCGACGTCACCGCGAGCGCGCGCAACTTGCCGCTTCTGATGTAATCGGTGGTTCCCGGCGCCGCGGCGAACAGGATCTGCACTTGGCCACCCAGCAGATCGGACAGGGCCTGGCTCTGGCCGCGGTAGGGGACGTGAACCATGTTGATGCCGGCGATCGCGTTGAACAACTCGCCGGCCATGTGCGGCGCGCTGCCCGTGCCCGCCGAGGCCATGTTGATCTTGCCCGGATTTTCTTTGGCATAGGCGATCAGCTCGGTGATGTTGGCCACCGGCACCGACGGATGGACCAGAACCACCATCGGCACGCGGATCACGCCGGCCACGGCGACGATATCGCGGAGAAAGACATACTTCAGGTTCGGATAAAGCGTCGCATTGACCGCGTTGGGAACAGTGGCGAGCAGCAGCGTGTATCCGTCGGGGGCCGCATTGACGACCGCTTCCGTCGCGATGTTGCCGTCGGCGCCCGGGCGGTTTTCCGTGACGAAGGGCTGACCGAGCCGCTCCGACAGCCATTGGCCCATCAAGCGCGCGGTGATGTCGACGCCGCCGCCTGCGGAAAATCCGGCAATGATGCGTACCGGTCGGCTGGGGTATGGCGCTTGCGCCCTAGCCGGTCGCAGCAGCGCGGGCAGCGACGCCGCAGCGCCGGCGACCTTGAGAAATTCGCGTCGTTTCATGATCGCCAGCCCTGATTGTCGTTGCCCTGATTGCCTTGGTTCAACCTGCAGGATCGTAGCGGCTCGGGGCTCACGGTCAAAGAGAGGATCGGCGTCTTTGCAGGCGGTCCGCGCCTCGATCGCTGGACGCTGCTTGACGGCACCTTCAACTCCGGCGAATCTGCATCGATCGTCTTTCTCCTTCAGAAGGCAAGTCTCACTCCTTCAGAAGGCAAGTCTCCCTGCTTCAGAAAGCAAGTGCCGGCCGCTGCACTGCGATGAAACAGTAGGATGCGGAATCGATTGGTGTCGCGCTCGGCGTGAATTCCGGATCGCTAAATCTCTCTTAACCTTCGGCGCAACGTGTAATGTGAATCCTGCAACCCGGTTCTCTCGCTGTTGCTGCGATGACACACACGGGGCGTAAATGATTGCGGAATAAAATGGGATGATCCGCCCACTGGAGCGCTTGCATGCGATTTCTCACCTTCATCTACCGGTTCATCTCGAACTTCGCGTTTCTGGCGTTGGTCTATTTCAGCCTCAACTATATCGAGAAGTATCAGAACCGCGCGGTGCTCGCGATCGTCGTGCTGGTCTATGCCGGCATGCGCGCGGGGTCGGCGCTGCGCTCGTTCTACTTCTTCCAGAAAATCGAGCGGCTCGAAATCGAGGCGCGCCGCCTCGTGAGCATGATCGGCGAAGGGCCGAGCGGGCCGGCTTCGCGCAAGCAGATCGTCGCCGATGTGAGCCTGCTGCGCCGCGACGGCGAAATCAAATCCTACATCGATTTGTTCTTCCTGGCCGCTGTGGTGCTGCTCTGCGTCTCCAAGATCGTGACGGACTGAGCTTGAGCGCGTCCGTCCAAAGACGCTTCAAGGGCCTCCGTCGCGGCAAAACGCATCACGGCAGCAGGCGCTTCGCGAGCTCCTCGAACAACATTCGGTTGCCGGCCGCGGAAAAATGATCGTCGCCGAGGATGTAAAGGCGCTCGTACCAATCCTTCTGGCTGTCGGCGACCGCGAAGAAGGCGGGAAACAGGTCGATGAACGCCTTGCAACGGCCGGGGCAGAAATCGCGCCACAGCCTGACCTGCCTGCTGTCGCGGTCGTTCTGCGCAATCTGCTGCGCCCAGGGATAGACCACGATGGTCAGCGGAATCCCGCGGCTCGCCAACAGGTCGGACAGTTTTGTCATGTTCTCCAGCGATCGCGCGATCCCGCCTTCGACGCCGAGTGGCCAGTATCGGGCGGGATCTGGATTGGGCGTGGTCCAGCCGATCCGGTCATGATCGTGCTCGATCGCCCTGCGCCGGTTACCCGATGCCTCCTGCCCCCATCGCTTCAGGGTGATGCGGACGCGGTTGGTGACGACGAAGTGGTCGATGAAGAAATCGCGCTTCAGCGGCGATGCCGGCGGATAGGTGCCCGGCGGAAAGACGCAGAACTTCTGGTATTTGGGGTCGTCGTCGATGCAGAAATACGATGTCGCTTCGTCTTCCACGTCCGAGCTGTCGGACAACAGCACGACCTCGTCGAACTGCAGACCTTGGTCGAGCAGGTATTTCACCTTCTTGTAGTAGATGCTGGGTGAATAGGACGCGACCCCGGCATCGAGGAATTCGATCTTCTGCTCGCGCTGCTGCCCGGCGCGGTTCAACAGCCCGAAGAAGGTCTCCTCGTAAGGCATGCCGATGGCTTCGGCGAAGGAATCGCCCATCAGCAGGATCCGGCGTGAGCTTCCCTTCAAGGGCACCTCCCGCACCGATCCATCCTTGAATCCGAGGCTATTGGTGAACAGGGGATAGCGTGCCTCGCCCCAGACGTCGTAGCCCTCGAAATTCGGAGCCAGGCCGTGATCGTAAACCGGATTGGCGACGCGCGCCGAGCGCTGGCGCTCCTGTCCCGTGGAGTAGGCGGAATAGACAAAATCGAAGATCAGAAACAGCGCGAGGCAATATAGAACCAATGCCGAATTGATCAGGAGCTGCCTTGGCGTGAACCAGGCCCTCAATGCTGCGATCCCCTGCGAAGTCGATCCGTCCGGCATCGGTTCCTTCTTACTTGAAAGCCGGCTCTCCTGCCGTTATCCGGTACTCCGGACTCCGGCGGGCGAGCCAAAATCAGCCTAGAAAACCCGCGACCTTACGGCTTGTACCTGATAAAGCACGGCGGATATCGAACAAGGTTCTTGTCGACAGTTGTGATGAAGCAGTCAACTCACGAAAGTTTCACGCGGGAAGAGCCGGCGCTTCCCGGTTCTGATCGCACATTCGGGCTGGTGATGGCGGCCGCGCTTTCCGCGGTGAGCCTTTTGAACGGCTGGCATCTTGGCCGCCTGTGGCCGTGGACGTCAGCCGCCGCCGTGCTGTTTCTGCTCGCGGCATGGCTCAAGCCGTCGGCGCTTCATCCGCTCAATCTTGTTTGGCTCAAGCTCGGCTTGATCCTGCACCGGGTTGTCAACCCGATCGTGATGGGGCTTCTGTTCTTCGGCACGATCTACCCGACCGGACTGGTGATGCGCATGCGGGGAAGGGACCTGTTGCGGCTCAAGCGCGATCCATCCGCCGACAGCTATTGGATCGCGCGCCCGCCGGGCCCCGCGCCGGAAACGATGAAAGACCAGTTCTGATGATGGACTTTCTCGCCGAGTTGTGGCGCTTCATGCGCGTACGCAAGAAATTCTGGTTGCTGCCGATCCTGATCATGATGGTCGTGTTCGGCGGGCTGGTCGTGCTGACCAAGGGAACCGTGTTCGCGCCGTTCATCTACACGCTGTTCTGATCATCGATGCGCATTCTCGGCATTTCCGCGTTCTATCACGACAGCGCCGCTGCGCTGGTCGAGGACGGTCGGGTTGTCGCGGCCGCGCAGGAAGAGCGCTTCACCCGCAAGAAGCACGACGCGTCGTTTCCAACCAACGCGATCAGCTATTGCCTGGAAGCCGGCGGCGCAAGACTTTCGGATATCGACCACATCGCCTTCTACGACAAGCCGTTCCTGAAGTTCGAGCGGCTGCTTGAAACCTATATCGCACTGGCGCCGCGCGGCTTCCGCTCCTTCCAGATGGCGATCCCGCTCTGGCTGAAGGAAAAGCTGTTCCAGAAGAACCTGCTGCGCAAGAAACTGAAGGAGTTCGACGAGGATTTCGACCCCGACAAATTGTTGTTCACCGAACATCATCTGAGCCATGCCGCGTCGGCGTTCTTTCCGTCGCCGTTCGAAAAGGCCGCGGTGCTCACCATGGACGGCGTCGGCGAATGGGCGACGACATCTGCCGCAGTCGGTGACGGCAACCGGCTCGAAATCTTCCAGGAGATTCACTTTCCGCATTCGCTCGGCCTGCTTTATTCGGCGGCGACCTATTACACCGGATTCAAGGTCAACTCGGGCGAATACAAGGTGATGGGGCTCGCGCCATACGGCGAACCCAAATACGCAAAGCTCATGCTCGACAATTTGCTCGACCTCAAGCCGGACGGCTCGTTCCGGCTCGACATGTCCTATTTCGATTATTGCACCGGGCTCACCATGACCAACGAGCGGTTCGAAAAACTGTTCGGCGCACCGGTGCGCGGCCCCGACCAGTTGCTGACTCCGTTCCACATGGATGTCGCGGCGTCGATCCAGGCCGTGCTGGAAGAGGCGGTGTTGCGGCTGACGCGCAGCCTTGCCGGCCGCACCGGCGCGCGCAATCTGTGCCTTGCGGGCGGGGTGGCGCTCAATTGCGTCGCCAACGGCAAGGTGCTACGCGACGGCAAGTTCGAAAACATCTGGATTCAGCCGGCGGCGGGCGATGCCGGCGGCGCGGTCGGCGCGGCGCTCGCCGCCTATCACCAGTTCAAGGGGCAGCCGCGCAGCGTTGCCGTCGGCGACGGCATGGCGGGGGCCTTCCTGGGCCCAGAGTTCTCGCAAGCCGAGATCGAGCGCAGGCTCAGCGCGGCTGGTGCGCAGTTTTCGATTCTCGGCGAAGACGAGATGATCGCGCAAACCGCGAAGGCATTATCGGACCAACTCGCGGTCGGCTGGTTCCAGGGCCGCATGGAGTTCGGGCCGCGCTCGCTCGGCGCGCGCTCGATCCTCGGCGACCCGCGCTCGCCCGCCATGCAGAAGAATCTGAACCTCAAGGTCAAATACCGCGAAAGCTTCCGGCCCTTTGCGCCAGCCGTGCTGCGCGAGGACGTCGCAGCATGGTTCGAGCTTGATTCCGACAGCCCCTACATGCTGATCGTCGCCGACGTCAGAGAAGACAAGCGGCGCACGATGAGCGCGGAAGAACAGGCGCTGTTTGGCATCGACAAGCTCAACGTCGCCCGCTCGGAAATCCCGGCCGTGACCCATGTCGACTACTCCGCCCGCATCCAGACCGTGAGCGCTGTGACTAATCCGCTGTTCCATCGTCTGCTGACGCAATTCAAGACGCTGACGGGGTGTCCGGTGCTGGTCAACACCAGCTTCAACGTGCGCGGCGAGCCGATCGTCTGCACGCCGCAGGACGCCTTCCGCTGCTTCATGGGCAACGAGCTCGACCTGCTCGTGGTCGGCAACTGCGTGCTACGGAAATCGGAACAAAACCCCGCGCTCAAGCAGGACTATAGTTCGGCCTTTGAACTGGATTAGGGCCTGCATGCACCAACGGCTTGTGACTGATCCAAGATCTGGCGGCTCGTCCGGCGGCAGCTGGTCCGCGGGGGGTGTCTCTGGAGCGGTTGCCGCATGAAACTCGATTATCTGATCGTCTCGACCGGGCTATTTCTGGTTTTCGCTGTCGGTGCGGCATCGGCGCAGCCGGCAGGGCCAGGTGCCGATTTCAAAATCGATCCGGAGCACACCGCTACGTCCCCGGATGGCACGACAACAATCGAGCAATACGCCAAGATCGATTCGGACGGCAACTACACTTGGCAGTTCTGGGCCCGCCGTCCGGACACGCTGATGTTGCTCAAGCCGGAGCAACCCGACTACGCGGCGGGCTTCAGGTTCACCAATGATTCTCATTGGCTGGTGCGAATGCAAAAGACCGGCTCCGGCGAAGCGAGCCTGTATTTGTATCGATTGGGTCCGCAGGGGTTCGTTGCCGCAACCTCGAAGCCGCTCGATGAGCTGGCGTGGGGCTACTTCTGGAGCCTTCGCGAGTCCAGGAAGGTCAGGAAGCCGGATTTCCATATCGAGGCGGATCTTGTGAAAGGTACCGACGACAACTATCGCTCATTGGGCGAGAGTTGGCCCGATAGCCGCTACCTCGTGATCTCCTTGTCGGGCGAGCTGGAGCCCAACCGCCATCATGGTCAAATTCGGTCGCTTGACGACTGGCGCTGCAGGTATGATCTGCAGAAAGGCACGTTCGACGTGCCGCCGGATTTCCTGACGAGCAACGCGAAGGCGATCGCTCCCGAGTGAGCACGCGCGGGTCGCGAGCGCGTGCTTTTGCGGATCATGCTTAGCGCTTCTTGAGACTGGCAACCCGGATCTGGGCGCCGCGGCGTGTGCTGGCGTGCACCTGATGCCTGGCTGCGGCCCGGCCGCCATGCGCGAAATGCCGGCTTCCGTGCTGCCTCACGCCGGCGGGGGTGCGATGATCAGCCATCGCCGACGTCTTCTCGGCTTCGTCCGCTTCGGCATGACGGGCATCGGAGGGCAGGGACTGAAACGCCACGCGCACCTTTTCCGGAAGCTGGAACAGGCTCGCGGCCGGAACCGGCAGCGTCAACACGGCGTTCTGCTGCGGTACCCACGGCTCGCGCGGCCATGGCGCTTCGCGCGGCAATGGAACGCCATGGAGCCGCCTCACGCGCTCGAACGGCTCGGCCGACAGCAGCAACTCTTCATCCGAGGCGTCGAAATCCGATAGCGCAGGTGCCGCGAGCGCACTGGCCTCGGCAAAAGCGAAACTTGGAACCTTTGGCCAGCGGGCGATCGGCACGTTTTCGGACGGCGGATGCATCAGCCACTCTTGCGGCTCGGTCGGCGTCGCAGGCCGCTCCGGCGTTGCGGGCACCACTTGCACGATGTGGTAGCCGCGCGCCTTCAGCTCATGCAGGATCTTCGGCAAGGCTGCGACCGTGCGCGCCTGAATGTCGTGCAAAAGCAGAATGCCCTTGCCATAGGCCTCGAGCCGCTTGATCGCGAGCTCGTAGACTCGCTGCGGCGGAATATGGCGCCAATCGTCGGCCAGAAAATCGGCGCTCCAGACCTGGATACCCTTGGAGGCCAAATAGTCCTCGGCGCCCCGCGCGCGAAGCAGGCCGGGGAAGCGGAAGAACGGCGCCATCACCGAGGGATCAGTGAGCGCGGCCGACACCGACGCGAGGCCGCCCTCGATCTCCTGCGTTTCTTTCTCGATCGGCATCCTGTCGAAGGTCAGGGGATGATCCTGGGTGTGGGTGCCGATGTTGTGGCCGGCGGCGGCAAGCTTGCGCACGCCTTCCGGACTGGCGAGCGCCTGCTGACCGATGGTGAAGAAGGTCGCCTTGACGCAATTATCGGCGAGGATCTGCAACACCTGGTTGCTGTTGCGCGGCAACGGGCCGTCGTCGAAGGTCAACACAACCTCGTGGTCCCGCAGCGGCAGCGTCTCCCGGTATTGCATGGTGCCGATTCGCGGATGCTCGCGGGGATCGACAACGATCGTTCGCGAGGTGCCGATGGCGTCGGGATGGCCGGGGCAAATGTCGTCCGCAACGGCCCGCGCGGCGAAGCAGGCAAACGCGCCGAACCAAAGGAAACTCCACAACCCCAAGGGGGTACTGAACAAACGACTACCGACCATGAAGCACCGTCTGCATTCCCATTCCATCCCGACGATTACCTGCCGCGGGATGAATGCAGCATTAACCATCCGGCTACACAAGTTTCAGATCAGGGAGTCCCCTCAAAGTCAACGCCAGACCCCGTCGGCACCACATGCACCACGTGAAAGCCGTTATTGCGCAAATAACGCAAAAATGCCGGCAACATCGCGGCCGTTTGTGCCCTGGGATCGTGCAGCAGGATAATTCCCCTGCCGGCGGCCCGCAGCCGGTTGATCAACAGGCTCAATTCCTGCTTCGGCGTCATCCGGTTCCAGTCGCTGGCCCACAGATCGGCTCCGAACACGACGATGCCGCGCGACTGCAACAGGCTGAGCGTCGCCGGCGTCGACTCGAAGCCGGGAAAGCGGAAGAACGGCGTCGACGGAAGGGGAGTAGCGACCCCGTGCAGCGCCATCTCGTCGGCCTCGATGCCGCGGTCGATCTGCTCGACGGCCTCGCTCGGGTTGATCCGCATCAGGCTCGGATGCGACCAGGTGTGATGGCCGATCGTGTGTCCTTCCATGGCGATCCGTCGCACCAGGTCCGGATGCGCCGCCGCCGGCTTGCCGATCACGAAAAAGGTCGCCCGCACGCACTCTGCCGCAAGCGCCGCCAGGATCTTCGGCGTGGTCGAAGGCCACGGGCCGTCGTCGAAGGTGAGCACGACTTCGTGCTCCCGGAGCGGCAGCGTCTGCGGAAAGCTCTTCAGGCCCACGCGCGGAAAGGAGACGGCATCGACGGCAAGAATCCGCGAGGTGCCGAGCGTGTCCTTGCGCGGGCACTCGGCCGCCCCCGCCAGCGCTGCTCCCGCCAGCGAGATCGCGAGCGCCAGCACCAGCACCGAGAGGCGGATCAGATTTCGGGGCAGGTGCCGACGCATCTTTAACATTGCGCTTGGTCTTGCCTATTGGGTAACTGCGGGAACCGGCAACTCAAACGAGTTGAACGCTGAAGTCAAACCGGGGAGGTGCGCCATGGCCGAACATCTGGATGTCGTCCACTCCACTGAGGCGCCAGTGCTCGAGCGTATTCCGATGCGCGACGAAGATGGCAAAATTCGCGATCAGTTCATCGAGGCGATCGCGCGGGCGATCAAGGAGCGCGATACGACGTTCCTGCGCGCGGCGGTGGCGGAACTGCACGAGGCCGACCTTGGCGATCTGATCGGGGCACTGGAGGCGGAAGACCGCGTCAGCCTGGTGGAACTCACCGGCACCGATTTCGACTTCTCCGCCCTGAACGAGGTCGACCAAACCGTCCGGGAGGAGATTCTTGACGAGCTCGAACCGGAAACGGTCGCGGAGGGCGTGCGCGAGCTTGAAAGCGACGACGCCGTCGAACTGCTTGAGGTGCTGGACGAGAAGGAACAGGAGGAAATCCTCGAAAAGCTACCGCCGTCCGAACGCGATGCGCTCGAACGCAGCCTCGAATATCCGGAAAATTCCGCCGGAAGGCGAATGCAGACCGAGTTCATCGCGGTGCCGCCGGACTGGACCGTGGGCCGCGTCATCGACTACATGCGCGAGACGCCGAACTTGCCTGCGCGCTTTTACGAGATCTACGCGGTCGACTTCGCCCAGCATTGGCAGGGTGCGGTGGCGCTGGATGCGCTGTTGCGCTCGCGCCGCCCGGTACCGCTCGCCGACCTCATCGACGAAGACCGCCGCCGCGTCTCGGTGACGGACGACCAGGAGGAGGTGGCGCGGCTGTTCGGCAAATACAATCTGGTCGCAGCCCCGGTGCTCGATACCGACAGCCGGCTGGTCGGGGTCATCACCATCGACGACGTGGTCGACGTGATCGAGGAAGAGGCGGACGAGGACTTGAAAGCGCTCGGCGGCGTCACCAGCGACGAAGAGCTGTCCGACAACGTCTGGACCACTGCCAGGGGCCGCTTCAACTGGCTGCTGGTCAATCTCGCCACCGCGTTCCTGGCCTCCTCGGTGCTCGGCCTGTTCGCGGGGCAGCTTCAGGAAATGGTCGCGCTCGCGGTGCTGGCGCCGATCGTCGCGAGCCAGGGCGGCAATGCGGCGACCCAAACCATGACGGTCGCGGTGCGGGCGCTGGCGACGCGCGAACTCGGCTCGCACAACGCGCTTCGCGTCGTGATCCGCGAGGGCATGGTCGGGCTCGTCAACGGCATCGCCTTCGCCCTCATCACCGGCGTTGCCGCGGTGGCCTGGTTCAGGATTCCCGGGCTTGGGCTCGTGATCGGGCTTGCGATCATCTGCAACCTCGTTGCCGGCGCGCTCGGCGGCATCCTGATCCCGATGGTGCTGGAGCGGGTGCGTGCCGATCCGGCCGTGGCCTCCGGCACCTTCGTCACCACCGTCACCGACGTGGTCGGCTTCTTCTCCTTCCTCGGCATCGCCACCGTCTGGTTCGGGCTGAAATAGCAAGGCAGCACAACGGGTTTTATCGTTAATTGGACCTTAACGTGCATCGGCGATGATCCCTCGATCGGGGGAAGGACCATGCAGCGCTTGCGGCTGAAAGCGGACGGACGGATCGTGGAATTGCGGGACGGCCAGGAGTTTCCACTGGCACCCGATGCCTTCGCAGGCCCCACCGAGATCGGACCCCCGGAGGTGCGCGACCTGCGCCGCCGCGCGCGTTTGACGCAACAGGAGTTCGCCGCGCGGCTCGGCGTACCCGTCGAAACCATCCGCAACTGGGAGCAGGGCAAGCGGGCCCCGCGCGGGCCGGCACGGGCGCTGCTCACCGTCATCGCGCACGCCCCGGAAACGGTCTTTGCCGCGCTGGCCAAATCCTGATCCGAAAATCCACTTCGTAACCTTGGCGTGATCTCGCAATTTCGTTGGCAGCACGCTGCCGGCACGACATAATGCGCTCGGATCGGCCAGAGTATTGAGCTCATGCAATTCGTCGAGGCTAACGGCGCAAAGATCCCGGCGATCGGGCTTGGCACCTGGGAACTGCGTGGGCGGCCTTGCGCGCGGATCGTCGAGCAGGCGCTGAAGCTCGGTTACCGCCATATCGATACCGCGCAGGTCTATGAGAACGAGCGAGAGGTCGGCGAGGGCTTGCGCGCGTCGGGAATCCGCCGCGACGAGGTGTTCGTGACAACCAAGGTCTGGACCACGCATTTCGCTCCGCACGATCTCGAACGCTCCGCCAAGGAAAGCCTGGTCCGCCTGCGCATGACCGACGTCGACCTGTTGCTGCTGCACTGGCCGAATCCGCATGTGCCGCTGGCAGAGACGCTGGGCGCGCTGGCGAATGCCAAGAAGCTCGGTCTTGCGCGTCACATCGGGGTTTCGAACTTCACCGTCGCCTTGATCGAGGAGGCGGTCAAAGCCTGCCCCGAAGCTCTGGCGTGCGATCAGGTCGAGTACCATCCCTATCTCGACCAGACCAAGGTGAGGGAGGCCTGCGCGCGCAACGGCATGGCGCTGGTCGCCTACAGTCCGGTCGCAAAAGGCAAGATCAAGAACGATGCGACGCTGTCGCGGATCGGGCGCACGCATGGCAAGAGCCCGGCGCAGATCTGCCTGCGCTGGCTGGTGCAGCAGAACGTCTCGGCGATCCCACGCACCTCGCGCATCGAACGGCTCTCGGAGAACATCGATATCTTCAATTTCGAGCTATCCGAGGACGAGATGGGCCAGATCTACGGCATGGCAAGCGCCAGGGGCCGGCTAACCGACTTTGGACTCGCGCCGAAATGGGATTGAGCCTATAGCTTCAGCGGCTATGCTAAGGGCAGGGGACGGCAGCGAATATCGATGCAATACGATGGAAGTTCGGCAGTTCATACGACCGGACATCGCGGTATCGGCGATCGCGCATCTGTCGGCGCTGGCACTGGTCGTTCTGTTGACCGAGGTGCATCCGTTCGGCGCGGTGACCGCGGAGCCGATGGCGGTCGATCTTGTCACCTCCGATGAGGTCGCCAAGCAACCCGATCCAACTCCAAGCCCGACGCCGACCCCACAGTTGTCGCTGCCCGACCTGAAGTTTTCGACGCAGCCGGAGACGGCGAGCGCGGCATCGCAACCGGCGAGCCCGCCGTCACGGCAGAAGCAGCCGAGACAGCAGCAGCCGAGACAGGAGCAACAGCAGGCAGCTCCCAATCGCCAGGAGGCCGCGGCTCAGCCGCAAGCACAAGCCGCGCTCCAATCGCAACCGCAAGCAGCGCCGCAACCATCCCCGGCGCCGTCGCTCGGCTATACACCGCCAGCGCCCGACGTCACCGTCAAATATCACGTGATGCTCGGCCTGCCCGAGGACCTGTCGGCGGCGCTGCCGAGTTCAGCCGGCAAGCCGGACGACTTCGATGCCACAGCCTCGAGCGCCGCCGACGTCTCCTCCAGCGTGATCGGGAAGTTCCGCAGCCACCTCAAGACCTGTTCGAAATTGCCGGCCACGGTCGCGCCTACCGACCACATCATGGTCAAGCTGCGTGTGCTGATGACGCCGGAAGGCCGGCTCGCGTCGCGGCCGCTGGTCGGCGGCGGCACCGCCGACATGAAGGCTTTCGATCTCGTGAAAAGCGCGATCGATGCGCTGCAGGCCTGTCAGCCCTACACGATGCTGCCGGTGGATCGCTACGGCGAATGGAGGGTGCTCGATCTTACCCTCACGCCGCAGGATTTTTCGAGCGCGAGCTAATTGTTTTGAGCATGATCTTTTCGGAAAACCGGTATCCACTTTTCCGGATCATGCTCTAATTCGCCATCGCGCGCCAGGCATTGGAGGCGAATTGCCGACGCCAGGTCACGATCACCACCATGGCCGTGGTGACGAACAGGACCCAGGGGCTGATGAACCAGCCGAGATAGCCGAGCGCGAAGAAGAACGCGCGCTGGCCGCGGTTGAAATGCCGTCCCGCCGCTTCGAACAGCCGCGTGGTGCGCATCACATGCGCCTGCGCCTCCGGCGTATCGCGCTGCGAGGCCGGCGGCGTCGCACCCAACAGGATGGCGACATAGTTGAAGAGCCGGTAGGACCAGGCGAATTTGAAGAAGGCGTAGACAAAGACCAGGATCAGGCCGATGCATTTGAGCTCCCACAGCGCCGGCGACGGGCTGAGATCGATGGGCAGCTTGGAGAGCACGGCGAGGGCATCGCTGGTCGCGCGCAACAGCGCCAGCCCGCCGCCGATCGCGAGCAGGCTGGTGGAGGCAAAGAACGCCGTGCCGTTCTGCAGCGACGCCATGATCTGCATGTCGACCATCCGCGTCTCGCGATCGAGCATGCGCCTGATCCAGACCTCGCGATAGACGTTCATCCGCGCCGACAGGCTGTCGCGGCCGTAGGCGGTATGCTCCAGCGTGATGGCGTAAACCAGCCATTCGAAGATGAAGAAGCCGACCGCCAGAGTATCGACCGTATATGAACCCATGCCCCTTTTTCCTTCCGCGCGGCGTGTTGAAGTACCGGTTGTGGCAAGATAATGATAAGTCAAAAGAGGATACTTGCGGGATGACTTTGAAGCTCGTGATCGGCAACAAGAACTATTCGTCGTGGTCGATGCGGCCGTGGCTCGCGATGCGCGCGAGCAACATTGCCTTCGACGAGGTGTTGATCCCGCTCTATACCGACGACAAGGCGGACAAGGAACGGATCCTTGGCTTCACGCGCTCGGGCAAGGTGCCGGCGCTGATCGACGGCGACGTCACGGTGTGGGACTCGCTTTCGATCATCGAATACGTCGCCGAGCGTTTCCCGGAGGCCAGGCTGTGGCCCGAGGACCGCGCGCTGAGGGCGCATGCGCGGTCGATCTCGGCCGAGATGCATTCGGGCTTCCTGCCGCTGCGCAGCGAGTGCGGCATGAATCTGCATCGGCCGATCCGCGCCGTCGCGCTGTCTGCGGATGCCCGCGCCAATGTGGCGCGTATCGAGCAGATCTGGATCGAATGCCGCGAGCACCATGGCCGGCTCGGGCCGTTCCTGTTCGGGAAGTTCGGCGCGGCAGACGCCATGTTCGCGCCGGTGGTGCATCGCTTCCGTACCTATGCGATTGAGGTAGCGCCGCAGGCGCAAGCCTATATGGATACCATGATGGCGCAGCCCGCCTTTGCGGAGTGGACCAAAGCGGGGCTTGCCGAGACTCTCCTGATCGAGCGGTTCGAGGCCGTCTAAGTCTTGCGACGCGAATATGACGGTATTGGCGGCTTGACGGATCGGGGCGAACCCGTCTGAATCCAGGATCGCGCGATGCGGATTTTTTGACAGAGGAAATGGCCATGGGAATTCTCGATTCGTTGGAAAATTCACCGGCGCTCCGAAGCGCACTCGGCCAAATCGGCGCGGCCGTGCTGCCGGTCGTGATGAGCGAAGTGATGGGCACCGGTAGTCAGGGTGGGCTGAATGCGATCGTCGCTAAGCTGCAGCAGGCCGGCCTTGGCGATCAGGTCAAGTCCTGGATCGGGAACGGCCAGAATCTGCCGATCACGGCGGACCAGCTGCGCCAAGTATTGGGAAGCGACACCGTCAGGCAGATGGCGGCCAAGTACAACATTCCCGTCGATCAGTTGACGGAGATATTGGCCCACCAACTGCCGATTGCGGTCGATCACGCAAGCCCCGACGGTAAACTTCCGCATTCGGCCTGATGGCGTCAAAAAAACGCCGGTTTCGCTTTCCCGGCGTGATTCGCCCCGGAACCGGAAAAATCTATCTATCTAACTGAAAATAATAAAGAATTCGCGCGTTTGCCATGTCGGGATACCGCTGGCCAATTTGCGACGGCGCATGCTATAAGCCAGCGGTTTTCCAGCCGGCCGCGCAGCGGGACCGTGGGTGCGGGCCGGCATCTTGCGTGATGGAGAGGGCGTTGAAGCACAAATTCCCTGTTGGAGCGACCGTGTACTTTACTGCGAGCAATGTTTCGCGTCCGGCCGCCACCGGCACTTATGAGATCCTCCGGCAGCTTCCGACCGAGGGTGACGATTGCCAGTATCGAATCAAGAGCTCGACTGAGGCTTTTGAGCGGGTTGCCAAGGAAAGCCAGCTCGCCGTCTCCTAAGAGCGCGTCATCCGTCCGCTTGCGGCCAAGGGAGCGGCCAAGGGAACTGCGAAGGAAACGGCCTGGGGAACTGCGCGGAGGAACCGCGCTGGCGGCATGGCGAGGTGGATTTTAATCCGCACGCCGCTAAAAGGCCCGTTGGCGGAACTACGCTGCTCATCTTTGAGTGCCAGGAATAGCATTCACTTTGGCAGCCCTCTATGCTGCGTGAGGGATATCGCGCATGAACTGGTCATGAATTGGACTTGGGCAACATCGCTCGACCAGGTCTGGCGTACGCCGGCCTTTCCGATGTGGCTGACGTTGGCCGCCGCCGGATTTTTTGGGATCATCGCCTTGGTGACGCTGTTGCGCGCAGAAAGATCAGTCGCCAACGGCGCGCTCACCGTGATCACGCTGGTAGCGGTTGGCATTGCGGTAGCGGCCACGATTCGCGGATACGGTCCGGCGGGCCGTAGCGCCTCGGGCGAGAGCGCACCGTCGCCCGCGGGCGGTGCCGCATTGCCGGCGCTGTCCTGCATCGACGATTTCGCCGGCGATACGGTGCTAGCGGCGTGCGAGAAGAAATTATTCGGATCCGCGGAGTCGGCGGCTGCGGCCGTCAGCTATGCGGCGTACCAGATCTCGCGGCTGACCGCGCTCGGCGATGTCGCCGCGGCCAACCAGGCCATGAACCCGGAACTGCAAGCGCTGCGGCGCGCAGTGGAGCGCGACCGCTACGGGCTGATGGCGCAGGCGCTGCAGGCGCGGGATGGTTGCACGCCGACCGCATGCGCGGCCTTCCGCTCCATGACCGACAGCCGCCAGATCGCGGCCAACATGGACCAGCATACGTATGACGTCCTGGTCGCCCGCTACGCCGCGTCGTGGAACGCGCCGCCGCCGGCGGCAGCGGTGCCGGTTGCGGCGGCGATCGCGGGACCGGTCGCGGGGCTTGGCCCGTCGGTGCCGACGGGCAAGCCCACCAATGCCGATTTTCCGAGCGCCGCCTCGACCCCGCCGGTTAGCATCATGACGCCGGAGCCGGCCTTGCCCCAGCGCTCGTCGCCGGCGGCAGCGAACGCCTCGATTCAGCCGCCGCATCAGTCTCCCAGCCCGGCGGCCGCCGCAAAGAAGCCGGTTCCGCCGAAACGCGAACCTGTCGCATCCGCGCCTGTGCAAATCTCACCCGCGGCCCGCGCACCGGCCGACGCCAACGATTGATCCTTGTCGCCGCCGCCGCTAAAGCACGGTAGCTTCGGGATCATGCTATAGTTTCGAAAATCATGTCGCTTCACCTGATCAAGCTTGCCGTGGGTTGCGAGTCCGTCAAAGAATTGAAGGGCTGGGTCGCCGAACGCATGAGGACGGCGAAGAAGAAGGGTCTTCCGCTGCGTCACGTCCACGTCACCCGAATGACGCCGAAGCGGGTCGACGAGATCCTCGCCGGCGGTTCGCTGTACTGGGTGATTCGCGGTGAAATCGCCGTACGGGAGAAGATCGTCGCAATCGAGCCGTTCCGCGACAAGGACGGGATCGGCCGCTGCCGGCTGGTGATGCAGCCCAAGGTGATCGCGGTATCGCCGCGGCCGATGCGGCCGTTTCAGGGCTGGCGCTATCTTACCGAGGATGCCGCGCCGCCCGACCTCGGCAAGTCGACGGCGAAAAGCGTTGCGGCGATGCCGGAACCGATGCGGCGCGAGCTGCGCGACCTCGGATTGCTTTGAGGCGCGGTGGCGAATCGCTCTCGCGCCTAACCGGTATCCACTTGCGCTCACGCGACCCTTCGCGTCGGGAACAGGCGCTAGACTTTGATATTGTCGATCAGCCGGGTCTTGCCGAGCCTGGCAGCGACCAGGATTCGCAGCGGCCCATCCTTGGCGGAGGCGACGCTTTCCAGCGTCTCGGCGTGGCGGACTTCGAAATAGTCCAGCGTAAACCCTGCTGCGGTGACCATTTCGGCGCCGCCGGCCATGGCGGCAGCGAGGTCGCCGCCGCCGTGCAGCCGCCGCGCGCTTTCCTTCAGTGCACGGTAGAGTTCGCTCGCGACGCGCCGTTCCTCAGTTGACAGATAGACGTTGCGGGAGGACATCGCGAGGCCGTCGCGCTCGCGCACCGTGCGCGAGCCGATCACCTTGACGCCGAGGTCGAGATCGCAAGCCATCCGCGTCACCACCCGCAATTGCTGGAAATCCTTCTCGCCGAAGACGGCGAAATCCGGCCGGACCTGCGTGAACAGTTTGCCGACCACGGTGGTGACGCCGCCGAAGAAATGCGGCCGGAAGCG